>Ga0334722_10003254_pt1 | contig 17647 bp, 13 predicted proteins | sample C3_bottom_MG_FD_207210 | JGI IMG/M metagenome (GOLD analysis project Ga0334722, IMG submission 207210) | Sediment microbial communities from Yellowstone Lake, YNP, Wyoming, USA - C3_bottom | ecosystem: Environmental > Aquatic > Freshwater > Lake > Sediment | place: USA: Wyoming | collected...
GGGTGGAGACCGCGGCCGTTGCGGCCCGTGCGACGTCCAGGTACCTGGCCGTCGCGAAGAGCACGACCACGCCGGCGTCTTCGATCACGGTCTGGACCTGGCGCGCCTTGTACGCCGTGTCGAGCGGCACCACGATCGCGCCTAGCCGGAGCGTGCCGAGGTAGGCCGAACACCAGCGCACATCATTGTCGGCCAGAATCGCACAGCGATCGCCCGGGCGGACCCCGAGCGAGGCGAGTCGTTCGGCCGCCCGGCCGGACAGGGCACGCAGGTCGGCATAGCGATAGGTCTCAATTCCGGTCTTCGCAAATATCTCGACGGCAGGCCGATCAGGAAACCGGTCGGCTGCGGCGGCAAACGCTGCGTAGACATTGTTCATCATGGCCAGGCGAGAGGATCCTCCCTGCGCCGGTGGTGTGTCAAGGCGCTCTATCGACAGAAGTGTTGAGCCGGCAGCAGGATCAGGGCCACCCGACTGGCGCGGGCCGCTCGGCCCGGCCGCCGCGCGCCGCCCAGTCGGTATCGAGGATGGACCACAGCACGTCGTCGCGGTACTGGCCGCCGAGCAGAAAGGACCGCCTTAGTCGGCCTTCCTGGACGGCGCCGAGCCGGCGAAGCACGGCGTTGGCTCTCGCGTTGTCGGCCAGAGCCCGGGCTTCAAGTCGCTTGACGCCCAGCGACTCGAACAGATGATCGAGCAGTACGCAGGCGCTTCTGCTGAACAGTCCCGTGCCCCAGTAGGGCTTGGCGAACGCGAAGCCCCATTCCGCGGTCTTGAACGGCGGCTCGACCTGATGGATCTGATAAATCCCGACGGCCTGCTGATCGTGATCGGGAAGCACGGCATAGCAGAAGTAGGTGCCTGATTCGCGCTGGAGCCGGGCCCAATCAGCGAAGTGCTCGAAGGCCTTGAAATCGGCTGGTGGGGGGGCAATGTACCGACCGACCTCAGTATCCTTGAACGCGGCGGTGAGCGCCGGGGCATCGTCGCGCGACAGTTCCCGCAGGGTCACTCGGTCCCCGCGAAGTTCGGGCAGGCCTCGCGCCCAGCGTTCGGCGCGCTGCACGTCGGCGCAGCTGAACACGGCTTCCGGCGCCTGCGTCATCGGGGCTTCGAGTCGGTACGTCGGGCCAAGATGCGAGGCGAGCCAATCTGAGGCGATCAGGGACCACAGCACCTGGTCTGTGATTCGGCTCCCGTTGTCGAACGACCGGCGCAGGACGCCTTCGGGAACAGCATTGAGCTTCTGCAGGACGCCGTTGCCGCGGCCGTTGCTGACAGAGGCGCGCGCTTCGAGACGATGAATCCCGACCTCGCGGAACAGGAAGCCGACCAGTGCCGTCGCACACTCCATGAAGAGCCCTGTTCCCCAGGAGGGCTGGGCCAGGGCGAAACCCCATTCGGCCGTGCCGAAGTCTGGCTCGATCTCGCGCACCTGAATCAGACCGACGGGGTTGGGCGAATCATCCGGGATGATCGCGTAGCAGGCGTGACGCCCGTGCTGGCGCTCGTGCTGCACCCAGGTAATGAAGCGCTCGAAGCCGCTGACGGTATCAGGTGGGGGCGGCAGGAACTTGACGACGCTGGGGGTTGTGAGGCGGGCGTGCAGGCCGGCGGCGTCTGCGAGGCGGGGCTCACGTAGGGACACGCCATTCAGACGCAGCACCGGGAGCCCCGCAGGCCAGTCCAAGCTCACTCCCGCACCCTCATGCCCGCCTCCGTCGGCTCGTGCCACAGAAGAGCCCGAGCCGCTTGCCCTCATTCAGTCCGCGATCTGGTCGATCAGCGTATCACGCAACGCCGCACGACTAGCAGCCCGTGGTGCAAGTCAGTCTGCATTCGACCGACGCTGCCTCCCGCCTTGCTGCGTTGCTCAACGCTCAAATATTCCCGATATTCTCGCGTCTCGCGCCTTGCGATCCGGGTGCATCGCCGGTCTCGGTGCGACGACCGACTTCCACCACGGGCTGCTAGGGCCACATCTGTTCGCGCACACGGTCCATGCCGATCGCCGTCGACTTCCTGCCGGCCTTGTCAGCGTACATGCGGCGGTCGGCAATCGCGATCATCTCGTCGGCGGTCTGGGCGTCCTCTGGGAACGAGGCGACGCCGATGCTGACGCCGAGCGCGAGCGATTGGCCGGGTGCGGGTTCGAAGGGCAGCTCGGCGATGGCCAGCTGCAGCTCCTGCCGCCGGCGTTCGGCCTGGGCCGGGTCGCAGTCGCCGAGCACGACGACGAACTCGTCGCCCGCGAAACGCGCGCAGACGTCATACACACGGAGGCTGGATCGAAGCACCTGCGCGACTTCCTTGAGCGCCCGATCTCCAGCCTGATGCCCGAAGCCGTCATTGATCTGCTTGAATCGGTCCATGTCCAGCACGAGCAGAGACAAGCGTCCCTGGTGGCGCTGTGCGCGCGCCAATTCCTGTCCGAACTGACGGTCCAGGTATCTCCGGTTCGGCAGGCCGGTCAGCACATCGGTCAACGACTGTTCCTGCGTGCGCTCGAACACCATGGCGTTGGCGATGACGGCTGCTGCCTGCGCCGCGACTCGGCCGAGCAGCCGCCGCTGATCGGCAGCGAAGGCGTCGCGGTCGGTGTGATACAGCACGAGCGCGCCAATCGTCTCATCGCCGATCTGGAGCGGAGCGGCGAGCGCCGACTGAATTCGGGCGCCTGGCACGCCGGGCGTTCGGCCCTGGATCGGCTGGGCCGGCAGCATGTCGGCCAGCGAATCCACCTGGGTCGCCAGCATGGCCCGGATGCCGTCGTGCTGAGTTCCAGCGACGTGGCGGCACAGGAATAACTGAGATTCGTCGTCGTACAGGAACAGCGCACACGACACGAACGGCACGCACTCCACCATCGAGGAGGAGACCAGTGCCAGCGTGTCAGACACGCGGAGCGACGCGCTCAGGGCCTGCGAGATGTTGTGGAGCATCTGCTCTTCGCGATGTGCTCCCGCGATGTCGATGAGCGCCTTGTCGGTTTCGACGATTCTGGCCGACGAATGGCTCGATTCCGCCAATGTCCTGCCGCCGTGGAGCTGGTACTCGACGTCCGGCAGGATTTCGATGAATCGTTCGACCAGTGTAGGATCGAGCCCCGACCCGCCGTTCTCGCGCAGTGTCGCGATCGCCTCTGCGTAGGTACGCGCCTGCCGATGTGGTCGTCCCGACAGCATGGCGGTAAAGCAATCGGCGACCGCGAGAATCCTCGCCCCGGCGGGAATCGCGTTGCCCTTGAGGCCTTCCGGATAGCCGCGGCCATCCCAGCGTTCGTGATGCGCGAGAATCAACGAGGCGACCGGGTAGGGGAATGGCACCGACCTGATGATCTCGGCGCCCACGCGAGGGTGAACCTTCAGGCGGTTGTACTCCTCGTCTGTCAATCGGCCCGATTTCGAGAGGATGTGTTCAGGAACGGCCAGATTGCCGATGTCATGGAGCATCGCGGCGGTCTTGATACCCCGGATCTCGGTGTCAGACAGACCAATGGCCTTGGCCAGTCCCTCCGAGTAGGCCTGCATTCGCCGCAGATGATCGTGAGACGTGCGATCCTTGGCTTCGATGGCCAGTGCAAGCGCCTCGATGGTGGCCACTTGAACGTCGGCCAGTTCGCGCACCTGTCGTTGCTCGTCAGCGATCCGGTCGGAGTACGCCCGGAAGCTGCGATACGTCATGTACACCGGCAGCGAGAAGATGACGGCCCACCACTGCAGTCCCCACTGAGACAACTCGACGAGGACCACTGCCAGCCCGGCACCGATGTAGTAGCTGGGCGCGCTCCACAGGAAGTGTCTCTGCCACACCGGGCCCAGCGACTGCCTCGAGCTCAGCGCGACGGCCAGACTCACCAGATTCGTGTTGATGACGAAGTAGACGGTCGCCGCCGCCGCGGCCGCGCCGATGTGCGTCCACCACAGGTGCAAGACTGGAGGAAGCACCAGCTGATGGGCCAGGCCAGCGCCGGCCGCCGACAGGGCCAACGTCGCCATGCTGAACAGGATCTGGTGAGGGGGATTACGCGCGTCGCGGCGGAACAGGCCACTGCTCAGGCCGGTGACCGCGGAAATCAGCACTGCGGGCCACGTGCCCAGGACCAGGAGCGAGGCGAAAGTGGCGACGTACGAAAACGAGAGGGTCGAGCCGCCCCCGGCCAGCGGCAGCGAGATCCTGATCGAAGACGTGAGGACCGATACGATGAGCAGGCCGACGAAGGTGGCAGGTTCCGCGCTCGCACCCGTCGTGAGGGCGTAGGCGACCACTGCCGTTCCAGCCAGCGCAACCGCGGAGAGGTACGCCTGCACGGCGACGGGTTGCGACGTGAGGCCACGCCGAAACGTCGCGCCGACGACTGCCACGGCCGATGAAGTCCCTTCGTTCATACGCTTGCGCCTTCGTTGCGACCGAGCGTGACTTCGATTCTCGAATCGCGCTCGCGAACCGACGAGTTTCCGTCTTCCATGCGCCTACGGGCCACGGCGAGCAGCTGGCGGACAGTGTCTCCGTCGTACGGGCCGCAGGCAAAGGCCATGCGCAACTGCGCGGGGCCATTGGGTCCCGGCACCACGGCTGCCGGCAGCGCCGTCGTGATGCGATCGACGATTAACTGGCCTGCGCTCTGCTCGCAGTCGGGCATCAGCACGATCAGTTCGCCATCGTTCGGGCGGAAGATCAGATCCGCGACGCGTGTCGCCTGGCTGATAGCAACGGCCGCGTGATCCATCAGGTCCTCGCCCGGCGGCGCCGTGGCGCACAACACGCCGAGATTGCGTCCGGTCGAGCTTCTCCAGAACACGTCCCGGTCGAGAATGGCGTCCATGGCTCCGGAAACCGGGGCGACAACGGCCGGCGCCACGCCGCCGCCTTCCATGGCCAGCTTGCGGCGATAGGCCCGCTCGACCGCCTCGGCGACCGAGCCGCTGATCAACTCGATGGCGAGGCGCTGATCATCGGTGAACGCGTTCAGCTGGTCCGAGTACAGCGTGACGGCGCCAATGGTCTCGATTTCAGGAGACAGCGGGATGCTCATCGCGCTTCGGAATCTCGGCGTGAGTCCGTCCAGTCGCGGGCCCAGATCGAGCGCAGGGTCGGCGTTGAGGACGGACCGCCGATTTGCGACGACCCAGCCGCTGATCCCATGACCGACATCCATGCGGAGGTCCGGCATGAGCGATTCTCCGAATCCTGACGCGTGCTGGACCGCGAGTTCGTCCTGGATGCCATCCCGACGGTAGAACACCACGAGTCCCGCCGGAGCCATGCGCCGGAGGTATTGGACGACGACGTCGCAGGTGTCGGCGAGGCTGGCGTCGGGACCAAGCGTCGAGATCTGATCGTAGAGTCGGAGCAGGCCAGTCGTCGCGAACAGGCGCAGTTCGAGCGGCACCGTGCTCGGCTGCATGGCAGTCACCCGGGCTTCAGCAGCCGCCTGCTCGACCTGGTCGAAGACGTTTGGCAAGGGCTCCTCGACCGATTCTGATTCAATCGAGTCCTGCAGCACTGCAAAGGCGTCGACCACCCTCGGGTCGTACATCGTGCCGCTGCGCTCCTTCACGATCTCCATCGCCTGAACCGGTGACAAGGCTCGACGGTAAGGGCGGTGGGAGCGGAGCGCATCGTAGCAATCAACCACCGACAGGATCCGGGCGCCAATCGGAATCGCATCGCCACTGAGCCCGGCCGGATAGCCGGTGCCATCCCAGTTCTCGTGATGGTGCCGGACGATGGGCACCACCGGGTACGGGAAGTCGACCGACGAGAGCATCTCCGCTCCCAGCGGGGCATGCAGCTTCATCCGCTCGAACTCGTCACCCGTCAGTTTGCCTGGCTTGTTGAGAATATGTTCCGGGATGGCGAGCTTTCCCATGTCGTGAAGCAGGGCAGCGGCCTCGATGGCCTGCAGCTGCTTCGAGTCGGTGACGTCGACGGACTTGGCGAGCTGGAGCGCGTAGGTCTGGACGCGGCAGATGTGTCCGTGGGTCACCTGATCCTTGGCGTCGACGGCCATGGCGAGCGCCTCAACCACCTTGAGGTAGAGGCGGTTGACCTCAGCCAGGTGGACGTTTTCGTCCTCCAGCCGGCCAATCGACGACTTGAACATGTAGTAGGAGATCAGGACGAGGGGGGCGATCGCCAGCAACACCCGATAGTCCATCGACCGGGCGTTGACCGAGAGCAGCAGGGCGATCGACGCACCGCCGAGGTAGTTCAGCGAAACAAAGACGGAGTACTTCTTCCACACTGCAAATGGCGACGCACCCGATTCTGATGTAATCGCGATGGCGTTCAGCCAGCTGTTCATCAGGAAGTACACGAGGCACAAGACGAGCGCCGGCAACCCAATTTCTCTGATACTAACGGGCGTGACGCCCAGCACCAGGGGCGTCGATAGGGGCGCGACACCCGCCATCGCGTAGTAGACCTTCGAGGCCACCCACATCGAAAGCGCGGGCTCGGCGATGTTGAAGAGGATCTGTCTCGGGCGATGATGCCGGCGAATCAACGAGACGGCGAGTCCGTCGAGCGCCACCGTGATGACGGCAGGGGCGCTGCCGTACATCATGACCATGCTGAACAGGAAGACCTCGGAGATGCTGAGGCTGGCCTCCATCCCCGGAACCTTCAGGTTGAATCGGCCGCTCGCAAATACCAGGACCGCTAGACCGACCAACTGGAACGTCTTAGGCAGGTCGAGCTTTATGTCGAAGTACGCTACCGCATGGACCAGCGCCAGGAAGCCCAGCACGAACACGAGCGTCACGAACGCGAGGGGGAACCGCCGTTGGTTCGGCGAACTCGACTTCATGCCCGGCTACCGTCCTGGGCGAGGTGGTATTCGGCGATCTTCCGGTAAAGCGTCTCGCGGCTGATCTGCAGGACTTGCGCGGCGCGCTTCTTGTTCCAGTTGGTCGCGCCCAGTACCTTGCGCACATGGTCGCGTTCGACATCTTTCATCGGCAGGAGCAGCGACGGCTCGGGCCGGCCCGGCGCGAGCGCCGGGTGGAGGAATTGCAAGTCGGACGCATGCACGTAGCCGTCGCGCGCAGCGAGCGCCGCCCTCGAGACCGTGGTTTCGAGCTCTCTGATGTTGCCCGGCCACGGGTACGCCATCAGCAGGTCGATCGCATCCGGCGCCAGTTTCCGCGCGTCCAGCGGGAAGCCCTGTGCCGCGCAATACCGGGCCAGGAATCGCTCGGCGAGCACGGGAATGTCTATCGGCCTCTCGCGAAGGGCAGGCAGCCGGATCGTGAATCCATTGATGCGGTAGTAGAGATCCTCGCGGAACGCGGCATCACCGACCAGCGCCTCCAACGGTCGGTTGGTGGCGCAAATCAACCGGAAATCGACATCCGTCGCCGCCTGACTGCCGAGCCGTTCGACGCGGCGGTCTTCGATCACCCGCAGCAGCTTGGCCTGGGACATCGGCGACAGGTCCCCGATCTCATCGAAGAACAGCGTGCCGAGGTCGGCCAGCTCGATACGGCCAGGCTTCCGTTCGTAAGCGCCGGCGATCGCCCCTTGTTCGTACCCGAACACCTCCGAATCAAACAGTGAATCGGGCAGTGCCGCGCAATTGACAGCCTGGAACGTCTGCTGGTGCCTGCAGCTCAATTCGTGAATGATGCGGGCGACCACCTCTTTGCCAGAGCCGGTCGGGCCCAGAATGAGCACCGACAGCTCGGTCTTGGCCACGGTTCGAATCGATTCGAAGAGCAGCATCATCTTCTCATCGCGGCCCATCATCTCCCGGAATCGCTGGACCGATGGCGAGCGGTCCTCGACCGAGTCGTTCTGCTTGTCGGTCAGGAAGTCGACCAGAGCCCGTGCGATGTCGGGATCGGTCGGCATCACGGCCTTGAACGACTGGACCGGGCCGCCGTCGGCCCGGACGACAGCCGACGCCACGAGCTCGCGGACACATTTGTCGACGTCGCTGCGGAGGCGGCCAAATATCGCCATCAGCGCCTCGAGGTCGAACGCTTCGTTTGGCCTCGCGTGGAGGTACCTCAGGATGCCGGCTCGTAGCGGAGATTGCACCAGGCTCCGGAACCGGGCTCGGTTCTGCGCCACGGTCCGGCCGGAGTCGATGGTGGATACGGGCGGTTGAACGAAGGGTGTCGGAGCACGATTAATCATAGTTCTGTCTCTCTCTCGGCCACCACACGTCCAAGAACCGTGCCATGCGTCCCGTTATTGGACACTCGGACCAAAACTGGGCAATTCAGGAGTTGTTGGCCGGGTGGACCTTCGGTTCGCCACACAAAATGTGGCCGAAAGTCGGACCGAGGCTCCAGATTGTGTGAGGAGACACCGTGTTGGCGGTTGGCTGACCGACTGTCTTGAGCGAGTGGCCTGCCTCGCCTTGGCAAGCCAACCCCGGCGCCCGATGTGCGCCCGCGCACACTTCACAGCCAGATGTCGCACAGCCGTGACGTGCGCCCGCGGTCGCCTCGGGGCGGTTACTTGCGCGCGATGGGCAGCGTAGCGCGGCCGATCAGCTGTCCCGCGCCGGTATTCACGTCGACCCTGATCAAGCCGACGTCGCCCGTTCCGGCGACCGTCACCGAACTCCACAGCCGGAAGCCCTGTTGCCGGCCGCCGACGATGTCAACGGTCCGGGAGCTCCAGAGCAACTGTGATCCCCGATACCAGCGAATTTCGACCCTATCCTCCAGCCCAAGTGGGGCGTGGAGCGACGTCACCATGTAGAGGCGTCCCGTCCAGGCCGGAGAAATGTCGGCGACAGGGGCGACGGCGGCGAAGCGCTGCCGGTCGAACCCCATTGAGAACTCCGTGTCAGCAAGTCTGAGCGGGGCCGGCGGGACGTACGGCAGAAGCAGCTGGATGATGACCAGCAGCACTGCCGCTCCCGCCGCCGTGGCCCTCCACGTCCGAGGCCGCGCCAGCTCGGTCGGCTGCCGCGCGATCGTGACGAAGCCGACCAGCGCCGCGACCGAGGCGATGCGAAGCGCCACGAGGTTGCTGATGCTCCAGAGAATCGGGAGGGCGACGGCGACGGAGGCGAAGAGGTTGAACGCAAAGAACAGCGCATTCAGACCACGCCGCTTGGAAAGATGACGGTCAAACACCACGTCCCAGGTGGACAGCACCGCAGAGCCTGCGAGCAGCGCGATAAACCACATGTTGCGCGAACCGGTGGTCGCGCTGCCGTAATAGATCGGAAGAATGAAGAACAGTATTTGCTGGTAGAAGTTCTTGGTGACGTAGTTGATTGCCAGTCGTCCCCGGCGCCACCAGACCGTATCGTGGCCGGGCCGATCGATGACGTTGGCGAGCGCGAGGCTTGCACCCCAGATGACAACGATGTGAAGGGCGGCGAGGCGGAGCCAGGTGAAGTTGCGGGCGCCGAGCCACATGAAAACGACGCCGAGCGCGAGCGCGTACAAACTGTGGATGCCCCAGAGCAGTCGCTCATGGCGCGTCGCCAGTTGATGCCAGTCGTGGATCCGTTCAGCCGCCCGATGCATGCAAACCGAGGCCTTTCGCCGGTGCTCGAGGGAACGACGACTCCGCCGTCCTGGCGGGGCGCTCGGCCGGCGCCCCGACTGATTCTACACTTGCCGGTACATTGCGGACGAAAAGCCACCGTCTGCGGTGTTCGATTCTGCGCCGCGCCTCAATCAGCGTGTCTTCTCACGCCCGAGCTGACGGGTGGCCGGGAGGAGAGTGCCGGAATGTCTCGAAAATCCAGCGCACCTGCCTGGTCGTTTCGGTTCAGCTTGTAGGCACGATGGTTGCTTGGGTTACTGGCGAACATCGGGGAGTGTGCGGAACGGAGCGTAGGCAATACGGCCTGCCGGGCATACCGTCAGGCGCGGTCGAAGCCGCCGCGACTCCCCGGGCGGCGTGTGGGGGCCACCGTAACTCTCTAGACATTTTCTCAGCCGCCGGTGGGGTCAGCCACCGGCGGTGCTAATTTCTGGAGAACGCTTCAAGGCCTGCGGGCACACGGCCCGCGACTAGACTCCTCAACCACCGCCAGGCGCGCAATTCGACCCGAGGCGCGAACTGGTGCCATAGCCGCCGTTGGTTCCGCCGACCCCGAAGGTTGAGTATTGTTTCTCGATGGTCGTCGCCGCGCAGCGCGGGCATTTGTCCGGCTGCCGGTCACCGATGACCAGGGCCTCGAAACGGTGCCCGCACGCGGCGCACTGATATTCAAAAAGCGGCATAAGAGCAACTCCGTGACGGACCGCGATCGCTCGGCCTCGAGATCCGACCATCGTCCGGGCACGGCATGCCGTGCCCCTACGAATCATTCTTACTTCTTGCTTCTTACCGTCTACCGTCTACCGCCTACCGTCTACCGTCTACCGTCCGCTCCTTTAGGATTCACCAATCACCCCGTTGGTGACAAGGAGTGGTTATGATCTATCCATGAACTTCCGAACCATCATCGAGCCGTTCCGCATCAAGTCGGTCGAATCAGTCAAGTTCACTCGCCGTGAGGACCGGGTCGAGGCGCTCAGTGCCGCGGGGTTTAATGTCTTCCGGCTGCGCGCAGACGACGTGCTGATTGACCTGCTGACCGACTCTGGCACCGGCGCCATGTCGTCCATGCAGTGGGCAGCCATCATGCAGGCCGATGAGTCGTATGCGGGAAGCCGGTCGTTCTATCGGTTCGAGCAGGTCGTTCAGGACTTGACCGGGTTCAAGCACATCATTCCCACGCATCAAGGGCGGGCCGCGGAACGCATTCTCTTTCATACGATTCTCAGCCCCGGCATGGTCGTGCCGAACAACAACCATTTCGACACGACGCGGGCGAACATCGAAGTGGAGGAGGCGGAGGCCATCGATCTCGTGATTCCCGAAGGTCGAATCCCGCACGTCCTGCATCCGTTCAAGGGGAATGTCGATCTTGCCGCGCTCGATCGGCTTCTGGATGAACGCGGAGACGTGGTGCCGCTGGTGATGGTGACGGTCACGAACAACTCGGGTGGCGGGCAACCGGTGTCGCTCGAGAACCTCCGCGCGGTGCGCGACATCTGCCACAAGTACGAGAAGCCGTTCTTCCTGGATGCGTGCCGATTTGCCGAAAACGCCTGGTTTGTGAAGCTGCGAGAACCGGGGCAGGCGGATCGCACACCCAAGGCGATCGCCCAGGAGATCTTCTCGCTGGCTGATGGCTGCACGATGTCGGCCAAGAAGGACGGGTTGGCCAATATCGGCGGCTTCCTGGCCATGAACGACGACTCGTGGGCCGAGGCGGCGAGAAACCTGCTGATCCTGACCGAGGGTTTTCCCACGTATGGCGGCCTGGCTGGCTACGACCTCGAGGCGATCGCGCGTGGACTCGAGGAGGTGGTAGACGAGTCGTACTTGCGATACCGGATTCGCTCCACCGAGTACCTTGGCGACAAGCTCATTGCCGCCGACGTGCCGATCATCCGTCCCCCCGGCGGGCACGCCATCTACATCGACGCGAAAGCGCTGCTGCCGCACATTCCGGCGCTGCAGTACCCAGGCATCGCCCTTGCCAATGCACTGTACGTGGAGGCGGGGATTCGCGGTGTGGAGATTGGCACCGTGATGTTCGGGATGCGTCCGGACGGCACGGAAGTACCCGCGTCGATGGAATTGGTGAGGCTGGCGATCCCGCGGCGGGTGTACACGCAATCGCACATCGACTACGTGGCCGAGGCCGTCATCCACGTCGCGTCTCAACGCGGCGAACTGCGCGGGTATCGACTGCTGGAAGCCCCACGAGCGCTGAGGCACTTCACCGCGCGTTTCGAACCGGCGTGATCCGCGGAAATGAGGTCGGACCTATTTTCTGGTCCTCGTCGGGCGTCCTCTGATGGGTGGAGGAGAAGTCCAGAAGACGTCCGCTCCCTTGACAGTCCCATCACCGTGCCGAACTGACACTCGAACCGGATTCATCGCCCGTTCTCGCGGGCTTGGCGCGCCGTAGCTGATGCGAAGGCGGCTCAATCGAGCCGCCCCACGCAGGCGATGAAACCGTCCCCAGTAAGACCGGAGGCGCAGCTGCTGACGAATCCAGGAAAGCACGCCATTTTCCCGGCAGCCACGCCCCCGGATCACGCACGCGAATCGAAGCACTACGACGGATTGGCCAGGAACTCGCGAGTGAGCGCCTGCCACTGCTCGTCGGTGAGCAGCGCCGGCGGACGCTCGACAAAATCACCGCCATCGGCGGCGGCGATGCCCAATTGCCGTTCGTAGAATGCCGACAGCCGATGTTCCTCGCCCGATAGCCACGCTTTGGCCGTTCTTCCTGCCGGCAGTTTCTGGAATGCCGTGTCGGACGGCCTCACCGAGAAGAGCCATCCCCGCGAATACGGATCGCGGTGGATGAGCGACGGATCTTCGCGGACGGCCTCGTTGACGCGGGTGACCACCCCTGACATGGGCGACACGATGACCGCGCGGCGTCCTGCGGTGCGGACCTCGGCAATGGGCTGTCCCGCGCAGACCTCCGTGCCTGGCTGGGGCAACTTCATGCCGAGAGGGGCCGCAAACAGACGTTGCGCCAGGTCGTCAAGACCCACCACGGCCCGCTGACGCGACACCGCGCGAATCCAGGTGTGACCGGGCGAGTAGTAGACCTGATCGCTCCAGAATAGACGTCCGACGCGCATGACGCCGACCAGGCGCCTTCGGATCGCGTCGACTCCTTTCATGCCCGTCAGAAGCAGGAACACTGGCACCGAGAGCGCCGCCAACACGAGCAGCAGAAGTCCCACCCGGATGGCGAGCCCCGCCACGAGTATTGCCGCTGATTGCAAGACGCCCAGTAGCGTGTCCATGATGCCCTCAACTTTCTCACTGACCTGTCGACGACCCTCAACTCTTGTGACACATCGTGCAGTCATCGAACCCGAACGATTTCTTCCCGTTGTGGCAGGCGCCGCAAGCGCGGCCCTGCTTCATCGCGTCGTGCGTGATCGGCTTGCCGTCGGCGGCGACGCCGGCCTTCAGGATCTTGAACAACCGGGGATGGCACGCCGTACAGCTCGGCGCGGTCTCGCTCACGTGCGACGCGTGAGTGAACGTGACCTTCCCAGGGCTGTCTGCGGCCTGCGTCAAGGTCAACGCTTTCGGCAGATTCGGCAGCCGGCCCTGCGCGATCGCCGCAGCCGCAGCCAGCAGACAGACGACGCTGACGGCGACCACTGTGCTGATGAAGCGGTGGCTACGCATTGGCGTCCTCCTTGTCGTCGGTGAGCAGATGCGTGCGCGCGAGCACGTCCCAGCGATCGGGGTCGATGATCCGGGCCATGCCGGTGACCGGCACGCCGCCGTCCTGAGCGAGGGCGCCCAGTTCGGGTGACAGCGTGCGCTGCAAGCCGGCGACAGCCTCGTCCATCCATCGTCTGGCGGTCGTGCCCGACAGCAGGCTGGTGCTGTTGGCTCGGAGTCGTTGCGGCCGAAGGCGGAACAACCAACCCCGGCCGTACGGATCGGCCTGGGCGGCCTCTGGCGTTTTGAGCAGTTCGCCGTTGATCTCGGTGATCGTGCCGTCAATTGGCGACAGCATGTCGACGGCGCGGCCATCATCGGCGACCAGCCGCCAGGCGCGTTCACCTTGACCAACGGCCGCACCGATCTGGGGGAGGCCAACCGAGGCGAGCGGCCCGACCAGTTTCGCCGCGAAGCCATCAAGTCCCACCGTCACCAGGCCGTCAGCGTCCGGCCGTGCCCACGCGTGGCCGCGATGGAAGAGCCGGTCGAACGGAATCGGGAACCAGTCAGTCCCCGCCATCGCTGGCTGCCGCACCGTGGCATGCGCGGGGACCGTCGCCAGGCTTGGCCCCTGCACGTACTTCCAGAAGGGGATGAACAGCAGCAAAAACAGAATCGCAATGCCGTACTCGATCATCTTCGCCGAGTAGAGCGTCAGGATGTCATGCGGAATCATGCGTATCTCCTCTGTTCGCGTCTGCCGCTATATCTGTCGGCCGCCCGACAGTTCGTGCTCGTTGAGTACCGGCATCCGGTTGACGATCCACCGGAACGCCGTGATGCCGAGCGTGACGAGCGTGATTGAGACCGTCACTTCCATCCAGCTCGGGATGTACCGCTCCGGCGCATTCCAGTTGAGCGCAATCACCGACACGTTGAGTCGATTGACGATGATGCCCAGAACGGTCCAGGCCGCCGTCCAGCGAATCAGACTCACGTTCGCATGCCGCGCCGCCCAGGCGAACACCAGCGACGGGAGCAGGATGAAGCCTAGTACTTCCACCAGGAACCAGTATCCGTATCCGGTGGCCAGCAAGGACCAGCGGCCGCCATCGGCCACGCCCTGGAGCTTCACGAAGAAGTAGCAGAACAGGACGATCGAGGCGCCTCGGGCGAGGCCGATCACCAGCTTGTCCAGATCGACGTGGTGATCGATGCGGCTCCTGAACGCCCGATGCGAGAGACCGCTCTCGACAATCACCATGCTCAAGCCCGCCGCGATGCTGGAGATGAAGAAGTATGCCGGAATGAACGGGGAGTACCAGAGCGGATGCAGCTTGGTCGGCGCCATCAGGAAGAGTCCCCCGAGCGACGACTGGTGCAGCGTCGACAAGATCACGCCAAGGACGGTCAGGCCAATGGTGGCCTTGGTCGCCAGCACGAGTGCCTTCTTCCATCCGAGCCACTCGAACACGGGCGGCAGGCATTCCAACCCGAGCACGGTCAGATACAGCACGACGCACCAGGCAATCTCGAACATCACCGACGGCCCGCCCCAGGAAATGAAGAGGGGCACTGGCAGGTTCCACGGACGGCCGAGATCGGCGGTCAGGCCGAGGACGGCGAACAGATAGCCAAGGAATCCGGTCAGAATCGCCGGCCGCACGATGGAGTGGTATTCCTTGAGACCGAAGATGTACACCGCTGTCGCGATCGTGTAGCCGCCGGCAGCCAGCGCCACACCCGCCAGCATGTCGAAGCCGATCCAGATCCCCCACGGGTTGGTCTGCGACAGATTGGTGGATGCGCCGAGGCCGAAGGCGAATCGATAGACGATCACGGGAACACCGATCGCGATAATCAGGCCCGCGAGAAAATTGCCAGGCGTGGCCAGACTCTTGAGATAGTCGGCAAACGGAAGGCCGAGGAAGATCTTGTCGGTGACCCAGCTGCGGGAAGGCAGCGCACCCTCGGTTGAGTTACTCATGGCTGGTCTCCTTCCCGGCGCCCTCTGCGGCGGCGACCTGTTCTCGTCGTTTGCTGAACGTGTACATCCCCATCAGGAGCGGCGGCCACAGCGTCAACACAAACGGGACGGCGGCCAGCGAGGCCTGCGTCAGCGACGAGTAGGCATACGTGCCGAGATCGCCTGGAAGGCCGAGCTTTTCGAATGGGATGTCGGTGATGTACATCCAGCTCGTGCCCCCGACCTCGCGTTCGCCGAAGATGTGTCGAATGTAGGTGCTGCCCTTGGCGTACAGTCTCTCGCGGGCTGTTTCAATCAGCTCGTCGCGCAGACCGAACGTCAGCGCGCCGCTCGGGCACACCGACGTGCAGGCCGGGGCCTCCCCCCGCGACTGCCGGTCGGCGCAGAAAGTGCACTTCTGGACGAAGGGTGTGGGCGAGTCGTACTCGTACTTGGGCACGTTGAAAGGGCAGGCCACCATGCAATAGCGGCAGCCGAGACAGCGGTCCTTGTGGTACACCACGGGGCCGGTCGGCGTCTTGTTCAGCGCCCGCACGAGGCAGGCTGAGGCGCACGCCGGCTCGACGCAGTGCATGCACTGCCGCTTGATGAATCGCGCCGGCACCGCGCTCCCGGAGGAACTCGCGCCCATAGTTGCCGCGTTGACGATCGTGTAGTGGCGTGTGTCGGTGGTTCTGACGGTCTTGAACACCGCCGAATCGTCGAGCTTCGCCGGCTCAGGCTGGTTGTTGACTTCCGTGCACGCCGCTTCGCAGGCCCGGCACCCGACACACTTGGTCGTGTCGACCAGCACTCCGCGCCGCGCGCTGCTGACGGCGGCCTCCGCCTCGCCAGTGGAGGCTTTGGCGGTGGCCGCCGGGACGGCGGCGACGGCACCCGCCGCCCCAGCCACCTTCAGAAACAATCGTCGATTGAGCTTCATGGTGCGATTCCTCTACGGTGAATCGTCTCGTCAGGAGCGGCTGCGCGCCGCGTTGAAAGTTGAGCACCCGACCAGCACAAGGCCGACGAGCGCGAGCAATGGGATGAGCATCATCGGAACACCTCCCGGCTAGTGGAGTCAGTGGATGGCGCAGCGGTCGCCCGTTGCGTGCTCGCCCGGATGCGGGTGACCACATCCCTGAACATCGGGCAGGCCTCAAAGTCGTGGCCCAGGCATGGATCCGCCGACGCGATACGGTCAAGGGGTATGAGCTTCTTGACCGGATAGGCCTGGCAGTAGAGCATCACCACTTCCTTCAAGTATGGGCAGCCCATTCCGCGCCTTCCTTTCCTCCGCCGAGATACAGAGCAAGTTGCTCGCCAATTCTCAGCGACGACCTCGTAGCACTGCTAACACATTGCAAAATCAAGAGTTATTCCGATGTCGCGCGACGCCACTGCCGGCCTGATCGTTGACTCGTGTTGGGTTTTGCAACAGCAGGATCTCGTGGGATTGCCGATTACAAGGGTGATCTGCTGAGTTGTGGCGTGAATCAGCTGATTTGCGGTTCTCAACACCAGTCGATGAAGTTCTCAACGGGCGCCGAATCGTCTACTGTCGCCAGTCAACTGCAGGCAACTGGAGAAACAAAACCCACGGCGAGGCGTAATAGGTGAAAAGGGGTGATCTTTCCTGGCCATTCCTGAGTCCAGAATCTCGAATCCCTTTTCCCGAAGCCCGAACCCCGAATCCCGAAATTGACCGTGCAATCGTGCCAGAAATTTCGAGTAGGATGCCTGCCATGCCGGATTCAACTGCAGCACCGAGCGCCCTGACGCATCCCTGTCCGCGATGCCGGGGCGACGTGCCTGTTCGCGATGCCACATGCCCGCACTGCGGAGTCGACGTGGCGTTGGCGACCGTGCTGATGGAACGTCTCGCGCTGAGTGCGATTCCTGCCGAGCCCGGCGCGCCGTTTATCGGCGACGCGATGCTTTCGCGGTTTGGCGAGTTTCTGATGAAGAAGGGCTACATCACGTCAGCGCAGCTCGATGGCGCTCTGCAGCGCCAGCGCGAGATGATGGCGAGCGGCGTGCGCGAGACGCTGGGCCAGGTGCTGCTGGAGATGCGCGTGATGACGCGCGAGAACCTGGAGGTGGCCAGCGTTGAACAGGTGCAGGAACTGCAGACCGCGCTTCGGCAGGTCAACGCGCAACTCGAACAGCGCGTGGCTGAACGGACCCAGGAACTGCAGGCGGCGTACCAGCGGCTGACTGAACTGGACCGGCTCAAGGGGAATTTCGTCAACAACATCTCGCACGAGTTGCGCACGCCGCTGACCAAGATCAAAGGCTTCAATCTGCTGCTGGCCGCTGGCGATCTCGGTTCGCTCACCGAAGATCAGGTGCAGGCGATCCAGACGATGGGGCGGGGCATCGCCGAGCTGGAGCGGCTCGTGGCCGACTTGATTCAGTTTGCCACGGGTGCTCGAGGAGAGATGGTGCTGCATCTGGCACCTGCTGCGCCGGCCGACATCATCGCCGAATGTCTGCGCGGAGCGGCC
>Ga0334722_10003255_pt1 | contig 17646 bp, 13 predicted proteins | sample C3_bottom_MG_FD_207210 | JGI IMG/M metagenome (GOLD analysis project Ga0334722, IMG submission 207210) | Sediment microbial communities from Yellowstone Lake, YNP, Wyoming, USA - C3_bottom | ecosystem: Environmental > Aquatic > Freshwater > Lake > Sediment | place: USA: Wyoming | collected...
GGACCGTCGGGCGTCTCCTCAACCGTCGCCGCGAGCGACAGCCCCATCGCGTTCGTCACCGCCGTCGCAAACTCCACCAGCCGCGTGTTCAGATCTGCCATGGTCGTGACACCCTCGTCTTGTCGATCCGCACCGCCTGTCTGCCAGGCTGCCTAGGCGCTTGCGCCGTTGGTGCGCCCCTCGCCGACGCGCTTCATCTTACGCTCGGCCGGCGGCCGCGGCGCACGCACCTGCGGCGGGCCGATGATCCTGTTGGTGATGACCTGCTGCATGATGCCGGCGAGGTTGCTGACGAACCAGTAGATGGCCAGGCCGCTCGGGGCCGCCACGAACATGACCGTGAACACCACCGGCATGAACATGAACATCTTCTGCTGCACCGGATCGGCCGTCGACGGCGTCATCCGCTGCTGCACGAGCATGGTGATGCCCATCAGGACGGGCGTGATGTACAGCGGGTCGGCCAGCGAGAGGTCCTTGATCCACAACCCGAACGGCGCCCCGCGCAGCTCAATCGCCTGCGACAGCAGGTTGTAGAACGCGAAGAGCACCGGCATCGTCAGGAGCATCGGGAGACAGCCGCCCGCGGGATTGACGCCGCGCGACTTGTAGAGCTCCATCAGCTCCGTGTTCATCTTCTGCTTGTCGGGGTCGGTCGCCTTCAGCTTGCCGTAGCGATCCTGGATGGCCTTGATCTCGGGCTGCAGTTCCTGCATCTTCCGCATCGACACCACGCTCTTGTGCCGCAGTGGGCCGATCGCGAGATTGATGAGCAGCGTGAGGATGATGATCGACCAGCCGTAGTTGCCGATCACGCCGTTGATGGCGTTCAGGCCGTGGAGCAGCGGCACGCCGAGGAAGGCGAACCAGCCGAAATCCACCGCGCGGACCAGGTCCTGGTCGATGCTCTGCAGCAGGTCGAACTGCTTCGGCCCGAGGAAGACCCTGACCGCCGTCGTGCCGGCGGGCGGCTGCACGGTGTAGGAGATGTAGTCGGCCGTGGTTTTGCCGTCTGCCGCGGTGACCGTTCTGGCCTCGTACGTCACGTGCGCGCCGGGGCCGCCCAGCAGGGCTGCCGACATGAAGTAGTGGTCGTCAACGCCGGCCCAGCGGACGTTGCCCTCGTAGGCCGGCTGCGCGAGGATGGCCTTCGCGTCGTGCCGCTCAACGGCGCCGTCGCGGAACAGGATGCCCTCGGCCTTCTTGGTGTAGCGGCTCGCCACGACCTTCTCGACGTCGCCGAGGCCCGAACCCATCCGGAACGCCAGCGCGGAGGTCTTGAAGCCCTGCGCCCCGTCCACGCGCGCTTCGATCGTGTAGTTGCGGGGATTGATCGTGAACGCCTTCTGGATCCCCAGGCCGCCCGAGTCCCGGTACTCGAACGTGACCGTAATCGCGCCCGTCTTCGGGTCGGTTGTCGGGCCGCCGTAGGCGACACGGTACCGCGCCGTGTTCAGGCGCGCGTCAATCGCCTTGTCGCCGGTCTCGAGCGAGAAGGGCCTGGCCGAGAATTCCGTGTTGTGCGGGATCAGGTCAACGGGCTTCTTCGCGTCGTTGACGTAGCGCTTGAGGCCGAGGTGCGTCAGCACCGCGCCTTCGTTCGAGAAGACGGTTGTCGCGATGGGGGTCTCGACGACCACGTCGCGCGCGGACGTCTCGCCCACCTGCACCTCGACCGCGCCGGCCGTTCCTGCGGGCGCCGCCGCCTGTGCGGTCGTCCCTGGGGCGGTGTTCGCCGGCGCCGCGGCCCCTTGCGGGACCGATCCCGCGGCCGCGCCAGCGCCAGCGCCAGCCCCCGCCGCGCCGGCGCCGGCCGCCGTTTCCGACTGCGCCGTCCGGGCCACCGGCTTCGGCGCCGGCTTCGGCATGAACATCGACTGGTAGACGTACAGCACCAGGAACGACAGCACGACGGCAATCAATACGCGCTTTTCCATAAATCTCTATCGGGCTTATCGCGGGGCCTGGCCCGCCGGCAAACGGTGACGCGCATGGCCGTCACAGGCGCAGCCGCGACCGCCGCGGGCGCCCCGGGTGATTCGGTGGGGCACAGGGTCGAGTCCTGAGCCGCCGAACGGATGACATCGCCCGATCCGCGCGGCGCCGAGCGCGAGGCCCGCCAGCGCCCCGTGACGCTCGACGGCCTCGGCCATGTAGTCGCTGCAGGAGGGCAGGTACCGGCACGACCCGGCAAACAGCGGCGAGAGGAGCCGCTGGTACAGCTGAATCAGCACCAGCACGATCCGGGCTGGCAGGCCCATCTCAGGCTTCACGGGCGTTACGCACGCGCCGGTCGACGATGGCGCAGTAGTCGGCTTCGACATGGGCAAATCTGGCCAGCAGCATGTCCCGCTTCGGAACGACGACAATGTCGACTCCCGCCTGCGGTTTGTGGCGGCGGAAGGCTTCCCGGATCCACCGCTTTGCGCGGTTGCGCATGACGGCGTTTCCGAACTTCCGCGTGGCGGCGATGCCCAGCCGCGCGAGGCCGAGATCGTTGGCGAGGACGAAGACCGTCATCAGGCGGCTCGCGCTGCGGCTTCCGCGTTCGTAGGCCGCCAGGTACTCCGGCCGCCGGCAGACGCGCTCGGCCCGGCTCAGGCGTGCGCCGGCGACGCGGGACTGCGCCACGCGAGGCGCGCGCGCCGGCGACGGGGCGGGCACGGATCGACGCACGTCAGTCTCCGGCGCCGCCTACTCCGTCGAGACGGTGAGACGCTTGCGGCCCTTGGCGCGGCGGCGCTTGAGGACCTGCTGTCCGTTCTTCGTGGCCATCCGGACCAGGAAGCCGTGGGTGCGTTTGCGGTGACGAACGTTCGGCTGAAATGTACGCTTCATACAAGGGTCCCTGTGTCGAGCATAGACAGAACTTTCAATATTATCGAGGCTGCTGCCCGGCGTCAATCTCCCAGGACCGAATTGGCGTAGCTCCAGTGGTTTTCCCTGTGCAAAACCCCCCTGACGAAGGCTTCCCGGATGTGGTACATTCCAGGCTCCCGGGCGAGGGCTTTTCAACAGGTGTGGAAAAAGATGTGGAAAACCTCCAGGGCGAAAGGTCGGAAAAGCCCCGGATTTCCGTGTCTTTTCCCGGGCCTTCGTCGTTGAAAACCGCTCCTGTCTGGCTCTTCGGGGGCGAAAGTTCCGGTAGGTTCAAGCCGGACAAGCCTTCCGGCGGGGTACGAGGCGTGTGATGGACAGCCGCAACGTCTGGGACGACATCCTCGGCCGCATCGAAACCAAGATCAACCGCCACGGGTTCTACACGTGGTTCAAGCCGACCAGCTTCGTGTCGGCGGACGGCGACACGGTCACGGTCCGCGTCCCGAACGAGTTGTTCCGGGACTGGCTGACCAAGCACTACTCGGGGCTGATTGCCGAGGCGCTGGGAGAAATCGGCCGGCCAGGGGTGCAGGTCCTCTACGTGACCGGGGCTCGCGCGGAGCTGCCGACCTCCGCCGAGGTGGCGCCGCCGATTGCCCCCGAGGAGGCGGAAGAGGCGGCCGCGGCGCCGGCGGGGCCGGAATCCGGCGCCGCCATCGGCCTCAATCCGCGCTACGTCTTCGAGACGTTCGTCGTGGGGCCGTCGAACCAGTTTGCCGAGGCGGCGTGCCGGGCGGTGTCCGAGGCGCCGTCGCGCTCCTACAATCCGCTCTACATCTACGGCGGAGTCGGCCTCGGCAAGACGCACCTGATGCACGCCATCGGCCACTACGTGCTCCGGCGCAATCCGCACTTCAAGCTGACCTACATCTCGACCGAGCGGTTCATGAACGAGATGATCAACGCGGTGATGAACGACCGCATCATCAACTTCCGTGAACGCTATCGGTCGGTGGACGTGCTGCTCGTCGATGACATCCAGTTCCTGGCGGGGAAGGAAGGGACGCAGAACGAGTTCTTCCACACCTTCAACGCGCTCTACGATTCGCAGAAGCAGATCGTGCTGAGCAGCGACTGCCCGCCCAACGAGATTCCGTCGCTCGAGGAGCGCCTGCGGTCCCGTTTCGAGTGGGGCCTGATCGCGGACATCCAGCCGCCCGACCTCGAGACGAAGGTGGCGATCCTCAAGAAGAAGGCCGACGCCGAGAGCGTGCCGCTGCCCGACAGCGTCGCCATCTACATCGCCGAGAAGATCAAGTCGAACATCCGCGAGCTCGAGGGCTCGCTCATCCGGCTCGTGGCGTACGCCTCGCTGACCGGCCGCGAGATCTCCATCAACCTGGCGCAGGAAGTGCTGAAGAACGTCATCGGCCACGACGACCGCGCGGTGACGATCGACATGATCCAGAAGTCGGTGGCGGATCGCTATCAGATGAAGGTGGCGGACCTGCGCTCGCGCAACAACTCGAAGTCGGTGGCGATGCCGCGGCAGGTCGCCATGTACCTGTGCAAGACGCTGACCGCCGCCTCGCTGCCGGAGATCGGCCGCGGCTTCGGCGGGAAGCACCACTCGACGGTCATTCACTCCATCCGGAAGATCGAAACGCTCCGCAAGAAAGATCGGGATTTCAACACATTCGTCAACACGTTGATCGAGTCGTTACGTTGAGGATTCGTGCCCGCGCGGGGTTTTTCCACACCGGCAGCCGGCCGATGCGGTGGATGCCGGTGGACGCGGGGCCGCCCGGCCGGCGGGCCGCCCGTACATTTTCCGTTTCCCACGAAAAGTCAACAGGAAATCCGTCATGCAAGTTCTTGTTTCACAATCACTTACCGGACGTTTCTCCCCTTTTCAACAGCTGATCTATCCAGTATAATTTCTTCTTCTTAGGATCTTCTTTGTTGGGTTGAAGAGAACCCGACCACGAACGGTCCGCACCTCAAGGACTGGACACCATGGAACTCGTTGTCCGGAAGACCGACCTGCTGAAAGAACTGCAGCTGTTCCAGGGCATCGTCGAGCGCAAGAACACGATTCCCATCCTGGCCAACGTGCTGCTGGAGGCCCAGGGCGACACGCTTCGCCTGGCGGCGACCGACCTCGAGGTCGGGCTCCGGTCGAAATGCGCCGCCTCGGTGTCCAAGCCCGGGTCGCTCACGCTGCCGGCGAAGAAGTTCTACGAGATCGTCAAGGAGCTGCCCGAGACGGACGTGCGCATCGAGGAAGACAAGGCCGGGACCGTCAAGGTGGCGGCGGACCGCTACGAGTCGAAGATGCAGACGCTGCCGCGCGAGGACTTTCCGACGTTGCCGGAGATTGCCGCCGGCGAATCGACGACGGTGGCGCGGGCGCAGCTGCGCGAGATGGTGGCCAAGACGCAGTTCGCCATCACGGGCGAGGACACGCGGTACTTCCTGAACGGCGCGCTGCTCGTGCTGCGGCCGGACCTGATGCTGCTGGTGGCGACCGACGGGCACCGGCTGGCGCTCGTGAGCGCGCCGCGCACCGGCCAGCCGGCCAAGGGCGAGGAGTCGCGGACGATCCTGCCGAAGAAGACGCTGCTCGAGCTTGCGCGGCTGCTGGGCGACGGCGACAGCGACATCTCGTTTGCCAAGAGCGAGAACCACATTTTCTTCGAGGTGGACGGGCGGCTGCTGGTGTCGCGGGTGATTGACGGGCAGTTCCCGGCGTACGAGCGGGTCATCCCGAAGAACAACGACAAGCGCATCGAGTTCGAGCGGGATCGCATCCAGGCGGCGATCCGCCGCGTGGCGCTGCTGTCGAACGAGCGGTCGCGGGCGGTCAAGTTCTCGCTCGAGGCGGGCAAGGTCGAGGTGGCGTCGCACAGCCCGGAACTGGGCGAGGCCCGGGAGCAGCTGGTGGTCGAGTACGGCGGGCCCTCGCTGCAGATTTCGTTCAACGCGCAGTACGTGATGGACTTCCTGAGCGCCGTGCAGACCGACTCGATCGCGATCGAGTTCCGGGACGAGGTCAGCCAGACGGTGATGCGGCCGGTCGGCACGACGGAGTACGACTACACGTATGTCGTGATGCCGATGAGGATCTGATGGCGCACGACGAGACGGTTCTGCAGCAGGACATTCCTCGCGACACGGGCCAGGCGGACGCGGACGACTACTCGGCGGACAAGATCAAGGTCCTCGAGGGCCTCGAGGCGGTGCGCAAGCGCCCCGCCATGTACATCGGGTCCACGGGCCCGCTCGGCCTGCACCACCTGGTCTACGAGGTGGTGGACAACTCGATCGACGAGGCGCTGGCGGGCTACTGCGACGAAGTCAACGTCCTGATCCACCTCGACAACGCGATCACGGTCAGCGACAACGGGCGCGGCATCCCGGTCGACATGCACGAGAGCGGCAAGTCGGCGGCCGAAGTGGTCATGACCGTGCTGCACGCCGGCGGGAAGTTCGACAACGACAGCTACAAGGTGTCGGGCGGCCTCCATGGCGTGGGCGTGTCGGTGGTCAACGCGCTGTCCGAGACGCTCGACCTGGAGATCTGGCGCAACGGCCACATCTACCAGCAGTCGTACGCGCGCGGGAAGCCCGTGGCCGACCTGGTGGCGGCGGGCACGACCGATCGGCGCGGCACGCGGGTGCACTTCAAGCCGGACGCCGAGGTGTTCGAGACGCTGGAGTTCAGCTTCGACACGCTGGCGCAGCGCCTGCGCGAGCTGGCGTTCCTCAACCCCGGCGTGCGCATCACGCTCGACGACGAGCGCGACGCCAAGCGGCACGACTTCAAGTACGACGGCGGCATCGTGTCGTTCGTGACGCACCTCAACACCAACAAGGTGGCGGTCAACGAGAAGCCGATCTACATGCGGGGCGACAAGGACGGCATTGTGGCCGAGATCGCGCTGCAGTGGAACGACGCGTACTCGGAGACGCTGTACTCGTTCGCGAACAACATCAACACGCACGAGGGCGGCACCCACCTGTCCGGTTTCCGGGCGGCGCTGACGCGCACGATCAACTTCTACGCGAGCAAGAACAACCTCGCGAAGGACGCGGGCGAAGGCATCAGCGGCGACGACATCCGCGAAGGGCTGACGGCCGTCATCAGCGTCAAGATCCCGCGGCCGCAGTTCGAGGGCCAGACCAAGACCAAGCTCGGCAACACCGAGGTCAAGGGCATCGTCGAGGCCATCGTCAACGATCGCCTGTCGGCGCACCTCGAAGAAAACCCCGCCATCGCGAAGCGCATCATCTCCAAGGCCGTCGACGCCGCGCGGGCGCGCGACGCGGCGCGCAAGGCGCGGGACCTGGTCCGCCGCAAGGGCGCGCTCGACAACAGCGCGCTGCCGGGCAAGCTGGCCGACTGCCAGGAGCGCGACCCCGCCCAGAGCGAGCTGTACCTGGTCGAGGGCGAGTCGGCCGGCGGGTCGGCCAAGCAGGGGCGCGACCGGCGGTTCCAGGCCATCCTGCCCCTCAAGGGCAAGATCCTGAACGTCGAGAAGGCCCGCTTCGACAAGATGCTGAGCAGCGAGGAAATCCGCGTGCTCATCGCCGCGCTCGGCTGCGGCATCGGCGACGAGGACTTCGACATCGAGAAGCTGCGCTACCAGCGCATCATCATCATGACGGACGCGGACGTGGACGGATCCCACATCCGCACGCTGCTGCTCACGTTCTTCTACCGGCAGTACCCGGAGATCATCAACCGCGGCTACGTCTTCATCGCGCAGCCGCCGCTGTTCCGCGCCAAGCGCGGCAAGAGCGAGATCTACATCAAGGACGAGCGCGGCCTCGACGCCTACCTCATCCACCGGGCCGTCGAGAACCGGTCGGTGCGCTTCGGCGGCGGATGGCCGGGCGTGGCGGGCGCCGACCTCGAGCGGCTGCTCCAGAAGCTCATCGCGTTCCGGTCGCAGATGCAGGCCGTCGAGCGCCGCGGGTACACGCGCGACGCCGTCATGCGCCTGCTCGGATCGGACGCGCGCGACCGCGCCTTCTTCGCCGACGAGGCGCGCGTCAACGGGCTGGCCGCCGCGCTCGGCACGGACCTGCGCACGGTCACGGTGCGCCGCGACGAGGAACACAACCTGTACCGCCTCGAGATCGAGGACCGCAGCGGCCCGTACACCCGGACCGCGACCGTGAGCGCCGAGTTCGTCCTGTCGGGCGACTTCCGCGCGCTGGCCGCGAGCTACCGGGACACCCGCGACCTGTCGTGGCCCGCCACGGTCGTGACGCAGGACGCCGCACCCGGCCCCGGCGGGGCAGCGGCCGAAGCCGGGGAGGACGCGGACGACGGCGGGGCGGCGGACGGCGCCGACACCGCCGGGGGCGCCGGGACCGCGGAGGAACAGGCGCCGGCCGCCCAGACCGCGGCGGCGGTCAAGGGCCGCGCGGCGGACGTCACCGTGGACTCGCTGGACGGCCTGGTCGCGTACTTCCTGGCGGCCGGCAAGCGCGGCGTGGCGATCAACCGCTACAAGGGCCTCGGCGAGATGAACCCCGAGCAGTTGTGGGCCACGACGATGGACCCGTCGACGCGGACGCTGCTGCAGGTGCGGGCGGAAGACCACACCGAGGCGGACCTGATGTTCACGACGCTGATGGGCGACCAGGTGGAGCCCAGGCGGAAGTTCATCGAGGATAACGCCCTCGACGTGAAGAACCTGGATATCTGATGGATCTCGCAGCACGAATTCCCGTCGCCATCGAAGACGAAATGAAGCGGTCGTACCTGGATTACGCCATGAGCGTGATCATCGGGCGCGCGCTTCCCGACGTCCGCGACGGGCTGAAGCCGTCGCACCGCCGCGCGTTGTACGGGATGCGCCTGATGGGACTGGGCGCCTCGCGGGCCTACCGCAAGTGCGCGAAGATCGTCGGCGAGGTCATGGGCAACTTCCACCCCCATGGCGACGCGGCCATCTACGACACCATCGTCCGCATGGCGCAGGACTTCAACATGCGCTACGTCCTGGTGGACGGCCAGGGCAACTTCGGATCGGTGGATGGCGACCCGCCGGCCGCCATGCGGTACACCGAGGCCCGCCTGAAGGCGCTCGCCGACGAGATGATGGTCGACCTCGACAAGGAGACCGTCGACTTCGTTCCGAACTACGACGAGACCACGACCGAACCGACCGTGCTGCCGGCGCCGTTCCCGAACCTCCTGGTCAACGGGTCGTCGGGCATCGCCGTCGGGATGGCGACCAACATCCCGCCGCACAACCTGCGCGAGATCATCGACGGCGTCGTGTGGCTGATCGACCACCGGGAAGCGCCCTTCGCCGAGAAGCACGCCGGCGTCCGCCGCATCGTCCTCGGGCCCGACTTCCCGACCGGCGGCACCATCGTCGGCCGGGGGGGCATCGAGCAGGCGTTCCGCACGGGCCGCGGGTCGATCGTAATCCGCGCGAAGACCGAGGTCGAGGTCTCGAAGAAGGGCGACAAGCAGTCGATCATCGTCAGCGAGATCCCGTACCAGGTGAACAAGGCGCGGCTGATCGAGAAGATCGCCGAGCTGGTGCGCGAGAAGACGGTCGAGGGCATCTCGGACCTGCGCGACGAATCCGACCGCGACGGCATGCGCATCGTCATCGAGCTCAAGCGGGGCGAGATGGCGGACGTGGTCCTGAACAACCTCTACAAGCACACGCCGCTGCAGAGCTCCTTCGGCATCATCATGCTGGCCATTGTCGGCGGCCGGCCCCGCGTGCTGCCGCTGGTGGAGATGCTCGACCTGTTCATCGACTTCCGGCGCGAAGTCGTGCGGCGGCGGACGGAATTCGATCTCCGCAAGGCCGAGGCGCGGGCGCACATCCTCGAAGGCCTGAAGATCGCCCTCGACCACCTCGACGCGGTCATCACGCTCATCCGGAGCTCGCGATCGCCCGCCGAGGCGCGCGACGGCCTGATGACGACGTTCGGCCTCAGCCAGATCCAGGCCCAGGCCATCCTCGACATGCAGCTCCAGCGCCTGACGGGCCTCGAGCGCCAGAAGATCGAGGACGAGCTGGTCGACGTGCTCAAGACCATCGAGCGGCTGCGCGCCATCCTGGCGAGCGAGGCCCTGCTGATGGGCATCGTCGTCGGCGAACTGCGCGCGATCCAGTCGAAGTTCGGCGACGCCCGGCGCACCGCGATCGCCGACGACGTGGGCGAGTTCCGCGTCGAAGACCTGATTGCCGAAGAGGACATGGCCATCACGGTCACGCACACGGGGTACATCAAGCGCACGGCGATCACCGCCTACCGGAACCAGCAGCGCGGCGGCAAGGGCCGCATCGGGATGCGATTCCGCGAGGAGGATTTCGTCGACCACCTGTTCATCGCGTCGACACACGCCTACATCATCGTGTGCTCGGACCGCGGCCGGGCGTACTGGCTGCGGGTGTACGAGATTCCCGATGTCGGCCCGGACGGCAAGGGCAAGGCCATCGCGAACCTGGTGTCGATGTCCGAGGGCGAGAAGATTGCCGCCCTGCTGGCGGTCCGGACCTGGGACGAGGACAAGTTCGTCTTCATGGGCACCCGGAAGGGCAGCGTCAAGAAGACCGTCCTGTCGGCCTTCTCGAACCCCAGGGCCGGCGGCATCATTGCCATGGGGGTCGAGGACGACGATGCGGTCATCGCCGCCCAGATGACCGACGGAACGGGCCAGATCTTCGTCGGCACCCGGGACGGCATGGCCATCCGGTTCCCCGAAACCGACGTCCGGCCGATGGGCCGGACGGCCTACGGGGTGCGGGGAATCAGCCTCCGGGAGGGCGATGAGGTGGTCGCCATGGAGGCGGTCCAGGCCGACGGATCGGGCACCGTCATGACGGTTTGCGAGAACGGATACGGAAAACGGACCGAACTCGACGAATACCGCGTGCAATCCCGCGGCGGAGTGGGTATTATCTCCATCCAAACGACCGACCGGAACGGCCGGGTGGTTGGAATTGCGTACGTTCGCGGCGAAGACGAGCTGATGCTCATCACGCAGCAGGGGAAAGTGCTGCGGATGCCCACCAGCGGGATTCGAGCCATCGGGCGGGCGACGCAAGGTGTGCGGCTGATCGAAATCGAGTCCGACGATCGGGTCGTGTCTGTGGCACGACTGGCAGAGCAGGAAGACGAAAACTCCCTCGAGGAGTAAAGGAGGCTGGCATGTCTCGGCCCAACAGGTTGCGGAACATCATCATCGCGGTCCTAGCGCTCAGTGTGGTCGCGGCCTTTGCCTGCGGCGGTAGCGCCGAAGAGAAGAACCTCTTCAATAAGTACTTCCTGTCGTCGAAGATTTCCGACGGCGCGACACTCGCGAACATCGCGACCGTGTCGTTCGATCCGACCACCGACGGCCAGATGGGATCGTTCTCCATCTCCAAGGTGGGCGAGGAGAAGAGCGCGCCGCTGACGCTCAAGGCCGGCGCCGAAGAGCTCCGGGCGGCCGTGGACGCCGAGAAGGAGTTCAGCAAGAAGAAGCAGGACTACCAGGACGCCAACACCGCCGCCATCGAGCGGATCGTCAAGGCCGAAGCCAAGAACCAGAAGCTGGGCGGCAAGGACGGCGAAATCCAGAAGACCTGGAGCAAGTGGCGCGACGACGCGAAGGCGATGGCGATGAAGGTGTCGGACGTCCGCAAGCGCGCCAACGAGAACCGCACGGTGGCCGAGATCAGCCTCGTCGATCCGCGCAACCCGATTGACGTGACGGCGTACGAGGGCGAACTGACGAGCAAGGACGTCACGATCACGGGCCGGGTGACGCCGCCGACGGGCGCCGCCGGCGACAAGACCTACGTGTTCACGATGCAGCGCGCGACGCTGAAGAACGTCAACGGCAAGGACATGGTCGGCCGTTGGGTGATCACGGGCAAGGCCGAAGCGAAGTAAGCGATCCTGGGCGGGGCCGGCGCGCCGAAGCCGGCAGGCGGAGGCGGCCTGGCCCCTATGCCTTCTCGAGTTTGGCGTACCGCGCCAGCAGGCGCTTCGAGCCGGCGGTCACGAACCGCACGGTCACCTTGGCATCGTCCCCGTGGGCCTCGATGCCAATGACGGTCCCCACGCCGAACTGGGCGTGCCGCACCCGCATCCCCAGCGCAAGGCCGGTGGCCGACGCCGACTGATCCTCATCCTCATACGAATACGACGGCCCGGCCGGGCTGGTGCGGGCGGCGGCGCCGCGCGCCGCGTAGCCCCTCGCCCCGGAGCCGTAGCCGTCCCGGCCGCCAAACGATGAGGCGCGGCTGCCGCCGCCGTAGTCGCCCGATCCCACGAAGTCGTAGCGCTGCAGCAGGTGGTCGGGCACCTCGTCGATGAACCGCGACGGCTCGGCAGCGCGGTACTCGCCGAAGACGCGCCGCCGGCCCGCGCCGGTCAGGTAGAGCCGCCGCCGCGCGCGGGTCATGCCGACATAACAGAGCCGGCGCTCCTCCTCCAGTTCGTCGCCGCCGTCGGAGGCGCGGGTATGCGGGAACAGCCCGTCTTCGAGGCCCGTGATGATCACCGAGGGGAATTCGAGACCCTTGGCGGCGTGCAGCGTCATCAGCAGCACGCGCGCGTCCTCGGATCCCTGGCTCTCGTCGGTCTCCGAGAGCAGGGACAGCCGATCGACGAACCCGGAGAGCGAGGCGTCGGCTTCGCGGGTCTCGTACTCGCGCGCCGCGGACACCAGTTCGGCGAGATTCTCGATGCGGCCATCGGCTTCTTCGCTGCGCTCGGACTTCAGGTCCTGCAGGTAGCCGGCCTGGTCGAGGACCTTGGCGATCGTGACCGACACGGATTCGCGGCGCGACATGGCCGTCAGCGACACGAGCAGATCGCGGAACGCCGTCAGCGATGCCGCGGCGCGGTTGGCGAACCGCCGAGCCTCCAGGCCGCGGACGAGCGCGGTCCAGAGCGAGCGCGGCGGCGCGGGCGGGAGCGGCGCCCCGGCCAGCAACGGCATGGCGGCCTCGGCCGATCCGTCCGGCGCGGCCCCGCCCATCAGGCCGGCGTCGTTCAGCGCGGCGTCGAGCGCGTCCATCACGCCCTTGCCGATGCCGCGCGCGGGCACGTTGATGATCCGCCGGAGGCTGACGCTGTCCTGGGGATTCAGCAGCAGCTTCAGGTAGGCCAGGGCGTCCTTGACCTCCTTGCGTTCGTAGAACCGGACGCTGCCGATGATGCGGTAGCGCAGGTTCGCGCGCCGCATCGAGTCCTCGATGACGCGCGACTGGGCGTTGGTGCGGTACAGAATGGCCACCGTGTCGTCGACATGCTCGGCGAGGGCGGCGCGGGCCGTCCGCGCGACGAAATCGCCTTCCTCGAGCTCGTCGCTGCAGCGGGCGTACACGATCAGGTCGCCACCCTTGCGGTCGGTCCAGAGGCGCTTGTCCTTGCGGTTGCGGTTGTTCGCGATAACCGCCGACGCCGCGTCCAGGATCACCTGGGTGGATCGGTAGTTCCGCTCCAGGCGGACGACGGTCGTGTCGGGGAAGTCGTGCTCGAAATCGAGGATGTTGCGGATGTCCGCGCCGCGCCACGCGTAGATCGACTGGTCCGGATCGCCCACGACCGTCAGGTTGCGATGGACGCCGGCGAGCCGCCGCATCAGGAGGTACTGCGGCCGGTTGGTGTCCTGGTACTCGTCGACCATCACGAAGCGGAATCGCCGGGCGTAGCGGTCGCGCACGGCCTCGGACTGCTCGAACAGCTGCACCGCGCGCACGAGGAGATCGTCGAAGTCGAGAGCCCCGCTCGCGTCGAGGAGCGCGGCATAGCCCGAGTACACCTTGGCGAGCAGGTCGTCGCGATAACCCGACACGCGGGCGGCCATGGCCTCGGGCGACTCGAGGCTGTTCTTCGCGCGGCTGATGGCCGACAGCGCGGCGCGGGGCTGGATGAAGCTCTCTTCGACCTGGAGGTTCCGCAGCACCTGCTTGACGGCCGCGAGCTGGTCCGAGGTGTCGTAGATGACGAAGTCGCGCGGCAGGCCGGCGTGCTCGGCCTCGCGGCGGAGCAGCCGGGCGCAGAGCGCGTGGAACGTCATGATCCACAGCCCGGGATACGTCCGGCCGAGCAGCAGGTCGACGCGCTGCCGCATCTCTTCGGCGGCCTTGTTGGTGAAGGTGACCGCAAGCACCTCGTGCGGATCGGCCAGGCCGCTGCCCACCAGGTGCGCGACACGGCTGGCGATGACGCGGGTCTTGCCGGACCCCGCTCCCGCGAGGATCAGGAGCGGGCCGTCCGCGTGCAGCACGGCCTCGCGTTGTTCGGGGTTCAGGGAGTCGAGAACGTCCACGCCTATTCGACCGTCACGCTCTTGGCGAGGTTCCTGGGCTGATCGACGTCGGCGCCCCGCCGCACGGCAATGTGGTACGCCAGCAGCTGCAGCGGCAGCGCAAACAGCACGGGCGAGAGCAGCCGGTGGGTGGCGGGCAGCACGATCAGGAAATCGGTCGCCGGGTCGATCAGGTCCTGCAGGCCATCCGCCGTGCCGTCGGTGACGGCCACGATCGACCCGCCGCGCGCCTTCACTTCCTGGATGTTGCCGAGCATCTTCTCGAAGACGTGATCGCGCGGCGCCAGGGCGACGACCGGCAGATCCTCGTCGATGAGCGCGATCGGGCCGTGCTTCATCTCGCCGGCCGGGTAGCCTTCGGCGTGGATGTACGAGATTTCCTTGAGCTTCAGCGCGCCCTCGAGGGCGATGGGGTAGTGGATCCCCCGGCCGAGGTACAGGAAATCGCGCCGGTGCTGGAAGCGCTTCGCGATCTCCTCGACCGGGACCGACGCCTTCAGCGCCAGCTCCACCAGCGTGGGCAGCTCGAGCAGCGACTGGATGTGGGGCCGGGCGGCGTCTGGCGCCAGTGTCCCGCGCGCCTGGGCCAGCGCAAGGGCCAGCAGGTGCAGCGCCACCAACTGCGACGTAAAGGCCTTGGTGGACGCCACGCCGATCTCGGGCCCGGCGTGCGTGTAGATGGTGCCTTCGCATTCGCGGGTGGCCATGCTCCCGACGACGTTGCAGATCGCCAGGCTGCGCGCCCCCCGCCGCCGCGCCTCGCGCAGCGCCGCGAGCGTGTCCGCGGTCTCGCCCGACTGCGTGATGATGACCGCGAGCGCGCCCGCTTCCACCACGGGGCTCCGGTACCGGTACTCGGACCCGTAGTCGACCTCCACCGGCACCTGCGCGAGCTCCTCGATGAGGAACTTGCCGACGAGCGCGGCATGCCAGGAGGTGCCGCACGCCAGCAGCGTGACCTTGCGGACGCGCGCGAGCTCCTCATCGGAGAGGTTGATTTCGTCCAGGAAGACCCGCCCGGAGTCGAGCGACACGCGCCCCAGGATCGTGTCCCGGACCGCCGCGGGCTGCTCGAAAATCTCCTTGAGCATGAAGTGCTTGTAGCCCGACTTCTCCGCCTGGATCGGGTCCCACAGCACGCGCTGGGGCGGCCGGTCGAGCGGCGCGCCCTCGAAGGTCGAGAACGCCGCGCCCGCCCGCGTGATGACGCACATCTCACCGTCGCCGAGAAACACCACGTTGCGCGTGTGATTCAGGATGGCGGGAATGTCGGAGGCCACGAACGTCTCGCCGTCGCCCAGGCCGACGACGAGCGGCGGGCCGTTGCGCACCGCCACCAGCTTGTACGGATCGTCGGCCCAGAGCAGGACCAGCGCAAACATGCCGCGCAGCTGCCTGAGCGCACGGCGCACGCCATCCTCGAGCGGGCCGCCGCCGGCCAGCTCGCGCTCCACCAGGTGCGCGACGATCTCGGTGTCCGTCTCGGTGACGAACCGGTGGCCCTCGGCCTGCAGCGTGCGCTTGAGATCGAGGTAGTTCTCGATGATGCCGTTGTGCACGACGACGAGGCGTCCCGTGCAGTCGCGATGCGGATGGGCGTTCTCCTCCGTCGGACGGCCGTGCGTGGCCCAGCGCGTGTGTCCGAGCCCGTAGTCGCCGTCAGCCGGATCCGCCTGAATGACCGCCTCGAGTTTCGCGAGCTTGCCCGCGCTGCGCCGGATCGACACCGTGCCGTCGCGCACCAGCGCGACGCCGGCCGAGTCGTAGCCCCGGTATTCGAGCCGCCGCAGGCCTTCAATCAGAACCGGGAGAACCGGCTTGGGACCGATATAGCCGACGATGCCGCACATTCAGCGCGCGTCCTTGATGCGCTTCTTCCTGGCCACCCAGCCGAGCAGGTTGGTCTGCTTGCCCCTCGCCACGCCGAGCGCGCCGGCCGGGACGTTCTGGGTAATCGTCGAACCGGCGGCCACGTAGGCGCCCTCGCCGATGGTCACGGGCGCGACGAGCTGCGAGTCGCTGCCGATAAAGGCGCCGTCCGCGATGACGGTCGGATTCTTCCTGACGCCGTCGTAGTTGCACGTAATCGTGCCCGCGCCGATGTTGACGCGGTCGCCGATCGTCGCGTCACCGAGATACGCGAGGTGATTCGCCTTCGAGCCCTCGCCGAGCACGGTCTTCTTCAGCTCGACGAAGTTGCCGACGTGTGCGTCACGCTTGAGGTGCGAACCGGGCCGGAGGTGCGCAAAGGGCCCGACCCGGGCGCCGGCGTCAATGGTGGATTCGACGATGACGCAGCTGTCGTTCACGAACACGTCGTCGCCCAGCGCGGAATCGGTGATGCGCACCCACGATCGGATGCGGCAGTTCGCCCCGATCGTCGTGCGGCCCTCGAGCGTGACGCCCGGGTGCAGGATCGTGCCGGGCCCGATCGTGACCGTGTCGTCGAGATACGTTGTTGCCGGATCGAGCAGCGTCACGCCGGCCGCGACGAGCGCGTCATGCCGCTGCGGCCCGATCATCGGCTCGCCTTGGGTTTCGCGGCGGGGCGCTTGTCCTTGTCCTTGCGCGCCGGCGCCGGCTGCTGCGGCGCCGCGAGCAGGGCGGCCACGGCCTCGGTCTGGCGGAGCGCTTCGAACTCGGGTTCCTTCGCGATCAGATCGCGCGTCTCCGGGTTCAGCGCCACCGCGCGATCGAGGTGCGCCACCGCGGCGGTCGCGTTGCCGCTCGTCGCGAGCGCCACGCCCAGCATGTAATGGGCGTGATCGTTCGACGCGTCCAGCGCCAGCGCCGCGTTGAGCAGCGCCACAGCGCGCTCCACGTCGCCGGAGTTCAGCGCGAGGGTCGCCGCGTAGATGCGCTCTTCGGGCGTCTTCGGCGTCGCATCAAGCGGTGCAAGCTGGCGTTCGCACACGCGCAGGTAGAGCTGCGCGCGCTCCAGCAGCTCCTTCTCTTCGGGATACGTGGTGATGACCGTCTTCAGCAACTGCGCCGCGTCCCGGTACCGCTTGGCCTGCAGCGCACGCATCGCGCGTTCGTACGTGCCCACGGCCTCGGCGTACGAACTGCGCGCCGGCGGCTGCGGCGAGGTGCCGGCCCGGCCGGCGCCCTTCTTCTGGACGACAACGGCTTTCGCCGGGGCGGCCTTGCCCGCGCCCTTGAGCGCGGCAGCTGGCGCGGCCCGTCGCGCCGGCGCCGGCCTGGCTGGCGTCTTTGCCTTTGCCGGGCGTTTGGCCGCAGGCGTCGGCTTCTTGACGGCCTTGGCAGGCTTCTTCGCGGACGGCTTGGAACTCCGGGCCGGTTTGGAGGACGTCTTCTTTGCTGTTCCGGGCCGGCCAGAGGTGCGCCGAAGCTTCGCCATGTGCCAGACTCCTGTGCGAAAAGTAACGATCCGTAGCGACGAGTGGCGAGCGGCGCTACGTTAGCAAATGGCCGGGAAACGGTCAAGAATTCCGGGCACGCTCGACGGCGGCGTAGGCATCTCTGGATCGCAGGCCGTATTTTTCGGCAACCGCCGAGAG
>Ga0334722_10003256_pt1 | contig 17646 bp, 17 predicted proteins | sample C3_bottom_MG_FD_207210 | JGI IMG/M metagenome (GOLD analysis project Ga0334722, IMG submission 207210) | Sediment microbial communities from Yellowstone Lake, YNP, Wyoming, USA - C3_bottom | ecosystem: Environmental > Aquatic > Freshwater > Lake > Sediment | place: USA: Wyoming | collected...
AATATTCTTTGAATAGTTTGGAATTGTAAGTATGTAAAAACCAATTCCATTTTTATTCAAATCTAACTCCAGACTAGTAGTCTCTTTTGATTCTAAATCTGTACTGTGAGATATTTTTTCACCACCTGAAAACACAATCACTATCCATATTGAAGCAATAATTAACAAAACTAGCCCAATTTTAAAGGGAGAATACTTCATACTCATAGTAATTCTTACTTTCTTAAATTCAAAACTATGTTCATCTAAGAAAGCTAAAACTATTAAAAGGGCCCGGAGGGATTCGAACCCTCGACCTGGTGGTCCGAAGCCACCCGCACTATCCTGGCTATGCAACGGGTCCGATCAAGTAAGAATTTAACGGGGCTAAATATCTGTCTAGATAATTGAAAATATCAAAAAGAGTTGCAGGTGTGGAATATGCTATACGTGATATTGCACTAGTTGCAAGAAAACTGGAAAAAGAAGGCCATAAGATAACATATCTTAACATTGGTGATCCAGTACAGTATGGATTTCAACCACCAGAAAATGTTAAAGATGCATTCATCAACGCAATAAAAAAAGGACAGAATTATTACGCTGAATCAGAAGGACTACCAGAACTTAGAAGTGCAATTGCACAAAAAGAAAAATCCAAAGGTCTTTCTGTTTCAGAAGATGATATCATAGTAACAAACGGAGTTTCAGAAGGACTTGAAATGTTGATGGCTTCTATAGTGGAATCAGGTGATGAGGTTCTGATTCCTGGACCATACTATCCACCATATGCTTCTTATGTCAGATTATTTGGAGGAGTCCCAATAGAATTTGCGGTAGATCTGAGTAACTCCACACCTGATCTCGATGATATAAAATCAAAAATCACATCAAAAACTGTGGCAATATGTCTTATTAGTCCAAATAATCCAACGGGTGCTGTCTTTAACGAAAAGTCTCTAAGAGATCTAGTAGGAATTGCGGTTGAACATGATCTATACATAATCTGTGACGAAATATATGATCAGATAGTTTTTGATGAAAAGTTTGTTGGAATAGGTAAAGTTAGTGGTGATTCTCCAGTTATACTGGTAAATGGTTTCTCAAAGGTACATCTTATGTCAGGTTGGCGAATTGGTTACATCGCATTTAACAATTCAAAAAGACTTGAGCTCCTTCGTGAAAACATACCAAAGCTTGCTAGAGTTAGAATTGCCTCTAATTTGCCAGTTCAACACGCAGCATTGGAATCACTTAGAGGTCCACAAAATTACATCTCTGAATATGTTTCTCAATTAAAAAAGAAAAGAGACTATGTAATCAAAAGATTAAACGGTATGAATGGGCTCAGTTGTTCAATTCCAAAAGGTGCTTTCTATGCTTTCCCAAAGATTGAGAGCAAAAAATATTCTTCTGACAAAGAATTTGTCTTAGATCTTTTAAAATCAAAAGGCATCTTGACTGTACATGGTTCAGGTTTTGGAACGCAATATGGTAGTGGACACTTTAGGATGGTCTTTTTACCAGAAATCAATGTACTAGAACCAGCACTTGACAAAATTGAAGAATTTGTGGCTTAAAACTCCCACATTGTGATTTTTTTTGGCGTGATCTTTATGATACAATCTGTATGAGCAAGAAGTTCCTGAGCAGAATTATTGTTCAAACTTTTAAAATATCTTAATAAAATCTTCTTGGTTATACTCAAAACAATTTTTTTATTCAAAATTAATTTGGCAATTCCTCTTCCCATCACTCCAAATATTGGCGAACGAATTCCTGCATCTATACAAAAACTAACTTTGTAGTTTTTCTTTACATTTTTTGCTTTTTTAGTAGAAGTGTTAGTTCCAACATAAAAAATACCATCTTTGTACAAATACCACACAGGAACAATATGAGGCATGCCTTTTTTGTCTATAGTAGCAAGTCTTAGGATCTTCTGTGATTTTAGAAATTTATCTTGTCTCATCTATTGTCTTCCTGAATCCTAGGTATAGCAAAAAGCATCCAAAGAAAATTATTCCTGCAGAGATTTTTTCATTTGTAATTTCATTAGATAAAAAAAAGTCCCAAACAAATTCTGGCCCCCAGATAAGTAAATTTCTGATAATTACTATAGATGCTACTACAATGAACAACACTCCCATGGCAGTAAACCAATTACGCCCACGGCGATTGACAATTCTCATGCTATAATTCTAAATTTTGTAGACTTTAAACTATCTTTAATCCGGGGTTCTTCATCTTGTTTTTTATCATCACATTCAAAAGTATTGGTGTTGTAACTTCAGCAAGATAAGAAAGTGAACCTGGACCAAGAATAAGAGGTCTAAGATTTTTTATTTCTCTAACTAATCCACTGACTACTTCAATAGCTTTTTGATCATCACCACAGATGAATATGTCAAAATCCAAAACAAGATTTGGATCTATTAGTTTTTTTTCTGATACCGTATGAAACGCAGCAACAAGCTTCGTCTTGTCTTTCATGTATTTTTGTACCATCTCAAATGCAGAAGGTTTTTTCTCAATAAAAGAAATGGATTCAAATCCAGAATTGGTTTTTGTCATAGGCACTATTGGAGAAATCACAATACAGCTATCTTTTACATTAGAAAGTATAGCAGGACAAGTCGAATCTATGTTTTCATATGGAATAGATAAAACCAAGACATCGCTTTCTTTAGCTATGGAAACATTATCATTTCCTGTTATCTTACCTTTTACAGAACCATAGAGTTCAGTAGCATTCTTTGAATATTCAAGAGCTGACTGAGCTGCTTTTGTAGCATCACGTGAACCAATTAAAAGGTCGTGATTTATACACCATCTTAAGGCAAAACCTTTTCCCATGCCACCTGTTCCACCGATGATCCCTATTTTCATAAAACAGACGCTGGTAATGTTATTATTATCTCTTCTTTAAAATCTGAGCATTCTTGTCTTTGATAATTTTTCTACGCCATGCGCAAGCAAAAAATAATGTAGAACGAATTCTTGCAGGACGCACAGGTGGGTTTCCACTAACACAAACAGGTCTTCATCAAGCAGAAAAGATTGCTACATTCTTGAAACCTCTAGAAATCTCGGCGATTTATTCTAGTCCTATTGAAAGAGCAACAAGTACAGCTAACATAGCTTCCAAAAGCCTCAATCTTGAAGTCAAAATAGATCCAAGACTAACTGAGATTGAGATGGGAATGTTCTCAGGCATGTTCTATGAAGATATGTTTACAAAGCACGGTAACGTGTTTCTAAAGTTCTATCAAGATAACCCAGTTATTGGAGAAAATGGGGTAGAAACATTTTCCAATGTTAAAAAAAGAGTGTTGGATATGGTTAACTATTGTTCAAAAGAACACAAAGGACAAAATGTTTTACTTGTAACACACATGGATCCAATCAAGGCTATGCTTTCTACAATCTTACATCTAAAACCAGAATCTCTTTACGAATTAATAATACGAAATGCTTCTCTTACAATATTAAAAAAAGAACAAACCAACTATTCATTAGTTGCTATAAATTCAATGGACATAGAAAGATACGTTCAGGATTAAACCTCTAATTCTATTATCTTTACCAGAACCAATATCTATAGGTACGAGTCATCATGAATAAATTGAAAACAAAAGCAGGACTATCACTCATCTTAATTTTATCAGTTAATTTATCAGCTGCTCATGCAGAAACACTTCAATTATTTACTGATAACAAAGTGTATTCTGATGGACAACCACTTCTTGTTTATGGAAAAGCACTTCCTAATGATGGTCTGATTTTAAGATTATTTGCTCCGGATGGTACTATTGCAAAATTTGATCAAATTGCCGCTGATGGAAAAGGTGAATTTCTACATGTACTACTTAATTGGCCTACACCATCTACTACACTTCCATATGGGACCTATACAGTAGAAGTAATCTCTAATCAAGAAAAAGGATTCTCTAAAAAAATAGATGTAAAGTTTGCTCCCTCATCTGAGCTTGTTGAAGTTCCCGTACAAAGAATTGTAAACACGCTTGTTTTTGCACCACAAACGGCAGCCGTAAATGCTCCTATTAGAATATTTGTGCAAACTACAAGTGATGGTGTATTAATTGGCGGTTCGCCTGAAAAACTTCTAGGAACATCACACGTACACCTACCATCAGGCGAAGTTGTCAGTTTGGCTCTTTCATTTAAAACACTTCATCAAGGAATCTATTATGCAGATTATACTCCAGTTCAAGAGGGAACATACGTATTTCATATAGTGTCATTCAATCAGGGAACTGTGTCACACGGTTCCGCTGCAACTGTTGTTTTAAAACAAGATATTGAAGGAATATCTAACCAGATTTTGCAACTAAATTCTATACTGCATTCTACATCTCAAGAATTAGATAAACTAAAAAATGAAACCAAAGAATTTGGCTCCACTCTTGAGAAAAGTCAAACCTCACTAATTGAAACTAATAAAAACATAGACAATAACGTTAAACTGATTTCTGATTCAGTAAAAAACGTAGCAGCAGCATCAGGACAATTCAATTCGTTGTTTCTACCAATTGTAGCACTAATCGCAGTGATTATTGCTTTACAAATAACAATTCTTGCTAGACGAAGATAGCTATAATAGACAAAGAATAGGTTTTCCTATCATGCCAAAATTGGCATTTTTTTTAATTCTCGTACTGCTTGTATCTGTATTTACCAAGGTCTCTTATGGATTCTATGATGTTGATCTGGTACAATCAACACCCCAACTAAATTTTGAAAATTCAGACATTATCAAAATAGCACCAACAGTTACTGAAAATCAAATCAAAAGATATGTTGTCTTTGGTTCTGGTTCTATCTCTGATGTAAGATCATCTGCACAGAATCTAGTATATGGGATAAGTTCTGATAAAGGATTTTTCTCAGTTGGAACTTTTTATCAAAATGATATATCTAATCTTCAATCAAAAGGATATAAAATAGTTGAAGATTTTCAATTAGACTTTGATTCCATGCCAAACTCAGTAAATGAAAAAACTGTTTCAGAGGCATCAAGAATTGGTCTCATAACAGGTGCTGATGAAGCTTTTAGAAAATATGGCTATGATGGAAAGGGAATAACAATAGGTATTGTTGATACAGGAACCGACTTTTCAAATCCTGATATTAAAGATTCACTTGCACGTGACCAAAATAACCATCCCATAATGATTGATGCAGATGGTCAAGGTTTAGTTTTGACAAATGCCACATTTATCGCAAACATAAACGCCAAAGGAGTAATCACAAATTACACAAAACCAATTCCAAAAAACATCACTTCTTCAGTATATGTAAACTCAAATGGAGTATTTCTAGATCTTGCAAAAAAGGGAAACGGGACTGCCGTGCTAGTCTTTAACTCACTTTTTCCTAATGGTGGAACTCCTGTACTTAATGGCACAGTATCAAATGATATGAAAATTGGCAAAAATAACAGAGATTATCTAGTTTCAAAAAGCGGGATATATCATTTAGGCGTAATTTATCAAGGAACATTACAAGGTACACTTGCACGATTACAGCTTGTTCCCGTACTTGTTTTAGATTCTAAGGTTGCAGGCCTTTATGATACTGTTATACCTGACATGTCTACATCTTGGATTGACTTTACACGTTTTGACTCAAAAGATAACGCACCTCCAAAATATGATTTTGATTTTACTGATGAGACATCAATTATCTTGGGGAATGGAAAAGAGTTTCTCTTGTATGACTATGACAAAGATGGAAAATTTGATTATAGCGCAGGAACTTTGGGTGCCCAAGTACTTGACATTTATGGTGTCATAAAAAAACCGGCTTTTATCGAAACAAAAATCCGGGCAACAAATGGAACATTACTGTTTCCTCTTGATCCAAAAGGAAATTATTTTGGCGTAATGTATGATTTTATCGGTCACGGCACATCAAGTGCTGCATCTATAACATCTAAAGGAATTGAAAAATATGATATTTATGGTAACTCCACAAAATATTCACTAAAAGGTGTTGCACCTGGTGCGAAAATTGTTCCAATAAAGGCACTATGGTTTGGTGACGCAGTATATGCTTGGTTATGGGCATCAGGTTTTCATCAAGAAAATAATAATTGGATATTTGAAGGAAAACCTAGAGTCGATATAATATCAAATAGTTGGGGGATTTCTAACTTTCCAACTTTGCAATCTGCACCCGGTCTTGATGTTTTGTTACTCATTGTTAGCAGTGCTGGAAATGCAGGTCATGGATATGGAACTCTAGGTTTACCCAATGCGTCTCCATATGGTCTTAGTGTAGGTGCAACAACCAACAATGTCTACGTTGGGTACGGTCCGTTCAAGAATCAACCAAGATTTGGAAATACTACTCTCTCTTCAAATGAAATTGCAGATTTTTCAAGTAAAGGTCCTGGAATAATAGGAGATCCAAAACCAGATCTGATGAGTATTGGAGCATACAGCTTTACACCCTCAAGTGTTACAAAAATGACTAAAAACTCAACTGATCCGTTTACACTATTTGGAGGAACAAGTATGGCTGCACCGCTTGTTTCTGGCTCTGCAGCAATATTGATGGAGAGTATAAAACAAGAAAATAAAGAATATGATCCGTTTAAACTCAAAAATATTTTAATGTCAACTGCAACTGATTTGGAAAATGATCCATTCACACAAGGTGCAGGAATTGTAAATGTAGAAAATGCAGTAAATTTTGTTAAGGGAAAAAGTGGTACATTTATTGTATACAATAATGCTTCGTATAATAATATAAAAAAAATTCTTGACGTTCCGATGAATGCCATAAACTCATCTTCTTTTGGAATAGAAAATTTTCATTTAAGTAATGCTTCAATTCATATGACTCCTTGGTTTGGTGGTCGACTTTATCCTGGAGAAAGAACTTTTGCGACCTTTACTATAGAGAATCCTACCAATAGAACTCTTGACATTACAATTAAACCGCAAATACTAGAACTCGTTAAAAAATATCAGTACAATGGTACTACTGAAGTCAGGCTACAAGACACACTCATAAACAAATCAGATACATTCAGACCGAATTACATCCCTCTTACAAACATCGTTAAAGATCAAGAAATGAATACATTCTTTGGAAAAACGAAACCCATACCAAATGACGCATCACTAATGATAGTAAACGTGAATTTCCCATTTGATAATTTTATGAACAAAACTGAAAAGATCTATGCAAATGACATGAAGATTTCATCAGTGTATCTATATGATTGGCATGACAAAAACAATGATACCAAGGTAACATATGATGAGCTTTCTCTAGTAAACCGTGGTGGTTCATGGGGTACAGTTCAGGAGTTAAGAGTTGCAGAACCAAATTCAAAATTCAAAAATATCCCATTAGTTGGTGTGTATCCAGTACCAACTAAATATTCATACTGGATTGGAGATACAAAGAAAAATTCTACCTCCATGGATTATACTGTTACAACCAGCTTTTACAAAAAGGAAAACTGGGAATCTGTCTGGGTAAACTATGATCACATAGAAGTACAACCAAATAGCTCATCTGATCTTGTTGCAACACTAATAGTTCCACAATATTCTCAACCTGGAGTTTATCAAGGCTTCATTTCATTCCAAGGTAATTTACACGAAGTAAATGTGCCCGTTTCATTTGCTGTTACAAAGGGTATTACAGGAAAAGATCTCCCAACAGTGATAGAAGGTTCACAAAAAGATAACGCACTGTATGGCAATGGATACATTGGTGGTGCTTTTGATATGACAAACAGGTATAATGCAGGAGATTGGAGGCAATATTATTTCGATGTGCAAGACAAGACAATAAACTCTGCAGCATTAAACATTTCATGGGAGAACAAAGACACAAACCTATCTGTATTTGTAATTGATCCTGCAGGAAGAATCGTACAAACAAATGTTCCACCTGGAGTACTAGGTCATTTTCAGGGATGGCCTACTGGAGATTGGCTTGGCACAAGTCCATTTAGTGAAGGTGGTGGATTCTTTCCAATAAAAAACAAAGATGATACATCGACAGTACTATATGCACCAATAAACCAAACAGGAACATATTCTGTTTTGATGCATGCTACTTTGTTTGGCGGACAGTCTCTTGTAGAACCAATAACAGTAACTGCAAAGTTTTCTACAATCTTACCAGACGAAAAAGATCCACAAATATTGTTTGTAGTTCCTGAATTCATCAATAGCACATATAAAATCCGACCAGAAATAATAGAAGAAAATATTGATACTGTAAAATATTCTCTTGATGGAAATGACATTCAAATCGGTAACGAGTCTCTGATCCCATCTGATCTTCTCACAGAAGGTGTTCATACTCTCAAAATAACTGTCAGTGATACAGTTGGACACCATGCAGAAAAAGATGTTGAGTTCAAAGTTGATAATAAACCTCCAGAGCTCTTCATCAAATCTCCAACAAATGGATCAGTTGTCTCAAACATAATTTCTATAGACGTTGATATTTCCGAACAGAATTTGCCTGATACAGGAGGATTTAGAATGATATTTCCTAATGGTACTGTATTAGACAAGAAATATGTCCAGTTAGACACAAGAACGCTTGAAAATGGAAAGTACGATATTCAGATTTCAGCAAAAGACAGAGCAGGAAATGAAATATCAAAAATGATTGTTGTAAATATAGATAACAGACCATTCTTTGAAAATCAAAAACTGTTCGATCAAAACTTTATTCTTTTAGAAGGAATAATTATTGGAATAGTAATCGCAACAGTCGCTATACTAATAGCTAAGAAAACTAAAATCTCTAAGAAAAACTAGAACAAGGTTTATATGCAATTTTTCAAAACGAAAGCTTGCATGTCTGAACAGAATACTGGTACCAAGGGTACACTGTCCAGACGAGATTTTCTTAAATTATTGGCTGCTGCAGGAACCGGACTTGCATTTGCTCCATATGTTCCATGGGGGAATTTCATGCCAAATCCAGATACTGCTTCATTAAATAAAGCTAAAGTAATCCTGCCAGATGGTACTCAAGCAAACGTTAACACTTTTCCAGTAAATCATGCGGAAGTCATCACATATCCAAAAACAGGAGACAGTGTAATTGATGAAGAAGCTTTTAGAAAATGGCAATTTATCAGACTCCCATCAGAACTTGGTGGAGATGCAAAAGATGTTAGTGCCTTTCGTTCTTATAGTATGGTATGCTTGCATCTATGGTGTTTGTGGAAGTATTGGCCAGAAGAGGGAAGAAAGAGAGGTGAATGTCCATGCCATGGAAGTATGTACAATCCTCTTACAGGAACAGCCTTTGCAGGACCAGCATCACTACAAGCCCCTCCCTCGAACACTCTTGCTACACTAAGATTTGAAGCCGATGCCGATGGATTCTTATGGATTTCTCCCGCAAAATGGGACGTAAATGAAAATGGAATTGTAGGATATGGTCGTTTCGTTAAGTCGTAGAAACGGTCTTGTAGACTTCTTTTACTGGGTATGGGATGGACTAGACAGAACTGTATTCATTGGTAGCAAGTTTTCATTTCCAGCAAGATTTGTAAGTCCATTTGGATTTCTTGGTATGCTGACATTTGTAGTTTTTATAATTCTTGGAATAAGTGGAGCACTCTTGATGTTCTATTATGAACCTATATTGAATAGAGCTTGGGATAGTGTAGAAAAAATAAACAACGATGTTCCATTTGGTTTCCATATTAGAAACATACATTATCATGCATCAAATGCAATGGTTCTTCTTGCAATTTTGCATATGTATTATCAGTTTTTTAGTGGTAGATACAAAATACGAAATGAAATTTTATGGGTGACAGGAATCATACTTGGAACAGTAACTATTCTTGAGGCATTTACGGGATATGATATCATATTCAGTGAACGTGCAGAACTTGCAATTAGTATAGCTGCATCACTTACTAACTCTATTCCAATTGCAGGACCTACAATACGTGAAGCTATGTTTGGCAGCGGATTTCATGACTTTGTTTTAAGATTTTACGCGCAACACGTATTCGTTCTTCCAATTGTAATGTTGGGCTTAATGGCAGTACACATGCCACGATTCCTAGTGTTCGATGTTCCAATGGTGATGGCTATCTCTGGAGCTATCCTCATTACAGGTGGAGTCTTTCCAGTTGATCTTGGTTTCAAATTCGAACCAACAGTACCGCCTGGTATCACAGTACCTGAATGGTATCTTACTGGATTGTATGCATTTCTCAGAACACAATATGACAAGTTTGTAACTGGTGTAGCATGGCCTGGACTGTTTATCTTATCACTTCTCCTAGTTCCATTCATTGACAGATACAAGAAGTTCTCTTGGAAAGACAGACCAATAATTACTGCATTTGGAATAACTGGTATTGCACAAATAATGGTCACAACATATTGGGGCTTTTACATCTCTCCCAATACAACAAAACCTCTAGTAGAAAGACTAGTCATTGATCCAATTTTCTTCTACACGGTAATGATATTACTTGTACCACTTGGATTTGGATTTTCATACATGATGATAAAAATGTCAAAGGAGGCAGAAAGAAAAGCAAAGCTTGCTGCAGCCAAAGGACCACAAAAAGTGGCACAAATACACTTGTCTACAAAATGGATATACTGGTTACTTATTGCACTTTTAGGATTCCAAGTTTATCTTAACATTGCAGCATACAACGCAGCACTGTCAGGCATGAACAACTTTTCACTTTTCCTTGCAGGAGTAGTTCTCCTTGTATTTGCAGGACTGTTCCATGTTTACAGATATGGTATGAATGAAGCAAAGAAAATTCCCACTCCGCCTCCAGCAATAGAAAAGGAAATTCCAAAACCAATTGGTGTTTCACCAGAAGGTAGCGCAGCAACACTTCCAGAAAAAGGCAAATCACCTCCTGCTATGCAGCCTGAAACTAAAGTTGCACCAGAAATAAAACCAGTTTCAGTAACTGGTTCTTCTAATGAGATAGCGCCTCCAACCGATTTAAAAAAGTTGTAATTTTTTTCTGTGACTTTTCAAGCGAATAGCTTTATAAGACTAGTAAAAAGGATTATGAATCGTTGAGCAAGCCAACATCTAGCCATGCTTACGGTATAGCTATAATTGCAATGATAGTTGGAATGGCTGCTGGCATTTCATATTATCAGTTGTTTTACATTCCAGAACTTACTGCTAAACCAAAAATTGCTGAAGAGGTTCTAAATCCAACAGAAGAAACTCTTATTCACATGGTAAAAGGGGCTTCAAATAAAGATCAACAGGACAACTTTGTACCAAAGTTAGTAAACCTTCAGCTTGGTGTTGATAATAAAGTAGTATGGGAAAATATAGATGAAGTAGCTCATACAGTAACACTTGACGCTAACGTTAATTTTGAAGACAAATACAGTGGAAAATTCGGATCTGTTGGAGTAGTAAAACCCGGAACCAAATACGAATTCTTATTCACTCAACCTGCTGAGATAACTTATCATTGTGAACCACATCCTTGGATGACAGGCAAAATAATCATCACTGAGAAGAGATTCTAAGCCAAGAGTTTCGCAAACAGTATATCACTTTCAATTTCTTTATGTTCTTGAATTATAGAAACGCGAAATTTTACATCATGAGGCTCAGAGGGCTTGAACTCTATAGTGGCTGTAAATTCTACCTTATTTCCAGGCATGTTATCTCTACTTATGAATAACCTTGATAGATTATGTGAAATGGGTTTCCCATTATATGATTTGTAGACAATGAGTTGATTGGAGTTTAGGATTTGAGTATTAATAACAATTCCATCATACCTTCCTTGATACCTTACTTCTATTCTGCCCTTTATTTCAGAATGTGGAGATATGTTCAAATTTTCTAGCTTGAATTCAACATCTTTCATATTCTATGCGCTATGGATTGAAGATAAATAATTTGTGAACAAAAAGCGGGCCCGAAGGGCTTCGATCCCTTGACCACTGGATTAGAAGTCCAGCACTCTATCCATGCTGAGCTACAGGCCCAAGAACTGGGCTAGGACTACCATATTAAGAGCTTTTTACAACCATTTTTTGTTATTTAATTCTCTTTCCATTTTGAAAAGAAATTGTTGTGAGTAACCTGCGAAATGACCAAAATGCTCAGCAATTTTTTCATGTATGATTTCATATTTTTTTTTAGTGATTGATTTACTAATGGATTCATCAAATACATCAGAATAATACCTGCGTAAGATTCGTAATGTCCATCTATCTATTGGGAACGCTTCAAGCTTTTCAAGTGAGAACAACAATATGCAATCAGCAATCTTGTCGCCTATTCCATATACTTTTACAAGAATGTCTTTTGCAGTTTTATAATCCGTCTTTTTTAAATAATCAAAATCTATTCTTCCTGAGACAACATTCTGTGATGCTTTCTTTACATATTTTGCTCTAAAACCTAAACCACATGATAAAAGTTCTGCAATGTTAACATTGGCAAGTTTCTCAGCCGTAGGGAAAGCATGAAATTCATGTCCATCAAAATTTATCTTCTTACCAAATTTTTCTGAAATTTTTTTTAACATTTGTTTAATGTTTTGAATAGATGCATTTGATGAACAAATAAACGAAATGTAACACTGAAAAGGATCTTGTCGCACAAGTCTTAAACCAGGAAAACTTGTAACTGCGTCTTTTACAATCTTGTCTTTTCTTATGCTTCTTAGAATCTCTTCCATATTGTCATCTTGTCTAAAAAAATTAGCCGTTTTTTTTCCTGAAGAGATGATCTTAAATGGATCTTGTGTAATTTTTAAAATTTCATGACCGTTAACGCCATACCAAACGTCATCAAGTTTTTCCCAAAGAAAAACTTGTCCGCTATTAATCGTGTTGTCTAAATCTATTTTCTTTAATTCTTGCATCTCAAACAATAATTACTTCTCCAGCTTTTGGAGCATGTGCATCAAATCCAAACTTTTCATGTATCTCATCAGCAAATTTTGTACAAGAATCTTTGTCTCCATGAACTGTCAAAATCTTTGGTGTCCCTTTTATTTTCTTGATGACCTCAAAAAGATCTTTTCTATCAGCATGTCCTGAAAACTCAAATTGTTTGACATCTGCTTCTGTTTTAACATCTCTTCCACGAATATTGGCTTTGCCTGTCTCAAGTAATTTTCTGCCAGGCGTTCCTTCTCCTTGGTATGACACCATTGCAATGCCATTTCTCTTATCAAGCGCAAGCTGTTGTAAGTAGTATACTGCGGAACCACCAACAAGCATTCCAGCTGGTGATATTACAACACATGGTTCTTTTAATGCATCTTTTCGTTCTCTTTCCCCTTTAATCCACACTGCTTGATGAATTGAATCCGCAAAAACTTTTGGATCACGTAGGTATTCTGGATAACGAAGCATTATTTCATTTACCTTTACAGCCATTCCATCCATTATGACTTTGTGTTTGAATTTTGCATTTTTTAAGACGCACGCAATTTCTTGAGATCTTTCTACTGAAAAAGCTGGCACAAACAAAGTTCCTTTTCTATCTAATACTTCATACGCAAATTCTATGAATTCTTCTTCAGATTCATTTCGTGGCATCTGCTCAGTCTGTGAATACGTACTTTCCATGATTAATAGATCAATTTCATCAAAATCAAAGTCTGCTTCACGTAACATGCGTGAGCCTCTTGGATTTATGTCACCTGTATAATAGAGCCTTTTATTTTCAGATTCAACAATTACTGCACCACCGCCAACTATGTGTCCTGATTCACGAAGCTCAAATGATGCATTCCCCTTCTTGATTTTTTCTTTATATTCTATCTCTTTGGAATGCTTTATCATATTCACAACCTCTGGCATTTCAAAAGGGAAAAAATTCTTTTGTAGTCTAAGCATATCTTCAATCAGAAGTCTAGATAGATCAAATGTTGGTGGAGTTGCATAAACATCACTTTTTCCATTTACAAAAAGAGATGGGACATTACCCGAGTGATCAAGATGTGCATGAGTAATAACAACCGCATCTATGTCTTTGGGTTTTACATGCATTGGATATTGAGGTTCTTTTCCCAAAAGGACACCATAATCCAAAAGGAAATTTGCACCATCACAATTAACTTGAAATGCCGATCGGCCTACCTCTTGAGCCGCACCAAGAACTTTTACCTGCAAGAATTCAAAGTCTCTTCAAAGTACCTTTAAACGTTTAGCGTTTTTGACATTATTATATTATTTAGATAATTTACAAAAGACTTAATTAGATCAACTAAAGATGATCTGTCCATGGGTAGAACCTTCGAACAATGGTGGAATACTATCCCAGCAGACCTTCGAAATAAAGTTCGAAAGGGCGATGAGGGAAACAAGCCATTACTAAATCAGATAAATTGGGTTTGGGTACACAACATGATGAATCAAAAAGGCGATCTAAATCCTACATCTGCAGAATTACTTGACTGGATAACTAGTGGTCAAATAGACGCTATACGCCAGACCAAGAAGTAATCAATCATAACACTACTTACTTTTTGTTTTTTATTTTATTTAACTCATTGAAAAAATTCTATAACTCTGTTATGGATTTCACAGATGGTTTAAATAGCAAACAATGGCATGATAAAAAAGAGAAGATAAAATGCCAATAGCAATACTTCCAGACGTTGATGAACAAAGATGTATAGGCTGCGCACTATGCGTAGAGATCTGTACTTCTCTTGGTCCAGATGTACTCCGTGTAAAACCCGTTGAGGGTTGGAAGAGAGGAAAAGCATTTGTCTTTTATCCAGAAAGATGCATCTCTGATGGTGCATGCATCGGAGTTTGTCCGACAAAATCAATCTTTTGGATGAGACCAATGGTTTACACAGCTGGTCAACCAGTTCCTCTTCACAAAAACGGAGTCTTTGTAAAAGGCTGGGCAGAAGACGCCGCAATAAGCAAATAAGCGGATCTGTTCGCACCCTTTTTCTTATTTTTGCTATCTGTTAATTGATATTGCCTTGATTTTTTTAGGCAGCAATTTTGTATAATGTTTTAAAAATTCATCATTTGCTGTGTATACTGTTTTGAAATTATTGTTTGCAAAAAAGGCCTTCCATGTTTTTGCAAATTCTGAAAATTCGTCTTGGCTATATTGTATTCTTGGCATGACATAATGTGATGCAGGATACATATCAGAAATTTCAAGTGGGATTATTCCAAGGAAAGGATTAAACTGACAGAACTGAACGCTATCGTATTTTTTCACGAATTTCTTTTTCAAATCATTATATTCTTTTGAAAGATAAAATGGTCTCACTGTACCATCTGGTACAATAACAAGTGTGTCTTTTTTGCACTTGAATTTGCGAACCAATGCGTGAAAAGTTGTAACTTCTGGCCTAAATTGATCCTCTTTTGAAAAGAGGAAAACGGCTTTTTCCTTAAATCTAGGCGTTCTATCTGCAAAATATCTAAAGTTTTCTGTAAATACACTGATAGTTTCATAGAGCTTGGGGTGTGAGCGAGCCTTTTTGAGAACATATTCCCATAGCCTTCCTTCATGGATGGTTTCCTTTACTCTATCAACTTCTGCTTTTATTGCAAATAAGTTGTGTAATGCAAGTTTGTTTACTTTTTCTTCAGACTCTAGAGAAAGCAACTCTTTTGGGGTATGTTTTGTACAAACCTCACAGCTGCAAGAAAAATATGATACTTCATCGAGCCTTGATGTTACGTCATCCATAATGTATCTGTTTTTTCTTGCATAAAGTATGTATGATGCAGAATCAAATGTATCACATCCTAATGCCACCGCAAGTGGAATTGTCATAGGGTGGCCTGCACCAAAAAGATGTAACGGAATAGAGTCAGGCATTTGTTTTTTTGCAGTAAGTATCATGTTTGCAAGTAACTTGTACTCATATGATTCCATAAATTCAACTGGACTTCCAAGTGCAAGCATTTCAAATCCATCTTCAACAAGAGTTTTTGTTGATCTTTTCACAAGATCAAAATGCTCCCCTCCTTGTATTGGACCAACCCATATCTGTCCGTTTTTTTCACTTTGCTCTAGAGTTTCTTTTGAAACTTTTAGCGTATGATCAACGTATGACTTTGCCTTTTTTTTAGAAAGACCATATCCAGTTGGTCTGTCAAGTGGAATTGCAATGTCAGTCCGTATGTTTTTTTCAAAAGACGCCATGTCTTTTGGTTCTACATCTACTCTACCATATTCTAGGACTTGATATCCACCAGAATCTGTCATCACAGCACCATCATAATTTATTATATCATGAATACCGCGTTTTTCTGCTTCCTCTCGATAATTGTTTAATGTGATGTAGGCATTTGTTATTATTAGATCAAAACCCATCTCACGCATTTTTTTTGGAGAAATAGACTGCCTTACGGGGTGAACCACAGGCACATAAGCAGGAGTTTCCACATCTCCATGATTTGTATGAAGTATTCCTATTCTTCCTGCAAGATCACTCTTTTTTATTTCAAACATTTTACAATATCATCAAGTAGAGCGTTATTTGAAGTTAGTAGGGGAAAAATCGTTTTAGGTCATTTTTTTCAGAAATCAAGCCAAGCCAATCTACTTCATCTTCTTGAAAAATGCCCTTTACAAAAAGATTCTCTGTCTTCTTAACAATTGTACTGACAGATTTACCGGTTGTATTAATCTGAAAAGTTCTGTCTGGACCAAATTCATTTATTGAATCATAATACGTTACTCCAAGAATTTCACTGCCAAGATTCTCAATTGCTTTTTGATGGGTGTATTTTCTTTTTTCATAAACAGAAATTAGCTTATAAGGATCTCTTCTTAGAACAACTACCGTCTTTACTTGTTTTCTTGAAACTACATATGGTGCTAGGTGTCCCACAACAAGTGAATTTTTCGTAATCATCTTCTCAAGTATTTTTTTTAATTTTTTCACATCTACATCTAATGTTCCTTCACTTTCTTCAAGAATTCCTTCTTGTATTGCTATTTTGTTTATATCAATTAGATCCAAGTCTAATCTTTTTGCAAGATGTTTTGCTACTGTGTGTTTTCCCACTCCGGGGTTACCAGTTATTACCTTTGACAACACATGTAATCAAAACAAATCCAATTAAACGATTTCTGCAATACTAAATAAGAGCATAAATTTAGATAGCTGCCATGCAAATTGGACTCCTTGGCAAGACAAATGTTGGAAAATCAACTTTTTTCTCAGCAGCAACTGAGACTACTGCTCAGATAGGTAACTATCCTTTTACTACAATAGCGCCAAACGTTGGAATTGCACATGTAAAGGCAGAATGTGCATGCAAACACTTTGGAATAGATCACAAGCATCCTTTGTGCTTTAACGGAACAAGACTCATACCTGTAAAATTAATTGATGTGGCAGGTCTTGTCCCAGGAGCTCATGAGGGTAAAGGTCTTGGTAACAAGTTTTTGGATGACGCAAGACAATCTGAAGTATTAATTCATGTTGTTGATGCATCAGGGTCCACAGACATTCAAGGCCATCCGGTTCCTGTAGGAACACATGATCCATTAGAAGATGTCAAGTTTGTTGAAGAAGAATTTGATCAATGGATGAAGCAAATATTGCAACGCGAATGGCAAAAACTATCAAGAGAAATGGAAAGTAAAGGTGCAAAAATTGTACAAGGAATTGCACAAAGATTCAGTGGACTTGGAATA
>Ga0334722_10003257_pt1 | contig 17644 bp, 15 predicted proteins | sample C3_bottom_MG_FD_207210 | JGI IMG/M metagenome (GOLD analysis project Ga0334722, IMG submission 207210) | Sediment microbial communities from Yellowstone Lake, YNP, Wyoming, USA - C3_bottom | ecosystem: Environmental > Aquatic > Freshwater > Lake > Sediment | place: USA: Wyoming | collected...
GCCCGGCCGCCGAAGGCCACGACCGACCCGGTATCGCGGGCGATCGGGATCATCAGGCGGCCGCGGAAGCGGTCCACCGTCTCGCCGCTGTCCCGTTCGACGACGAGGCCGGATCGCACGACGAGCGGCAGCGTCAGGCCCTGGCCGAGGAGGTACTGCTTGAGCGCATCCCGGGCGGGCGGGGCGTACCCGAGGCCCAGCGCCGCGATCGTCTCGGGCGTCAGGCCGCGCTGCTGCATCTGCTGGCGCGCGCGCGCGCCGGCCGGCCCCTCGAGCTGCTCCCGGAACCAGGCCGCCGCGAGCTCGTGGATGCGCAGCAGCGTCTCGCGATCGCGCGAGTCGGCCTCGCTCGCGTCCGGCGACGCGTCCGGCACCGTCAGGCCGACCTTCTTCGCCAGGAGGCGGACGGCGTCGGTGAACCCGATCTTCTCCTGGAGTTCGAGGAACTTGAGGACGTCGCCGCCGACGCCGCACCCGAAGCAATGGAAGAAGCCCTTGTCGCGGTTGACGTTGAACGACGGCGTCTTCTCGCCGTGGAAGGGACAGAGCCCCTTGTAGCTGGTCCCGGCCTTCTTCAGCGAGACGTACTCCTGGATGACCTGCACGATGTCCGCGCGGGCCCGCAAGTCGTCCAGAAAGGCCGGAGGAAACAGTGCCACTAGTCTTTCAACTCCGCGACCGTCACGCCGCCGCCGCCCTGTTCGTGGGGCGCCGCCTGGTGACGCATGACCAGCGGGTGGCGCTGCAGGAGTTCCGCAATCGCCCGCCGCAGCTGTCCGGTGCCGTGCCCGTGAATGATGCGGACCGACCGCTCGTCGCTCAGGAGCATGTCGTCGAGGAACCGTTCGACGCGCGTCAGGGCCTCGTCGACGCGGCAGCCGATCACGTTGATCTCGGTGGCCGCCCCTTCGCGCGACTGCGCGCGGACGGTGACATGGGCGGCCGCCTGGGCCGGCGGCGCGCCGGCGAGGACGCTCAGCTCACTCAGGCGCGCGCGCAGCCGCTTGCCGCGCACCTCGATCTCCGCATCGCCCTCGTGCACCAGCACGACGCGCCCTTCCATGCCCAGCCCGCGCATCATCACCCGATCGCCCACGGCCGCCACCGCGCCCGATCCGGCGGCCGGCCGGCCGATCTCGGTGTCGGCGCCCTCGCGCAGCCGGTTCGCCAGCTGGTCCAGCGCCGCCCTGGCCTGGGATTTGGCCGCGCCGGACTCGCCGGGCGGCAGCGACCCGCCATCCCGCGCGCGCCTGGAGGCCTCCTCGCCCAGCCGCTCCACCTGCTTCCGCAGATCCTCGACCACCTGGTCGATGGCCTGCCGCGCCTCGCGCACCCGCGTCTCGATCTCGGCATCCACGCGGTGGCGCAGGCGGTCTTCCTTGTCCTTCAGGGCCTGCTCGCGGTGGCGCAACCGGGCCTCGGACTCCGCCAGCGCCTCGCTCTCGCGCGCCACCAGGCGCTGCTCGTGCTCCAGCTGGCGCATGTCCGTGTCGATCTTGGCGATGTGATCCGCCAGCTGCGATTCGCGCTCGCTGATGTTCCGCCGCGCTTCCGCGAGGATGGACGGGTTCAGCCCGAGCCGGCCCGCCACCTCGAGCGCCAGGCTCCGGCCCGGCGTGCCGTAGAGCAGGCGGTACGTCGGGGCGAACGTGTCGGCGTCGAAGCCGAATGCCGCACCCGACACGCCCTCGGTCGTGGCGGCGTACGTCTTGAGCTGCTCGTAGTGCGTCGTCGCCACCAGGTGCGCGCCGCGCTTCCGCAGGTGATCGATCACCGCGAGCCCGAGCGCGCCGCCCTCGATCGGGTCCGTGCCGACGCCGACTTCGTCGAGCAGGACCAGCGCCGGAAGCGCGAGCAGGCGGTCCATCTGGACGATGTTGGTGACGTGCCAGGAGAAGGTGCTCAGGCTGGCCGCGATGGACTGCTCGTCGCCGATGTCGGCGAACACCGACCGGAAGACCGGCAGGCGCGAACCGCCCGCGACGGGCACGTGCAGCCCCGCCTGGGCCATCAGCACCAGCAGCCCCGCCGTCTTCAGCGCCACCGTCTTGCCGCCCGTGTTCGGCCCGGTGATCACGAGGGCCGTCGTCGGGGGCACCATCCGGATGTCCACGGGCACCGGATCCGCGTCCCGCACCACCGGCGCGTTGCCGCGGGGCTCGCTCGCCGCGGCCCGATCGAGATCCGCGAGACGGCTCGTCACGGCCGGCATCAGCAGGGGATGGCGCGCCGCCAGGAACTCGAGCGCGCCGTCGGCCGACAGCGCCGGCTCCACGCCATTGAGGATGGCCGACAGCCGCGCCTTCGCCTGGATGACGTCGAGCTCCGTCGCCGATTCAATCGACCGCTGCAGGTCGAGCGCGCGCCGGCGGAACAGGCCCGTGAGCTGCAGCAGAATCCGCCGCACTTCCTCGGCTTCCTGCTGCTCGAGGGCGACGATGTCGTTGTTGATCTCGACCGTGCTCAGCGGTTCCAGGAACAGGCTGGCGCCGCTGGCCGAGCTGCCGTGGATGATTCCCGGAATGGCCGACCGGTGTTCCGCGCGCACGACGAGGACGAACCGGCCGTTGCGGTCGGTGACGATCTGGTCCTGCAGGTACCTGGCGGTGTCCTTGTTGCGCAGGAACGACTCGTACGTGCCCCGCAGCCGCGTCCGCTGCCGGCGCAGGCGATCCCGCAGCCCGTGCAGTTCCGGCGAGGCATCGTCGGCCACGCCGCCGGCCGGGTCGATCTTGCGGCGCAGGTCGGCGGTTTCCGAGCGGAACGAGGCCCCGGATTCGGCGAGGGCCTTGAGGATCGGGAAGGCGCCTTCGGCGCGCTTGATCGACGCCCGCGTGTTCTCGGCCGACTCGAGGAAGTCGGCCAGCCCGATGAGCTTCGCCGGCTCCAGCGCGCGGCCTTCGATGGCGAGATGGCTCAGGATCGTGGCGAGATCGGGCGGCGCGACGAGCGCGAATCCGCCCACCAGTTCGTTGAACCGGACGCCCTCGGAGGTGGCCGCCAGCTGATGGGCGACCTTGCGGGGGTCGGACGACGGGCGCAGCGCGGCCAGGCGGACGGCCCCGAGGGGCGTGGCCGCGAGTCCGCACACGACATCCACGATGCGTGTAAACTCGAGCGCCTGAAGGACGGCTGGGTGCATGTTCTGTCGGGTAACCCCGGGGGACGCCGCCGGGGACACCCCGGGCTGCCGGCCGACCGCCATCGGCCAAAGGAAAGCTTTCAACAGTAGCACGGCGGGCAGCGGACCCGCAACATTCTAGTATGGGCCAACGAGGCTCTGGCGTCAAGCGCCGTCAGGCCATAAGTGGTTGATTTGGCTGGCGATACCGTTCGAACGCGGGTAGTCTGGCTGGCAGGGAATCGGGGCGGGCGAGGCAGCCATGAGAATCGGGATTGTGTGCTACGCGTCGGTGGGCGGAAGCGGCGTCCTGGCGACCGAGCTGGGGCATGCCCTGGCGTCGATCGGGCACGAGGTGCACGTGTTCAGCAGCGAGCGGCCGTTCCGGTGGCGGCCGGACGTGCCGGGGCTCCACTTCGAGAAGGTCGAGGTTCCGAGCTATCCGCTGTTCCACGAGCCGCAGTACGTGCTGGCGCTGACCAACCGGCTGGTGAAAGTGGCCCGGGAACGGAAGCTCGACATCCTCCACGCACACTACGCCGTGCCCCACGCGACCGCCACCTATCTCGCGCACCAGGTCGCCGTCGCCGAGCTCGGCGCCGCCGCCCCGCGCACCGTCACCACGCTGCACGGCACCGACATCACGCTGACCGGCAGCGACCCGTCGTTTGCCAGCGTCGTCGCGTTCTCCATCGAGCAGTCGCACGGCGTCACCGCCGTGTCCGAAAGCCTCAAGCAGGACACCATCCGCACCCTGGGTATCAAGCGCGACATCCGCGTGATCCACAACTTCCTCGACTGCCGGCTCTACCGCCGGACGCCGGATGCCGGCCTGCGCGCCCGCCTGGTGCGGGACGCCGACGCCGTCGTGATGCACGTCTCGAATTTCCGCCCCGTCAAACGTGTCGACAAGGTGCTCGAGATCTTCGTGCGGCTGCGCGAGTGCGTCAACGCCAGGCTCGTCATGGTGGGCAACGGCCCCGACCGCGCCGAGCTCGAGCGATCCGTCGAGAACCAGGGGCTCTCGGAGTCCGTCGACTTCCTGGGCGAGCGCCACGACCTGATTGCCCTGTTGTCGTCGGCCGACCTGTTCCTGCTGCCGTCGGCACAGGAGAGCTTCGGGATGGCGGCCATGGAGGCCATGGCCTGCCGGACGCCGGTGGTGGCATCGCGCGTGGGCGGCATTCCTGAAGTGATCGAGGACGGCGTGACCGGCTTCCTCTGCGAGCCGGACGACGTCGAGGGCATGGGCGAACGGGCCGTGCAGCTGCTCGCCGACACCCCGCTGCGCGAGCGCATGGGCGCCGCCGCATCCATCGTGGTCCACACCCGGTTCTGCGAGGACGCCATCGTCCCCGAGTACGAGTCCTACTACAACGAAGTGCTCGGCGGCTGAAGGCCCGGTGGAACTTCCCGGCGCGTTCCGCCGTCATATCTTGCGACACAAGGTATCGTGCCACGCAAGGGTGGCCGGGAGGGTTTCATGAGAACGCCCGCACGAACTGCCGGGCCCGCCGGCGGTGAATCGTGGCAGGAGCAGATTCGCCGGGGCGGCCTCGAACTCGCGATCCTGCTCAGCCTGACTCGCGAAGCCCGTTACGGGCTCGACATCATCCGGCACCTCGAGGCGGCCACCGATCTGGTTGTGACCGAGGGCACGATCTATCCCATCATGGCGCGTCTCAGCCGCGACGGATTCGTGCTGGCCGAGTGGCGCGAGGACGGCGTGCACCCGCGCAAATACTACCGTCTGACGCCGCGGGGCCGGGCCCGGCTGGCCGGGATGACGGGGATGTGGACGACATTCGTCTCGCAGATCGATCGACTGATCACCGCGGCAGAGGAGAAATGACGATGACGCTGACCGAGACCGGCGAAGCACGCGTTCGCGGCTACCTGTTCGTCCTGGAACGATCCCTGCGGTCGTTTCTCCCGGCTGATGTCACAGCCGACGCCGTGCGCGAGGTCGAATCCCACATCCGGGAGCGCCTGGATCAGATGGAGGCCGTGCCTGACGAGCGCTCGGCCGTCGCCCGGGTGCTCGACGAGCTCGGGCCGCCGCTGCGTGTGGCGCAGGCCTATTCCCAGGAGATGACGCTCGACGAGGCCGAGGTCACGGGCCGCCTGGTGCCGATGCTGCGCGCGCTCTGGCAGATGGCCGCCACGTCGGCCGCCGGCTTCGCCTGGGCGATGGTCGCGTTCACCGGATGGTCCATGGGGCTGGCACTGCTGGCGCTGGCAGTGCTGAAGCCGATCTTCCCCGGCAACGTGGGCTTCTTCGTCCGCGACGGAGGGTTCAGGGGCTTTGGCGCGAACTACCCCTTGCCGCCTGGCACGGAAGTGGCCGGCGGGTACTGGGTGATTCCGATCCTGATCGTGGCCGGCCTGGCGGTGCTGGTGGGCACCAAGCGGCTCTCGCGGCGGATGCTGGCCTGGATGCGCGCGCGCAAGCCGCGCGCGCGGTTCTCGCTGGCCGTCACCGAGCGGTAAAACGGGGCGCGGCCCCGGCGGCGGGGCCGCGCGTCTACTTCGCCGGGGTGGCAGGCCTGATGGAGGACTTGCGGTTGCCCAGCTCCGCCGCCACCTCGTACACCAGCTGGGACAGGCGCTGCACCTTTTCGAAATCCACTTTCTCCGCATCGTCGCCCGGCGTGTGGAGATCGTCGTGCAGACCCGAGAACCAGAAGGCGGTCGGGATTCCCTTCTGGTGGAACGCGTAGTGATCGCTGCCGCTCATCCATCCTTCCCGCGATTCGAAGTCCAGCGGCCATTTGACGGTCCGGGCGTTCACCGCGGCGATCAGGCTCTTCAGCTCCGGCGTGATCCTGGCCGACCCGACCACATAGTGCGTGCGCTTCGCGCCGGCGGCGGCATCCGACCGGCCAATCATGTCCAGGCACAGGTTGACGATGATGTCGTCGAGCGCCATCGGGGGAGCAGCCAGGAAGTGCCGCGACCCCAGCAGCCCCGACTCTTCGGCCGTCCAGAGGGCAAACAGCACGGGGCGTCGGGCCGGCCGCGCGGCGACCGCTTCCGCAATCTCGAGCACGCCTGCGCTCCCGCTCGCGTTGTCGTCCGCGCCGTTGCGGATGGCACCTGCGGCCGGTGCAAGGTGGTCGAGGTGCGCGCCCACCGTCACGACCTGATGCGCGAGGGCCGGGTCGGTGCCGGGCACGATGCCCGCGACATTGACCGACTCGAAGTCCTCAGCGACGGCGCGGATGCCGAGACTCAGGCGCGTGCCTGCAAACTCGAACGTCCGGTAGCCCTCGAGCCCGCGGCCCGCGATGTCGACCGGACTGTACGTCTGCCCCTCGAAGATCGCTTTCGCGAGCGCCCCTTTGACAAACGCGACGGCCGCCGGTGGCACGGCCACGCGGCCGGGCCCGCCGCCAGGCCGGTACTGGATCTGCGGCGAGGTGAGCAGATCCGGCAGCACGTTCCACGATTCGGCATCGGCGTCGTTGACCACCACCAGCAGTGCCGCGGGGCGATTCTGCCGGAGCGCCGGCGTCTGGATACGGCGGCCGATTCCCGCAACGCCCTGGTAACCCTGGTTTACCTGGGCCGGCAGCACGGGCTTGCCGTCTCGTGACGGTGTGCCCAGCAGCATCACCGCGACCTTGCCACTGAGGTCAACGCCCTTGATATCGTCCCATCCGTGGTCCGGCTCAGAGATGCCGTAGCCGATGAAGATCAGCGGGACCTTCGCCAGTGCGGGGCCGCGGCTCATCAGCCGGAAATCATCGCGCGCCGGGAAGGTCCGCTCACCGGCGGCGGTGGCGAGCGTCACCGGAAGATCGATGGTCGTGATGACGCGTGTCAGCGGAACCGGCTGGAAGTACGTCGGCGTGCCATCAGGCGCGGTGAATGCGGGCCGTACGCCCGATGCGCGGAAGTGGCTGGCCGCGTATTCCGCTGCAATGCGGTACCCCGCGTCGTCCGGACGGCGGCCGCCGAGGAAGTCCGAGGCGAGGAAGTAGACGTGGGCCCGGAGCTCTTCCCGCGTGATCGAGCCCGCCGGCGTGTCCTGCGGCGGTGCCGCTGCGATTGGCGCCCCCAGGGCGGCCACCATCATGACCAGCGCAAGGCGTGTTCTCATGGCAGACCTCTCCATTGGTGTGCGGGGCTGTCCGGTTGGACGAGCAAAGGCCGGGCGTATGTTCCGCCGATTCGCGCGGGCGCGCGGCAGCGGGCTACAGGTGGTTGATCTGGCTGGCGAGGCAGGCGGCGCCGAAACCGTTGTCGATGTTGACGACGGCCACGCCGGGCGCGCACGAATTCAGCATACCGAGCAGGGCGGCCACACCGCCGAAGCTCGCGCCGTAGCCCACACTGGTCGGCACCGCCACCACCGGCGCCTTGACGAGGCCGCCCACCACGCTCGGGAGCGCGCCTTCCATCCCGGCGACCACGATGATGACGCGCGCGGCGTCGAGCCGGTCGCGGCAGCTGAGCAGCCGGTGCAGGCCGGCCACACCGACGTCGAAGAGGCGATCGACCTGGTTGTTCATCACCTCGGCCGCGATCGCCGCTTCCTCGGCCACCGGCAGGTCCGACGTGCCGGCGGCGGCGACCAGAATCGTGCCCGTGCCGCGCGGCAGATCGTCGAGCCGCCGTTCGATGATCCGGGCGTCCGCGTGATACACGGCGTCGGGCAGCTGTTCGCGGACGGCCGCATAGGCGGCCGCACTGGCGCGCGTCACGAGCAGCGTATGGCCGTACGCCGCGATGCGCGCGGCGATCGCCGCCGTCTGCGCCGGCGTCTTGCCCTCGCCGAAGATCACTTCCGGGAATCCCTTGCGCAGCGAGCGGTGATGATCGACGCGTGCGAATCCCAGATCCTCGTACGGCGCCTGCCTGAGGTGCGTCTCGATCTCGGCCGACACGTGATCGACGGAGACGGCTCCCTGACTGAGCTGTTCGAGCAGCGCGCGGATGCGGGACTGGTCCATGGCTCCCCCAGTATGGCGTGATTGCGGCGGCGCGATCTACAGCCGCCTGCGGTCCGGCTGCTGCCGCCGCCCCGTTCCCCCCGATTCGCTGTAGCATGAGCCGGTCGTCGATCCGGGCGACTCCAGCGGAGGGGCGTGTCATGCGGTCTCGATTGCCGATTCCCGTCCTCGTGTCGTTGCTGCTCGCCGCGGGTGCCGCGGCCGTCGTCCCCAGGCTGGCAGCCGCCCAGGACTGGCCGCAGTGGCGCGGGCCGAACCGCGACGGCGTCGCGCCGGCCGCCGCGGTGCCGGCCGCATGGCCTGCCGCGCTCAAGCCCGGCTGGACGCTGCCGGTCGGCGTGGGGCATGCCTCGCCGGTGGTCACCGGCCGCCGGGTCATCGTCCACACGAGGCAGGACGAGCGCGAGGTCGTCTCGGCCGTTGACCTCGACAGCGGCAAGATCGCCTGGCAGGACAGCTACGACGCGCCCTACACGATGAACCGGGTGGCGACGGCCCACGGCAAGGGGCCCAAGTCCACGCCGGTCGTCGCCGGCGGGCGGGTCTGCACGCTGGGCATCACCGAGATCCTCTCGTGCTACGACGTCGCGTCGGGCCGCCTGCTCTGGCGCAAGGAGTTCTCCGCGCAGTTCCCGAAGACGTCGCCCGACTTCGGCACCGCGATGTCGCCGCTCGTCGATCGCGGCTTGCTCATCGTCCATGTCGGGACGTCCGGCCAGGGCGAAATCGTCGCCTTCGACGCGGCGACCGGCGTGCCGAAATGGCGGTGGGCGGGCGACGGTCCCGGCTATTCGTCGCCGGTGGCGGTGGACATCGCCGGCACGCGGCAAATCGTGACGCAGTCGCAGGCCCGCATCGTGTCGCTGGCGGCCGACACGGGCGCGCTGCTGTGGAGCCTGCCGTTTTCGACGCCCTACGTGCAGAACATCGTGACGCCGCTGGCGTACCGGGACCTGCTGATCTTCTCCGGGCTCGAGAACGGCATCATGGCCGTGCGCCCGGCAAAGCAGGGCAGCGCGTGGACCGCCGAGACCGTCTGGAAGAACACCGAGGCCGGGATGTACATGAACTCACCGGCGCTGAAGGGCGAGCTGCTGTTCGGGTTCTCGCACAAGAACCGCGGCCAGTTCTTCTGCCTCGACGCGGCGACGGGAAAGACCCTGTGGCTGGGCGAGGCCAGGCAGGGCGAGAACGCGTCTCTGGTGCTGGCCGGCGGGTTCCTGGTGAGCCTGACGAACGATGCCGACCTCGCGGTGTCGGCGGTGAGCCCGGGCGGGATGGAGCCGGTGCGGAAGTACAAGGCCGCCGAGAGCCCGACATGGGCGCATCCCGTGCTGACCGGCCGCGGCGTGCTCGTCAAGGACGAGAAGGCGCTCACGTTCTGGACGTTCGACTGAGACGCAACAAACGGTGCTCGCGGGCGTCTAACGGTGCAAGGGGGTGACGTCATGGCACCAACGGATGTGCACCCGCAGACCGCGGCCGGGCCGGTCACGGCGGCCGCCCGCCGGGCCGCGGCGGCCTGGATCGTCCTGCCGCTCTTCTTCCTGATCACCGGAGGGTCGCTCGTCTGGCTGGAGGCGTGGGTCTACTGCGCCGTCCTGCTCGTGCCGATGACGGTCTTCCTCCTCTACATGGCGCGGCGCGATCCCGAGTTCCTCGGGCGCCGGATGAAGATGCGCGAACCGGACCCGGTCCAGCGCCGGATCCTGGCCCTGGGCTACCCGGCGATGCTGGCGGCGCTCGTGCTCCCCGGCCTCGACCGCCGCTTCGGCTGGTCCGACCCGCCGCCGGCGGCCGTGGCGGCCGCGATGGCGATGGTGCTGGGAGGCTATCTCGTCGCCCTGCGCGCGTTCCTCGAGAACCGCTGGGCGGGGCGCACGATTGAAACGTGGGAAGGGCAGACCGTGATTTCGACGGGACCGTACGCGGTGGTCCGCCACCCGATGTACTCGGGGGCGCTGGCGATCTACGTGGCCACGCCGGTGGCCCTCGGATCGTGGTGGGCGCTCCTGCCGGCGCTGACGTTCATCGTGATCTTCGTGCTGCGGATCCGGAACGAGGAAGAGACGCTGCTCCGCGAACTGCCCGGCTACGCGGCCTACCGGGCGCGCGTCAGGTACCGGCTCGCGCCGGGGATCTGGTGACGGGGACCGCCGGTGCCGTTGTGCGCCCGGCGGCGTTGACCATGGCCGCGATGTCGTAGAGGCCCCGCAGCAGGCTGCGCGGGCCCGTGGCCCGCGGGGCCGACGAGTTGATCTGGATCGCCAGCGTGAGGCCGGCGTCCGGGAGGTGGATCAGTTCGGTCTGGTAGCCGGGGAAGAACCCGCTATGGCCCCACGTGAGACCGACGGGGCTCGACGGGCGGATGATCACGCCGAGGCCGTACTTCGTTTCCGGGCCGAGCCGGGCGGGCACGGCCGCGTCGATCATCAGTTTGCGTGCCGCGGGCGACAGCGCGCGGCCCGCGTACAGCTCGCGTCCCCACCGCGCCAGGTCGAGCGGCGTCGTGGCGAAGCCGCCGCCGGCCCACTCGAACTGCGGGTTGATCACGAGTTCACCCTTCACCATCATCTCGTCGGGCAGGCCGAGCGGGTCGCGCGGACCCGCGTAGCCGGGCACCAGGCCGGGGATCCGGCGGCTGGTGGACGGAACGATCCGGTCCAGATGGAGCGGCACGAGAAACCGCGTGCGGATCTCGTCGTAGTACGCCTTGTGCGTCAGGCCTTCGACGATCATGCCGAGGACGATGTAGTTGGTGTCGGAGTAGTCCCATCCCTGTCCGGCGGCGAACGGCGGCGTCGCGCCCAACTGGAAGGCGACCTCCTCTTCGGGGCGCCACACCTTGTCCGGCTGCGCGCGCAGCGCCGAGGTGAATGCCGGGTCCATCTCGTACCGGACGATGCCGCTCGTGTGCGTCATCAGGTGACGGACGGTCACGTCCTTCGCGTTGGGCAGCCGGGCGAACCACGGGCGGGCGCCAAGGTACTTCGCGGCCGGCGCATCCAGGTCGAGCACGCCCTTCTCGACGAGCTGCAGCGCGACGGCCGCGAACAGCGTCTTGCCCGTGCTCCCGGCGAGGAACAGGCCGTCGACCGTCAGCGGTGTGCCGGCCGCGCGGTCGGAGACCCCTGTGACCACGCCGAACGCCGTGCCGTCGGGGAGCGCGATGCCGACCGACGCGCCGGGGAAGGCCGCCGCCGAGCGCCACTCGTCGAGGTACGCCTGGATGCGATCGCGAAGCGGGACGGCCGCCGCCGCCGCGGCGGCCGGGGGCTGAGGCGGCTGCTGGGCGGATGGGCCTGACGCTGCGCACACGACGCAGATCGAGAGCAGGAGCCGGCGGGTCGCGGTCATATGCGCGTCAGGCTATCACACGCGCTTGCTACAATAGCGTCATGCCCACGACGTCCCCGAGCCTTCAGCTGCGATTCCAGCGCCACCTGTTCCACGGCCGCTGCCGCCGCAATCTCCTGATCGGCCTCGCGCTGGTTGCGCTCGCGGCGGCCTATGCCATCTGGGGCGGCCAGCGGTTCTCCACCCGCGGCGCCGACGCGAAGGCCTTCGACCAGGTCATCGTGCAGTTCGGCGGCCGGATCGTCGGCCAGCCGATGCACCTGCGGGGCCTGACGCCCCAGAACGACCGCGAGCTCTACCTGCTGACGGTGATTTCCGATCAGCGGGACGTGATGGTGGGCCTGACCATCCTCATCCTGCGCATGATTCTCGCCCTGAGCGCGGGCGGCCTGGGGATGGTGCTGCTGACGGCCGGGGCGACGGAGTGGGAGATCCGGAGCCGGCTGCTCCCGGCCCCGGAGGCCTCCGCCCGAAGTGGGGTATAATATCGGGTTGTCCCGTCAGGCGCGGCTCTCAATAGGCGAAAACAAGAGATGACTCCACTCGAAGCGCTGATCCTCGGCTTGTATTTCTTCGTCCTCGTCATCCTGGGGGTGTACGGCTGGCACCGGTACTACCTGGTGTATTCGTACATGCGCCACAAGGACAAGGTGCCGGGTCCGCCGCCGTCGTGGAACGGGCCGCTCCCTGTCGTGACGATCCAGTTGCCGCTGTTCAACGAGATGTACGTCGCGGACCGGCTGCTGCGGGCGACGGCGCGGATCGACTATCCCCGCGAGTTGCTGGAGATCCAGGTCCTCGACGACTCCACCGACGAAACGACCGAGGTGGCGCGCCGGGTCGTGGAGGAGCTGGCCGCCGACGGGTTCGATATCAAGCTCATCCACCGCACCGACCGCACCGGCTTCAAGGCCGGGGCGCTGGACGAGGGGCTGAAGGTGGCGCGCGGCGAGTTCGTCGCGATCTTCGATGCCGACTTCATCCCGAGCGTGGACTTCCTGCAGAAGACCGTGCCGTACTTCCAGGACCCGAAGCTGGCGCTCGTGCAGGCGCGCTGGGGGCACGTCAACGCCGACTACTCGCTGCTGACGCAGGCGCAGGCCATCCTGCTCGACGGGCATTTCGTGCTCGAGCACGGCGGCCGCAACCGGGCCGGCCACTTCTTCAACTTCAACGGCACGGCCGGGGTGTGGCGCGCGTCGGTGATTCCGGAAGCGGGCGGCTGGCAGCACGACACGCTGACCGAGGACCTCGACCTGAGCTACCGCACGCAGCTGCTCGGCTGGAAGTTCATGTTCCTGCCCGGCCTGGTGGCCCCGGCGGAAGTGCCCGTCGAGATGAACGCGTTCAAGTCGCAGCAGCACCGGTGGGCCAAGGGCTCCATCCAGGTGTGCCTCAAGCTGCTGCCGCGGATCCTGCAGTCGGACCAGCCGTTCGGCGTCAAGGCGGAGGCCTTCTTCCACCTGACGGCGAACTTCAACTACCTGCTGATGTCGGTGCTGTCGATCCTGATGTTCCCGTCGATGGTCATCCGCTACAACATGGGTTGGTACGAGATGCTGCTGATCGACGTGCCGCTGTTCTTCGCGGCGACGGCGTCGGTGGCCAACTTCTACGTGGTGTCCCAGCGCGAACTGTATCCCGACTGGAAGGCGCGCCTGCGCTACATCCCGTTCCTGATGTCGCTCGGCATCGGCCTCGCGGTCAACAACACCCGCGCGGTCATCGAGGCCATCGTGGGCCACGAGTCGGCCTTCGCGCGCACGCCGAAGTACGGCATCGAGCGCGGCTCGGACGACTGGGGCGCCAAGCAGTACCGCCAGGTGGTCGCCATCCAGCCGCTCATCGAGACGGCGCTGGGGCTCTACTTCTCCATGACCGTCGTCTACGCGCTGGCCAACGGCATCTACGGGACGCTGCCGTTCCTGGTCCTCTTCCAGGCCGGCTTCCTCTACACCGGCCTGATGTCGATGATCCAGCAGTTCTCGGGCGGCGGAGCCGCGCTGAAGACGCAGGTGGCCGACGGCAAGTAGCCGCCCTCCCGCGCCCACCCCGAGAGGCACGCCGATGAATTTCGGACGCTTGGCGGCGGCGGCGCTGGTGAGCTGGCTCGTCCATCTCGCGCTGAGCGCGGCGGTGTGGGGCCTGCTGCTCCCGGATCTCCTGCGCCAGGTCCAGGGGCTGCTGCGGCCGGCCGGCGAGATGAACCTGGTGATCGGCTACGGCGGATCGCTGGTCGGGTTCCTGGTGTTCGCCTACGCCTACGCCAAGGGGTATGAAGGCGGCGCGGGACTGGCCGAGGGCGTGCGGTTCGGCGTGCTGATCGGCCTGCTGCTGGCGTCGTTTGTCGCCGCCTGGGCCTACACGATGGTGCCGGTGCCGGCGGCGTTTGCCGGCGCCGCCATCGTGGACGCCATCGCCGAGATGGCCGTCTACGGGGCGGTGGTCGGGCTCATCTACCAGCCGGTGTCCCACCGGCGCCCGCGCTGACCGCCGCCCGCCCGTTCGGGGTATCATCCTGAGTATCCGCGTACTGCAATGGACCAGCGAAACATCCGCAACTTCTCCATCATCGCGCACATCGACCACGGCAAGTCGACGCTGGCCGACCGCTTTCTCGAGTTCACGGGCGCCCTCCAGGCGCGCGAGATGACCGAGGCGCAGGTGCTCGATTCCATGGATCTCGAGCGCGAGCGCGGCATCACGATCAAGGCGCACCCCGTGCGCCTCACCTACACGGCCGACGACGGGCACGAGTACATCCTGAACCTGATCGACACGCCGGGCCACGTCGACTTCTCCTACGAGGTCACGCGGTCGCTCGCGGCCTGCGAGGGCGCCGTGCTGATCGTCGACGCGTCCCAGGGCGTCGAAGCCCAGACGCTCGCCAACGCCTACCTCGCGGTCGAGAACAACCTCGAGATCATCCCCGTCATCAACAAGATCGACCTGCCGAGCGCGCAACCCGACGAGGCGAAGCGGCAGCTCGCCGACATCATCGGCCTCGACCCGGCCCACGCGATTCTCGCGAGCGCCAAGGCCGGCACCGGCGTCCACGAGGTGCTCGAGGCCATCGTGCACCGCCTGCCGCCGCCGGTCGGCGATCCGGCCGCGCCGCTGAAGGCGCTGATCTTCGATTCCTGGTACGACCCCTACCGCGGCGTCGTCATCGTGGTCCGCGTCATCGACGGTGTCATCCGGCCGAAGATGAAGATTCGCCTGATGGCCGAAGGGCAGGAGTACGACGTCGAGCAGGTCGGCGCGTTCACGCCCAAGCCCGTCGAGATGGACGAACTGGGCGTCGGCGACGTCGGCTTCATGACGGCGACGATCAAGAAGGTGAGCGATGCCCGCATCGGCGACACGGTCACCGAGGCCGCGCGCCCGGCGGTGACGCCCTTCCCGGGGTTCCACGAGCTGAAGCCGATGGTCTTCGCGGGGCTGTACCCGGTCGAGGGCCACGAGTACCCCGAACTGCGCGACGCGCTCGAGAAGCTCCGCCTCAACGACGCGTCGTTCTTCTATGAGCCCGAGACGTCGGCGGCGCTCGGCTTCGGGTTCCGCTGCGGGTTCCTCGGCCTGCTGCACATGGAAATCGTGCAGGAGCGGCTCGAGCGCGAGTTCGACCAGGACCTTGTCACGACGGCCCCGGGCGTGCTCTACCGGGTGACGACGACGGACGGCGAGGTCCACGAGATCGACAGCCCGGCCAAGCTGCCGGACCCGGGGCGGATCCAGAAGTTCGAGGAGCCGGTCATCAAGGCGACCATCCTGACGCCGTCGGAGCACGTGGGCGGCATCCTGCAGTTGTGCCAGGAGAAGCGCGGCGTCCAGAAGGCGCTGGAGTACCTGGCGAGCGACCGCGTGATGATCACCTACGAGATGCCGTTCAACGAGGTCGTGCTCGACTTCTACGACCGCCTGAAGACGATTTCGCGCGGCTACGCCTCGCTCGACTATCACGTCTGCGGGTTCTGGGAGTCGCCGCTGGTCAAGCTCGACATCCTCGTCAACGGGGATCCGATCGACGCGCTGTCGACCATCATCCACCGCGACGCGGCGTACCAGCGCGGTCGGGCGCTCGCGTCCAAGATGCGGGAACTGATTCCGCGCCAGATGTTCGAGGTGGCCATCCAGGCGGCGATCGGCGGCCGGATCGTGGCCCGGGAATCCGTCAAGGCCATGCGGAAGAACGTCCTCGCGAAATGCTACGGCGGCGACATCTCGCGAAAGCGTAAACTGCTGGAGAAGCAGAAGGAAGGCAAGAAGCGCATGAAGCGCGTCGGCCGGGTGGAGATCCCCCAGGAGGCCTTCCTCGCCGTCCTCAAGCTTGGAACGGAGGAGTAGGTGCCACAGTTCAGGAAATCAGTGGCCCGGGAGTACTTCGAGTCCATCGTCGTGGCGGTGCTCCTCGCCCTGTTCATCCGCACCTTCGTCGTGCAGGCGTTCAAGATCCCGACCGGATCGATGGAACCCAACCTGCTGGTCGGCGACCACCTGCTCGTGAACAAGTTCGTCTTCGGGCCCACCGGTTCGGCCATCGAGCGGGCGCTGCTGCCCGTGCGCGACATCCGCCGCGGCGACATCGTGGTGTTCAAGTTCCCGACCGATCCCGAGCGCGACTTCATCAAGCGCGTGATCGGCCTGCCCGGCGAGACCATCGAGCTCCGGAACCGCCAGGTCTACGTCAACGGCCAGGCGCTGGACGAGCCGTACGCCCATTACCTCCCGAGGCCCGACGGCGGCAACCTGGCCGAGGTGACGTCCGACGACGTCCGCGACCACTACGGCCCGGCCGTGGTGGGCGCCAACGAGTTCTTCATGATGGGCGACAACCGCGACAATTCCCAGGACTCCCGGTACTGGGGGTTCCTGCCGCGCGACCTCGTGAAGGGGCGCGCCCTGATGATCTACTGGTCCTACGACGCGGAGTCGGGCGGGGCGCTCGGCGCGATCACGGCGACGCGCTGGGGCCGTCTGCTGCACCAGATACACTGACATGATGGGCCGACTGATTCGCCTTGCCGCCGCGGCGCTGGTCGTCTACGCAGCCTGGCACGTGCTGGGCGCCCAGTGGGATCACTTCAAGTTCCAGGACGCCGTGACGCACGTCTCGGAATTCAGCAGCGGGCAGGACGAAGACGCGGTGCGTGCGGCCCTGCTCAAGGAGGCCGTCGCCCTCGGGCTCCCGGTCGACCCGGCGAAGATCGTCGTGGATAAGAACGACCAGCGCATCCACATCGAAGTGCCCTACATCGCGCCGGTGCGGATCGTGCCCGGCTACACCTACCAGTGGCCGTTCACCACGTCCGCCGACACCAGCTACATCCCCGGCAGCCGGCTGCGCTAGCGGAAAACAGACCTGCTACCTTTTCGAACCCGAAAACAGACCTGCTACCTTTTCGAACCCGAAAACAGACCTGCTACCTTTTCCGGGGACCGCGCGGAAAAGGTAGCAGGTCTGTTTTCGGGGCGTCAGGCGACGACGACGCCGTTCTTGACGACGGCGCGAATCGCGGGCACGCCGATCTTCAGCAGATCGACCGTCTCGCCCCCGATGACGACGAGATCGGCCCACTTGCCGGCTTCGAGGCTGCCCACGCGATCGTGGCGATCGATGGCATACGCCGCGTTGATCGTCGACGCCACGATGGCCTCTTCGACGGTCATGCCCATCGCAAAGCAGGCCAGCGCCATCGCGAACGGCATCGACGGCGAGAACCCGCCCCCCGGGTTCAGATCCGTCGCGAGGGCCACCGGCACCCCGGCGGCAATCAGGTCGCGGGCCGGGGCGTAGCGGCCAATCTTCAGGTAGAAGGCGGCGATGGGGAGGAGCGTGGCCACGACGCCGGCGTGCTTCAGGGCCGCGATGCTCGCCGGACCGGCGAAGAGCAGGTGGTCCGCTGACCGGGCGCCGACACCCGCCGCCACGATCGACCCGCCGCTTTCGGCCAGCTCGTCGGCGTGGATGCGGGGCTTCAGGCCGTGCCGCCTGCCGGCGGTCAGGATTTCCGTCGCCTCCTCCGGCGTGTAGACGCCCGTTTCGCAGAAGACGTCGCACCATTCCGCCAGGCCGTCACGCGCCGCGGCCGGGATCATCTGCCGCACGACCTGGTCGATGTAGAACCGCCGGTTCGAGCGGTGTTCGACGGGGATCTCGTGCGCCCCCATGAACGTCGGCACGAGGTCGATGGCGTGCTCCCGGTCCAGC
>Ga0334722_10003258_pt1 | contig 17643 bp, 15 predicted proteins | sample C3_bottom_MG_FD_207210 | JGI IMG/M metagenome (GOLD analysis project Ga0334722, IMG submission 207210) | Sediment microbial communities from Yellowstone Lake, YNP, Wyoming, USA - C3_bottom | ecosystem: Environmental > Aquatic > Freshwater > Lake > Sediment | place: USA: Wyoming | collected...
TCGAGCAGGGTGCTGTGGAGCCGGCCTTGGGCGGGACGGTGCGGCAGGTGGCGAAGATCCAGAGCGGGCTCGTCTCGGAGAAGGCGAAAGAAATTACCAAGGCGATCAAGGATTCGAAATTGAAGGTCCAGGCGCAGATTCAGGGCGAGCAAGTGCGAGTGTTGAGCAAGAGCAAGGACGAGCTACAGTCGGCGATTGGGTTTCTAAAAGGAAAAGATTTCGGAGTCGATCTGCAGTTTGCGAACTACCGATAGGATCAGGCGGCTGGGCGAGCCCCTGTGCTCGCGCACTGCTTGCCGAGGCCAGTAGAGGATGATCGGCGGTCACCAGGCTCCCCTTCTTGCTCGCTGGCCGCACACACAAACCGGTTGGATTTTAAGACTACGGGAGGTGCATCGGCCGATGCGTGCAGTGAACGGCAGCCAGGTGCCCGCCGATGATCTCCATGTGTAAAGCCAGTGAATGTGTGCGCAGGGAACGTTTTACGCTGCCTCTCTTGAGACCTAAGCGATGTTGAAATCGCTTTCCTTGCTGTTCCTCCTCACCGTCACCTTGTTCGGTTGCGGCCGCAGTGATCCCATCGTCGTCATCCAGCTGCATCCGAAAAATCCGGATATCATCTACGTCGCGACGAATGACTACATTTACAAGACGCGCGATGCGGGGGAGACCTGGGCAAATCTCTCCAAAGGCATGAGTCATTCGCGTGTGATTTCAATGGCGATCGATCCGACCTATCCCGCGACGGTCTATGCGGGGACAAAAGGGGATGCGGTATACAAGAGCCATGACGGTGGGCAGCGCTGGGCCTCGATGCGCGCGGGGCTTGATGATGCGACGATCACCTCGGTGGTGAATCAGTTCGTGTTCGATCCGGCCGACAACCAGCATATTTTTCTGGCCACGACGATGGGCGTCTTCGAGTCGAAGAATGGCGGTGAGCAGTGGACCAAGAAGATGGAAGGCATGAAAGAAGTACTGATGGTGGTGACGCTGGGCATGGATCCGACCCGTTCTTCTATTCTCTATGCGGGGACGAGCGGCGGCGTGTACAAATCGATCAATCAGGCGGGACATTGGGAACAAGTGAACAACGGACTGGTGCCACCGGTCATGGTGAAAACGTCGCGGGCGCTGAATGTCACGTCGATTCACGTCGATCCGTACGAGCCCGATACCGTATATGCCGCGACTCTGGCCGGACTCTACAAGTCGACGGATGCGGCGAAGTCGTGGCAGCGGATCGGCCAATTGCTCGCTGATCAGATGATCATCACAATGGTGCTCGATCGGGCCCGCAAGGGCGTCATCTATATTGCGGGGCGGGACGGTGTACATCGGAGTGAAGATGGGGGCATGTCCTGGAGGCTGATCAACGGCGGGTTTGCCACCACCAACATCAGAACGATCGCGCAGAGTGCGACAGATCCGAAGCTGTTCTATGCCGGCACGAACGGCAGCGGACTGTATCGGAGCAAAGACGCGGGAGAATTGTGGGAACCGATGCCGCCGATTCGGGCAAAGGAGTGAGAGACAGTCACCGTCTTCTGCTGTTCAGGTCGGAGTCCCCGATTGAGGGACCGGCGCCGCGCCGCAGAATCGCCGAGGCTCCACCGGGATTTTGAAGCTTGTCGATTTCGAAGCCGGTGCTGTTGGGGATCACGGTATCCTGGATCTCCGTTCCGGGTCGATGAGAAAGGGTACTGTCGTGAATATCCTCGCCGCGTCGCGGTCGAAGTGATTCTCCGACGTTGCTGTAGGGGGAAACGGAATAGCCGATATCCGCACCGAAGTTCGCGTTGAGTTTCGTGTCCTCGATGTCTCCGCCGATTCTTGACCGAAGAGTGGTATCTTGAATCTCCATGCCGGTCGGCGCCGATGATGGCGGCTTCCGAGACTGGAACTCTCTTCTGATCGCTTCCTCTTCATCTTGTATCTGAAGCTTCACCGCACCGCTCCGTTGATACTCGACTTCACCAACGCCGTTCCGTGCGTCATTCAATTTCTCCAGGCGTTCTTTCAGGGAAAATAGATCATCCCGTGCGCGTGCGACAGTACCGACGATTTCGCTCAGCGTGAATTGACGAGCGAACGTACCGAGTTTTGGGCCTCGTCCGGGGCCTCCGCCTAACCCACCGCTTCCAGTGCCATCGCCCGGGCCAGTGCCTGGGCTACCGTCTGCTCTGCTTCCCACGCCGAATCCGGCTGAATTGTAGATGCCCTTTTGTTGAACCGCTTTGAGAATGTGGTTTGCCTCATCGATCAAGTCGACGATTTCAGCGGGCGCATCACTGCTCGTCGAACAGCAGGAGAGAAACGTCCGGTAGCGATCGGAGAATCTGGAGGCCGCATTCTGCAATTCAACAATTTTTATGGGATCGCGATCCGGAAGGTCGAAGCCCTGTTGCCGTGCGCTCGCCCGAAACGATTCTTCCGCCTGCTGGTTGTACAGAGGCTGACAGCCCGAGCCCTTCTTGGTTGAAATCTGCTGATCGGGCGTCTTGGAGGGGCACCAGTAGACTGGGGCAGGTGGGTTGAGGGCATTCTCAGGATTGAATTCCCGGGCCACCGTCTCTCTAGAAGCCAGGCAGAGCGTTAGCAGAACCACCAACGAGAAAAGAGCAGGCAGATTTCCTGAGGCGGAGCGCTGAGCCAACATGACAACATTCTCTATCTCAAGTCACCGGAAGTCAATCAAACAGCAAGAGTTGGAAAGCTTGCGCGCCGGCTCATTACGAAGGACAAGAGGAGGCCATGCGAACCTGTACTGAGAATCTCGGAGAACTGATCGAATAGTTCTTTGCCGCGCAGGGCCTGACGCGCACAGGGCCGAAGCTTTCTAAGTGCGTGAAATTCCTATTGACAAGTAAATCGGCCGGAGTATACTCGGCCCACTGTGTGGGGAAAAGTGGTAGTGAGTGGGAAAAGTTATTGAACATCAACCTGGGCATCTCTCTGTACTAAGCAAAGAAGTCTGTTTTTGGCTTATTTCTCATCGGCCAATGACGATCCTGGATTGTACAGTGGGATATGGTGGGCATGCGGAATCAATCTTGGCAAGCTCTGATCCGCGCACGAAGCTCATTGGCTTGGACCGCGACTCCCGCGCCATTGATTTCTGCCGACGGCGGTTGGTTGGATTTGGAGACCGGGCGGTGCTGTTAACGGGAAATTATCGGGATTTGAAGCACCATCTGACGGCAGCAGGCGTCTCAGCTGTTGACGGAGTCCTCTTCGATTTTGGCATTTCTTCGCCACAGCTGGATGATCCTGCGCGGGGGTTCAGCTTCCAGCACGATGGCCCGCTGGACATGCGGATGGATCAGGCGGGCGGTATGACCGCGGCCGAACTGGTGAACAGCAGTCAGGAAGACCGGCTTGCGGACATCATTTTCCAGTATGGGGAAGAGCGCTATTCACGGCGCATTGCACGCGCAATCGTGCGTGAACGGGCCCATCACCCGATCGAGACGACCCGTGCGCTGGCGTCCATCATAGCGAAGTCGGTGCCGTCGACCTATCGAAACGGACGGATCCATTGCGCGACGAGGACCTTCCAGGCGCTTCGTATCGCCGTCAATCATGAGCTTGAAACTCTGGAGCCGTCGCTTCGGGATGCCGTCGATGTGCTATCGCCGGGCGGAAGGATCTGCGCCATCTCTTTTCACTCACTCGAAGATCGTATCGTAAAACATACCTTCCGAACATTTGCGCGAGGTGCCGATGCGAAACTGTCGCTGCTTGCCAGGAAACCTGTGCTCCCTTCCGAGGAGGAGCGTCGAGTGAATCCACGGTCGCGGAGCGCCAAGCTACGGGTTGCGGAACGTTTGCAGTACAGGATGGTGTGATCTGATGAGAATGCTGGCTGTGCTGACGGGGTTGTGCCTGGTATTCCTGTTTGTGTGGGAGCGGGTGGATATAGTGCGAATCGGCTATCACATCGAGCGACTGAAGCGAGACAAGGTGATGCTTGAACGTGAGCGGGACCAGCTTCGTGTCAAGTTCTCCTCGCTCAGTGCCCCGGATCGGATCGCGAAAGCGGCGTCGGAAAAACTCGGGATGGTTCTGCCACAGCCAGGCCAGGTGATTATGGTGCGGTCAAATCCGGAAAGCGTGCCGCCGTCTCACGCCGTTTCGGAGGAAGTACGCATCGCGAAGAATGATTGGTCTGACGGGAGGAGATAGTGGCTGCCCCTATCTCGCGCGGTCGTCGGTATGTCGTGTTGTTGCTGCTGCTGTGCGGTTTCGGCGTCGTTCTGTTCCGGCTGGTGACGCTGCAAATTCTGCAGGCGGCCGAACTGACGGTCAAGGCCGACCGGCAGCATCAGAAAACCGTGTCGCTTGAAGGTGCACGCGGATCGATCGTCGACCACCACGGGAAGATGCTTGCGATGAATCTGGAGGTGCCTTCCGTCTTCGGCGTGCCGACCGTGCTTGATAGCCCCGCCAGAACCGCGCGGTCCCTGTCGCCTGTCCTTCACGTGCGCACTGATGAGCTGGAGCGGAAGCTCCGGCAGGATCGAGGCTTTGTGTGGCTGGCGAGAAAACTGGACCCTGAGCAGGGCCGCCGGCTCGAGCAATTATCGATGGAAGGGATCGGGGTCGTCATGGAGGGGCGCCGGTTCTATCCCAAAGGACCGCTCCTCTCGCACGTCCTTGGATTCGCTGGAATGGACGGCGAAGGACTGGAGGGCGTGGAGCGCGGGTATGAATCTCAGCTGCATGGAGAGAAGCTGGTGACGATTCTGCAGCGCGATGCCATGGGACGCACCGTGTTTCCGAAGGGGCTGGCAGAGCAGAGCCCTGCCCCTGGTCATAGCCTCGTGCTCACGATCGACGAGGTGATTCAGTACATTGCAGAAAAGGAGTTGGAGGAGGCAGTCACCCGGACGCATGCGAAGTCGGGAACGATGATCGTGCTGGAACCACAGACCGGCGCGCTGTTGGCGTTGGCGATCAGTCCTCGATTCGACCCGAATGCCGTCTCGGCGTTGGGTCCTGATCGCTGGAGGAACCGTGCGCTCACGGATGCCTATGAACCGGGCTCCACCATGAAAGCAATCATTGCCGCAGCTGCTCTCGAAGAAGGAGTGATGAGACCGGATACGATGGTATTCGGCGAAAATGGTCGTTGGTCCATTGCGAATACGGCGATTCATGACCACGAGAAGTTAGGGTGGGTTTCGTTTGCGCAGGTGATTCAGAAGTCAAGCAACATTGGTGCAGCGAAGACCGGCATGGGGCTGGGCGATCTACGACTCTACCGGTATCTCCAGGCGTTCGGCTTCGGTCAGCGCACCGACATTGATCTCCCCGGAGAAGTCGTGGGGCTACTCAAGAGTCCGCGAGAATGGGGCCGGCGATCGGTCGCCTCGATCTCGATGGGACAGGAGATCGGTGTGACACCGATGCAAATGGTGTCTGCCGTTGCGGCCATCGCCAATGGAGGCGTGTTGATGAAACCCTATGTCGTATCGGAAATCCGCGATGCTCAGGGGCGTGTCCTGAAGCAGATACTTCCTCAAGTGAAGCGACGCGTCGTCTCTCCGGACACAGCCCGAGCGGTCACCGCGATTCTTGAAGGCGTTGTCACAGACGGCACGGGCGGGAAAGCCGCCATTGCGGGATTCCGGGTTGCCGGGAAGACCGGGACCGCCCAAAAAATCGATCCCCAGACCGGGACTTATTCGACGTCTCAGTTTGTCGGCTCCTTCGTGGGCTATGCTCCCGCGGACTATCCGCGACTGGCCATGATCGTGGTGGTGGACGAACCGCAGGGTGAGGCCTGGGGTGGAACCGTGGCCGCGCCAGTGTTCAATCGTGTGGGTGCGCAGGTGCTGAACTACTTAGGCGTGTTGCCGAACGAACCGGTCAAGCTGGCGATGGCGTCGGGTGGGCACTAATCGCGCGGCAGCGGGATAGCGATGACGTTTGCAACGATGCTTGAGGCGCTTCACGGACAGGTGGAGATCCTTGATCGGCACGGAAATCTCGATGTGCCTGTGGCCGCGATTACCGACGATTCCCGCACGGTGGGTCCGGGCAGCCTGTTTGTGGCAGTCAAAGGCGAGCAGGCGGACGGACATCGGTTCATCCCGGCTGCGATGAAGGCCGGTCTGGCCGCGTTGGTGACGCAGCAGCCGGCGACAGACTCGTCGATTCCTTCCGCCTGGGTGACGGATTCGCGGAAGGCGCTCGGGCTGCTCGGGAGCCGTTTCTACGGAGATCCATCAACCCGGCTTCGAATGATCGGGGTGACCGGGACAAACGGGAAAACGACCACGACCCATGTGTGTAAAGCGTTATTGGAGGGGCTGGGCCGGCCGATAGGATTAATCGGGACGGTGGCCTATCAGATCGGCAAAGACACAATACCCGCCGCGCACACGACTCCCGGGGCCCTCGAGTTGCAGCAGTTATTGGCCAGGATGGTGACCGAGGGCTGCGCCACGGCGGTCATGGAGGTGTCCTCCCACGCCCTTGCACAGGATCGCACCACCGGATGCGAGTACGACGTCGGCGTATTTTCCAATCTGACACAGGACCATCTCGATTTCCACCACACAATGGAAGAGTACTTCCGGGCCAAGCTGCGGCTGTTCACCGGACTGACGGGCACACGCAAGGCGAACAAGCGCGCGATCGTGAATGTGGACGATCCGGCCGGAAGGCGGATCAAGGACCTGTGCCCGGCGCCGGTTTGGACCTACGCTGTGAAGGCCGAAGCGGATTTGCGACCCGAAGACGTCCGCCTCTCGCTGGGAGGCACTACCTTTACCGCCGTGACACCGGCCGGATCCTTTCCCGTCGAGAGCCATCTCGTGGGCGAGCACAACGTCTATAACCTCTTGGCCGCGATCGGCGTCGCGCTGCATGAAGGGGCCACGCCAGATCAAGTTCGCCGGGCGATCGCGCAGGTGGCCAACGTGCCGGGGCGGTTCGAGCGCGTGATGGCGGGGCAACCGTTCGCCGTCGTCGTCGACTATGCGCACACAGAAGATGCGTTGGTCCGTCTGCTGACGGCAGCGCAGGCCTTGAACACGGGGCGCATCATTACGGTGTTCGGCTGCGGAGGGGATCGTGATCGCGGGAAGAGACCAAAAATGGGCGCGGCCGCCGTGCGGTACAGCGACGTCGTTATCCTGACATCCGACAATCCGCGGACGGAGGATCCACAGGCGATTCTGCAAGAGGTCGAAGTCGGAGTGACCGATGCCCTGCAACAGCGCCAGCAAGTCCAATATCGGAAGGTGGCCGATCGGCGGGAGGCCATCGGCGTTGCGGTGCGAGAAGCCCGCTCCGGGGACATGGTCCTGATCGCCGGCAAGGGGCATGAAGATTACCAGATCATCGGCACGAAGAAATTCCATTTCGACGATCGCGAAGTAGCACGTGAAGCTATTGCACGGCTCAGAACCTGCGCATAACCAGGGCCCCGATGTGTCGGCGCAGGCGAGGATTTCGATGCCCCTATTTACCGTCGAAGAACTGCGGGAAGTCATCAGCACCAAGGTCTTGGCCGGCGAGGGGCCCGGGTGGATGAAACAACACATCCGGCAGGTCAGTCTCGACAGCCGATCGATCCGTCACGGGGATCTCTTCCTTGCCATGAAGGGCGATCGTCTTGATGGGCACGACTTCGTCGGCACGGCGTTAGCGCGAGGGGCCGTGGGAGCGATCGTCCACGACTCGTATGACGTGGGCGCGCTTGCCATGCGTCCCGGATCGAAGCGGACCATGCCCTTTATCCTCGGTGTCCGCGATCCGCTGTTCGCGTACCAGCAGCTTGCGATGCATCACCGGAGCCGGTTTGACATTCCGGTTGTGGCGGTGACGGGCAGTAACGGCAAAACCACTACCAAGGAAATGGTCGCTAGCGTCATGGGGCATCGGTGGAAAGTACTGAAGACCGAAGGAAACTTGAATAACCGTATCGGAGTTCCACAGACGTTGTTCCGTCTCAACGGGCGACATGAAGGGGCGGTCATCGAGATGGGGGTCGACCACGTCGGTCAGACCACCAGACTCTGCGAAATGGCCCGGCCCACGATCGGCATCATCACGAACATTGGCCCCGACCATCTGGAGTTCTTCGGGAGCATGGAAGGGTCCGCCCAGGCGAAAGCGGAGTTGTTGGATCTCCTGCCCGCTGACGGCACGGCGGTGTTGAATGCCGACGATCTCTACTACGACTACCTGGCGGCCAGAGCTCGATGCCGCCTGGTGTCGTTTGGTTTTTCGGCAAAGGCCGATGTGCGCGCGATGGACATGAAATCCGATGAGCGCAACGGGACCATTTTCCGGCTCCTGCTTCCGGGAAAAGTTCGTCATACCATCGTTCACATCCGTGTGCAGGGCGCGCACAACGTCACCAATGCTCTGGCCGCGGGAGCGGTCGGCTCTGTCCTGGGACTGCCCGGAGCCGTGATTGCGCAGGGGCTATCCCGTTTCCGGCCTGCGGCCTTGCGATCGCAGGTCGTTATGAGTCACGGCGTCACGATCATCAACGACTGCTACAACGCGAACCCGGCGTCGATGAAGGCTGCCGTGCAGTGGCTTGCTCAACGAGCGACGGACAGAAAGAAGATCGCCGTGCTGGGAGATATGTTGGAGCTCGGGCCTGGCGCCGTTCAGTTCCATGAAGAGGTCGGTGCCTTCGTGGCGCAGCAGGGCATCGATCAACTCGTGGCATGCGGCACGCTCGGGCGGAGCTTGGCCGAAGGGGCGATGCGTTCCGGGTTCGATCGGACCCGAATTGTCGAGGTGCCTGACGCCACGGCAGCGGCCGCTGCCGCGAAGACCATCGTCAGACCGGGCGACGTGGTGCTGGTGAAGGCGTCGCGCGGGATGAGATTGGAGCAGGTGGCTCAGGCGCTCCAAGGGGTGAGGCGAGCCGCGAAAAAGGCTTCGTGACAGGCGCCTCGACGGGCCGGGCCTGAGGACATTGAATCGCTGATGCATCGATCACACTATGTTGTATAATTGGCTCTATCCGCTCCACACGGAATTCTCCTTCCTGAACGTCTTCCGGTACCAGAGCTTTCGCATCATCTATGCCGCAGTCACCGCGTTTCTGATCGCGTTCGTGCTGGCGCCGTGGGTGATTCGAAAACTCCAAGATATCAAGCTGGGACAACAAGTACGGGATGACGGACCGAAGCGGCATCTGGCCAAGAGCGGGACGCCGACGATGGGCGGTATCCTGATCATTTTCGCCGTCATGCTGTCGACGCTGCTCTGGGCCGATGTCTCACGGCCCTACATTTGGCTGGTCCTCGGAGCCACCATGGGCTTCTGCGCGATCGGATTTGCGGACGACTATCTGAAATTCATGAAGGCACGGTCGAAGGGACTGTCGGGCGCGCAGAAATTTACAGCACAGATCGCCGTCGCGCTGGTCATCGCGCTCGTCCTCTATTTCTTGCCGGGCTACAGCACCAAGCTGAGTGTCCCGTTCTTCAAGAATTTCATGCCCGATCTGGGATGGTTCTATGTCGTCTTCGCTGTGCTCGTCATCGTCGGCAGTTCCAATGCCGTTAACCTCACCGACGGACTCGACGGACTGGCTATCGGACCGGTCATGATCGCCGCACTGGCCTACACGGTAGTGGCCTATGTCACAGGGCATCGGCTGATGTCGGATTACCTGCTGATCCCTCATATTGATGGAGCCGGAGAGTTGGCGGTGTTCACGGCGTCCATCCTAGGGTCCAGTCTCGGATTTCTCTGGTTCAACACCTATCCGGCTTCCGTCTTCATGGGGGACGTGGGGTCACTCCCGCTCGGGGCCGCTCTCGGTACGGTGGCCGTCATCAGCAAACACGAATTGCTGCTGCTCATGGTCGGCGGAGTGTTCGTGATCGAGGCCGTGTCGGTGATCTTCCAGGTGGCGTCGTTCAAATCACGGGGCAAGCGGATCTTCCTGATGGCGCCCATTCACCACCACTTTGAGATGAAGGGTTGGGAAGAACCTAAAGTGGTGGTGAGGCTATGGATCATCGCCATACTCCTGGCGTTGTTGAGCCTGAGCACGCTCAAGTTGCGGTGATGGGATGGTGAGCGAAGACATCATGGACTTGGCGGGGACCAGGGTGACGGTGGTGGGGCTCGCGCGCAGCGGCGTCGCTGCTGCGCGATTGCTGCAGGAGGTGGGCGCCCGGGTGACCGTGGCCGATAGAAAAGGCCGCGTGGAATTGAACGCCGTGCTGCAACACCTGGACCAATCGAAAGTCGGCGTGGCGCTGGGTAGCGGGTACGAATCGGCGATCGACTCGGCCGAGCTCGTGGTCATCAGCCCAGGGGTGCCGTATCGCATGGAGGCGCTCGAGCGAGTCCGTCGACGAGGCGTGAAAGTGATCAGCGAACTCGAGATCGCGTCCCGATTTCTCACCGCTCCGATCCTGGCCCTGACCGGCACCAACGGGAAAAGTACCACGGTGACGCTGATCGGGAAAATGTTGCAGCAAAGCGGCAAGCGCGTGTTTGTCGGGGGTAATCTCGGGACGGCCCTCAGCGAAGCAGCGGAACACTCACTGCAGGCTGCCAGGTTGGGGCGGCCTGGCCCGTTCGATTTCCTGGTGGTGGAAGTCTCCAGCTTTCAGTTGGAAACAGTGGAACAGTTCCATCCTTGGATCGCGGCGATTCTCAACGTCACCCTCGATCACCAGGATCGGTATGACTCGATCAATGATTACATCGCAGCCAAGAACCGGATCTTCGACAATCAGACGCTATCCGATTACGCGCTCTTCAACCTGGACGATGCGCGCGTGGCGGCGCTTCGAAGAGGCGCGAAGGCTCGTGTGTTGGGGTTCACGCGGACCCAGGCGTTGCCGCCGGATATCACAGGAACGTACCTTGATGCCGATCGGATCATGACGGCCGTCACCGGTCGGCCGGAGGAAATATGTCGGCGGGATGAGATCCGGATCATCGGGAACCATAACATCGAAAACGCGATGGTTGCGGCGACCTACGCGCGACTGAGTGGATGTTCGCTCGATGTGATTCGTCAGGTGCTGAGGGAGTTTCCCGGCTTGGAGCACGCGCTGGAAATCGTCCGCGAACGCCGAGGCGTGCGTTTCGTGAACGATTCCAAGGGGACCAACGTGGACGCCACGCTCAAAGCATTGGAGAGTATCGAGGCACCGATTTGGCTCATTGCCGGCGGGCGTGACAAGGGAGGGGATTTCTCCAGATTGGCTCCCGCCATCCATCAGCGGGTAAAGCGGCTCGTGCTGATCGGCGAGGCCGCGCCGCTAATTGCGAACGCGATGCACGGATATCAGGCGATCATTAGGACCAGCACCCTGCGCGAGGCAGTGGAAGAGTCCGCCGCCGGTGCGGCAGCGGGCGAGGTGGTCCTGCTGTCGCCGGCTTGCGCGAGTTTCGACATGTTCGCGGACTATCAGGACCGAGGCCGCCAATTCAAGGCCCTGGTGCAATCCTTGCCGGCGTAAGGGCCGGTACGGTCGAGGAGAATTGACACTGAACGATGTCGCAGAAATCCGCAGGCACTCTGGCACTGCCATGGCCCACAGTCGGCCCGCGCACCGCGAGGCGGGTCGCGATGGATCATACCCTGTTGATCGTCACGATCACGTTGGCGTTGGTCGGCTTGGTAATGGTGTTCAGCGCGAGCGCCGTGGTGGCGGGGAATCGATTCCACGACTCAGGCTACTTCCTCAAGCGCCAGCTCGCCTGGCTCACCTTTGGCTTCTTGCTGCTGCACCTCGCATCCCACATCGACTACATCTGGTGGAAACGGCTCTCGATCCCGTTGCTCGGGCTTTTGACAGTCCTGCTGGTGATGGTGCTGATTCCTTCCTTCGGAGTGGCGGTGAAAGGCGCCCGGCGGTGGTTGCGGCTCGGACCGATTTCGCTCCAACCGGCCGAGATGATGAAACTGGTCGCGGTGATCTACCTGGCGGCCTATCTGGCCAAAAAGGAAGACCGCCTCACGACCTTCTCCAGCGGCCTGCTGCCGGCGCTGATCGTGGTCGGGGTGCTCGGCGGCCTGGCGCTCCTGGAGCCCGATCTGGGAACCGTGGTGGTGATGGGACTGGTCACGGTCGGGCTATTGTTCCTCGGCGGAGCGCGTCTGTCTCATCTGCTGGCCATGGGGTTGTGTGCGGTACCGGCCGCTTTGGCGCTCGCCCTCGGCTCGAATTATCGGCGCCAGCGATTGCTGACGTTCCTGAGTCCCTGGAAAGACGTCTCGGATGCGGGGTTCCAAATCACGCAATCATTCTTGGCTTTCGGCAGCGGCGGTCCATTCGGGGTGGGATTGGGCGAAGGCAAGCAGAAACTCTTCTTTCTCCCGGAAGCCCACACGGATTTCGTGCTGGCGCTGGTGGGGGAAGAACTCGGATTGGTCGGGACAGGGGCCATCATCCTGCTCTTCGCTTTGTTCGTTGTCCGCGGATTTCAGATCGCCGCCCGGGCGCGCATGCCGTTCGGCCGCTACCTCGGCATGGGTATTACCTTGCTCATCGGCATCCAGGCGCTGGTCAATGCCTGCGTGGTAACGGGACTCCTGCCGACCAAAGGGCTCACGCTCCCCTTCGTCAGTTACGGCGGGTCTTCCCTGGTGGTCAGTCTCGTCGGAGTCGGGATCTTGCTGAACATCTCACGAGACCGGCGGGCTGGTCGGGAGGAGGCGGGACATCGGGATGGTCGTGGCGGGTCGGGTCGTCGATGACGGTCGTGATTGCCGCAGGGGGTACCGGGGGGCATCTCTATCCGGCCGTGGCGCTGGCGCGGGAGTTTCTGCTCCGCGATCCCGCCATCAGGATTCTCTTTGTTGGGACCGCGCGTGGCATTGAGTCGAAGGTGCTTGCTCATGAGGGATTCGAGTTGATGCTCATTACAGCCGAGCCCGTGATGGGGAAAGGGTTGCGGGGGCTCGTGCAGGGGGCGCTCTCGATGCCGGCGGGGATTTGGCAGTCGCTGGGCATACTCCGGCGACGTCGAGCTGATTTGGTGATCGGCGTGGGTGGCTACACAAGTCCGGCGATGCTGACCGCCGCTGCGCTGAGGGGGATTCCGCGGGTGATTCTCGAGCCGAATGCCTATCCCGGCATGGCTAACACAGTGGTGGCTCCGCTCGCTCAACGGATTTTTCTGGCATTTGACTCGGCGGCGGCCGCCTTCGACCGGCAGAAAGTTTGTGTGGTCGGCACACCGATTCGACGGGAGTTTCTGGTGCAATCTGAACGGAGCGGCGCATTCCCGTCGATGAAATCAGGTGCCCGCCTCCTGATCTTCGGAGGGAGCCAGGGAGCGCAGGCGATCAACAGTGCGGTTCTGGAGGGATTGGCCTCGCTCATCGCGCGTTGCCCAGATCTGGCGATCGCCCATCAAACGGGCGAATCCGATCACGCGCGAGTCAGTGAGGCGTATCGCACTCTAGGCATCAACGCCGAGGTGGTGCCGTTCTTCTACGATATGCCGACCGTGTTGCGGGCCGCCGACTTGGTGGTAGCCCGCGCAGGGGCGATGACGATTGCGGAGCTGACGGCCTGTGGGAAGCCGGCCATCCTGATTCCGCTGCCGACGGCGATTTACGACCATCAAACGAAGAATGCCCGGGAGATGGAAGCGGCTGGGGGTGCGATCATGCTTCCTCAGGCGGATCTCACGGGAGCGAGGTTGAGTGAGTTGATCGGGACCATCTTGCGGGATCCGCAGCGTCTGGAAACGATGCGGGCCAAGAGTTGGGAGATGAGGCGGGTCGACGCCGGCGAAGCGATTGTCCGTGAATGCTACGCGCTCATGGGGGTGACGTATGACAGCAACAGGACTGTTGGAGCGGCAGGAGCCTAGTGCGGCAGGAGAACGGGGCAATGGATTACGTGCACCAACCGGATCACAAGGGTTAAGGCGCATGGCGATGTTTCGGAAGACCCAACACATTCATCTCGTCGGCATCGGCGGGGCTGGCATGAGCGGCATTGCCGAGGTCTTGCTCACCATGGGGTACAAAGTCACCGGATCTGATCTGCAGGCCTCAGAAACGACGAGGAGGCTGGAAGAGCTCGGCGGGAAGATTTTCATCGGTCACCAAGAATCCAATGTGGGCGAGGCGCAGGTCGTGGTGATCTCCTCCGCCGTGGCGGCGGGTAATTCCGAAGTGCTGGTGGCAAAGTCCAAGCAGATCCCGGTGATTCCTCGGGCCGAAATGCTGGCCGAACTGATGCGTCTCAAGTTCGGCGTCGCCATCGCCGGGGCCCACGGGAAAACTACCACGACATCGATGGTGGCGAATGTCCTGGCGCAGGGGGGGCTTGATCCCACGATGGTCATCGGCGGGAAAGTCAATGCCTTGGGCAGTCACGCACGACTCGGACGTGGCGACCTGTTGGTCGCGGAGGCGGATGAAAGCGATGGGTCGTTCCTGCGTCTGTCGCCGACCATCGTGGCGGTCACCAATCTCGATCGTGAACATCTTGACCACTACGGGTCCATGGATCGAATCAATGAATCGTTTCTGGAGTTCATCAACAAGGTTCCGTTTTACGGGTTGGCGGTGTTGTGCGCGGACGACGAACGCCTGAGCGCGCTCTTCCCTCGCATCGTCAAGCGGTACCAGACCTACGGGCTTCAGGAGCGAGGAGGAGTCCTGCCGGACTTCAAGGCCACCGATGTCAGCCTCAAACAATGGAGCGCCGAGTTTCGCGCACATTTCCGGGGGAAAAATCTCGGACCGTTTCGGCTCGCCGTGCCCGGCGTTCACAATGTCTCTAACGCCCTGGCGGCGATCGCGATCGGAATCGAATTGGACATTCCGGTTGACCTCATTCGCAAGGGGTTGGCGGCATTCACGGGCGTCGAACGGCGGTTTCATCTGCGCGGCGAAACCGGGGGCATCATGGTCGTCGACGACTATGGGCACCATCCCACGGAGATCAAAGCGACATTGGCGGCGGCCAAGCAGAGCTGGGAGCGCCGGCTCGTCGTCCTCTTCCAGCCGCATCGGTACAGCCGGACCAGGGATTGCATCGACGATTTCGCACATGCGTTTGATCTAGCCGACACCGTCTTTATCACGGAAATCTATGCAGCCGGCGAACAGCCGATCCCGGGCATCTCGGGCGCGAAACTCGCGGAGACGGTGAAGGCGGCCGGCCATCAGTCGGTGACATTCATCGAACGGAAAGAAAGCATGCCGGATCAGGTGCTCCCCCACCTGAAGTCGGGCGATCTGGTCCTCACGTTGGGTGCCGGAGACATCTGGAAAGCGGGAACCGGAATTCTTGCTCGGCTTGCGCCGACCACATAGCTCATGAGGCCCGGGATCAGCTCGTATGCCACAGGAAAACGACGGAGCAGGACTCAACGCAGGTTGCAGGAGGCGGTGGTGGGTCTCAGAGGAGCGGTCCGCTTCAACGCACCGCTCAAGGACTACACATCCTTTCATATCGGTGGACCGGCAGACGTCCTCGTGGAACCGGTCGACGTGCAGGACGTGGTCCGCATGGTTACCCAAGCGCGCGAGCGGCGGCTTCCGATCTATGTGTTGGGCGGCACCAACCTTCTCATCCGGGACAAGGGCATCAGAGGTCTGGTGGTCAGCCTGGCGAAGTTGCGTGCGGTCAGGGACGAGCCGGGATCGGTTCTGTATGCCGAAGGAGGCGTCGGGATGCCGACCCTCATCGGTCATGCCATCCGCCGATCATTGGCAGGGTTGGAATGGGCGGCCGGGATACCCGGGACTGTGGCGGGGTGTGTGGTGATGAACGCCGGCACGAGGTTGGGCGAGATGAAGGACGTGGTGAAGGCAGTGCGCATCGTGTCACCGACGGGCACCGTGAGCGATTGCTCCGCGCAGGAGATCGCGTTTGCCTATCGTCAGGCGACCCTTCCGCCGGGGATTGTGGTGGGGGTGTGGCTTCAGCTCAAGCCGGGTGTGCGATCGGCCATCGAAAAGATCGTGAAAGACTACTTGCATTACCGTCGCGATACGCAACCGCTGATGTTGCCCAGCGCCGGTTGTGTGTTCAGGAATCCGCCGAACGACTCGGCGGGACGCATGGTCGAAGCGGCAGGGCTCAAGGGCGCACATGTGGGCGATGCGCGGGTGTCGGACAAACATGCCAACTTTATCGTGAACCAGGGTCATGCCAGCGCAAAGGATGTGCTGGCGCTCATCAGGAAAGTCCGCACTCAAGTCGCCCGGAAGACCGGTGTGAGGTTGGAACTGGAGCTGAAACTCGTGGGTCAAGCGTGAGGTTCTGAAACAATGGCACAGGCCGGACGGCTGACCAACGTGCGCATTGGAGTCTTGATGGGAGGCCAGTCCTCCGAGCGGGATGTCTCGCTCCGGACCGGACAGGCCGTATATCAGTCGCTGATCCGTAGAGGGTATGACGCGGTCGCCATCGATGTGACCGACCACTTGTATGAAGATTTGAAGGGCCGAAAGGTCGCCGTCGCATTCCTCTCGTTACATGGACCGGGTGGGGAGGACGGGACCATCCAGGGATTTCTGGACACGATCGGGATGCCCTATACGGGGTCCGGCGTGAGAGCCAGCGCGGTGGGCATGCATAAGGTGATGACGAAAACCGTACTCGCCGCTCACGATATTCCGGTTCCTGCCGGAACGGTTGTCACCAGAGGAATGACGCACTCGCTGGCCACGTTTCTGAAGGCGGCGAAGCTGAAATTGCCGGTGGTCGTGAAGCCGGTATGTCAGGGCTCCACAATTGGGGTTACGGTCGTTCGCCAGGTCAAACAGTGGAGAGACGCGCTGGTTCTCGCGCATCAGTACGATGCCGATGCCATGGTTGAAGCCTATATCCCCGGGCATGAAGTCACGGTGGCTATTCTGGGCCGGGCGGTCGGTGTTCCGACGGGCCTTCCGGCGGTGGAGATCGTGGCGCCGGACGGCTTTTACGATTTCACCGCGAAGTACCAGAAAGGCATGACGCGCTATCTCTGCCCAGCGCCGTTGCCTGCCAAGATGCTTAGGCAGATCGGAGCGTTGGGGCGCCGGGCGTACCAAGTGCTGGGATGTGAAGGTGCTGCCCGTGTTGACTTTCGCATTACGCCGAAGGGCCGTCCGTATGTCCTGGAGATCAATACTGCACCCGGCATGACGGAAACGAGCCTGCTGCCGATGGCGGCGGCGCAGGCAGGCATTGATTACGACAGCCTGGTCGAGTGGATTCTGCAATCGGCGCTCGATCGTGCCGGTCGATTTGCACAGACTGCCAAGAGGGCGTTGGCGTGATGCGGTGGTTCAGGAAGAGCGGGCAGACACCTCCAGTCGGGCCGCGGAAGAATCAGTGGAGAGATACGCGCGCGAAGCAGGCGGCGAGCCAGCGATCTGAGGCAGGACGGGCCGGGACCTCGGCCCGGTGGACGACTGTCTGGCGGTGGGGCGGACTCATGGCGGGCGTAGCACTGCTCGGATCGGCCATCGCGACAGGTGCGCAACATCCCGGGCCTGCGCTGCAACGGCTGCTCGAAACCAAGACCGTCACGGTTGACGGTTTGCACCGCATTCAGAAGCAGGACGTGATCGATCTCGTAGGGCTCAAGCCCGGTGTCCCGCTTCATCACGTTGTGACGGCAGCGATCAAGGAACAAGTAGAGTCGCATCCCTGGGTGAAGGAAGCAGTAGTGAGCCGAGTCCTGTTT
>Ga0334722_10003259_pt1 | contig 17640 bp, 15 predicted proteins | sample C3_bottom_MG_FD_207210 | JGI IMG/M metagenome (GOLD analysis project Ga0334722, IMG submission 207210) | Sediment microbial communities from Yellowstone Lake, YNP, Wyoming, USA - C3_bottom | ecosystem: Environmental > Aquatic > Freshwater > Lake > Sediment | place: USA: Wyoming | collected...
GAAAATCCTCCCGATAAAATGAAACTATTTCGAATAGATTTTAGATGAGGCAACGAATACCTATTTCGAATAGATTTCTACGTGAGGCAACGCGGCAACCATGGATATAAATGATATTAATTGTTATTCAGTTCAGTGGTATAATACTCATAATAAGACTAGAATATCCCGCTAAAAGCCCGGAGGTTGTAATGAAAAGACATTTTGCCCTGTTTATGCTGCTCTTCACGCTCTGCTCCTCAACTGTTTTTGCGGCCGATAAAATAACCTGGCTGACACTCAAAGACGGCCTGCCCAAGGCAAAAGCAGAGAAGAAAGCCATGATAGTAGACTTTTTCTTTGGCCCCGAATGCCCGAGATGCGCCAAACTCCAAAAGGAGGTCTACGAGGACCCTGCTATAGCAAAAAAGATCACGGATGACTTCATACCGATAAGGGTCGACCTCACCAAAAAACTGTCAAAGGACGAAGAGGCCCTGGGGCAGAAGTATGATTACAAGAGCGACTGCCTGCTGATCTTTCTGGACTATGATAGTAACCTTATCAAAGACCAGACGGGAAAGAAGCTCTGTTTTATCGACAAGGTTGACCCGGATGAATTTATAACATACCTGGATCACATAAAAAAGACGTACTACAAAGCACATTGATCGTTAAGGATAAGACCGCAACCAGTTTCTATCCGTAAAACAGAACTGCGTCATTCCCGGGCTTGTCCCGGGGTCCGAAGGAGACTGATACCCCTGTCACCGGGACATTTTTTTTATGGAGAGGCTCTTCGGCGGCCCGGCATGCGGACTCTTATTGTTGACCGGGGGAGAAAGACCTGCTGCTGATTTCTTCCCGTTCCGGGCTTCATCGTCGAATCTCAGTATGTTAAGCAGATTTTCAACGCTGTTTCCAAGGTCCTCTGTTTCATGCGCTATTATCTCGAAAAACTCCTGCCTCTTTGCTCTGGCAACATGTTTGTTCCGTCCCAGGTAATATATCGCCCCTTTAATGGAATTCAGCGGTGTACGAAGTTCATGCGATATCTGGGTGAAAATCTCAGGTTCAGACAACCCGGAATCCAGTGGTTTTTTGCTTACCTCTTCAAGCTCGGCAGCCTTGGATTGCAGACGGGACTTCAAAAAGGCATTCTCCAGAATTATGGCAGCCTGGTTCGTTATGATCTTGAGAAGAGCGAATTCATCTTCAGTAAAGGGTTCGCCCGTCTTCTTGTCGTTAATGTTAACGACCCCGAGCAGCCTCTTCCGGCAGATTACCGGGCATGATATGAAAGACTTTGTCTTGTAGTGATTCCTTTTCTTCGACCCGAACCTTTTGTCTCTGTCAATGTCCCGGACAAGCAGAGGGGTCCTGTTTTTAGCAACGACGCCCGCGATGCCCTCCCCGATTTTTTCGCTGAAACTCGTCATCAGCTGACTGTCCGCACCCCGTGCGGCAAGGATAAAGAGTTCCCCGCTTTCGTTGATCAGCATCAGAGACCCTGTCTCGGCATTCGTATATTCCAGGGCAAGGTCGAGCATAAGATTCGCCACGGCCTCGACACTGTCCGTTACGACTATGGCACTGGAAATTTCCTCCAGGATTGCGAACTTCTTTTTTGTAAGTTCCATAGCCTTACCTCTGTCTTATATTAATTATGAAGGCCACGATTATTCAACCATTTTTTTACAGACCCGGGGGGAAAGGATCTCCGGACCGCCCGCGAACTGCCTGCCGCGATTCCTTCCCAAAGAGTCCCCTATTACCGTATTTCCGGAAGAGTCAGCGTACAGAACTGCACAGTCTTTTCCCCTGAGCTTTGCCCTGCGCAACGCAAGGTCGGCCCTCTCGATGGCATCTTCAACCGGCTTCCTGAAGTCGTTATATACTGCAATACCGATGCTCGCCGTAATCTTCCTCCCGGGGGACTTCCCGGTTTTTGATTGTCTGATATTCCCGATTTCGCTTCTGATCCTCTCAGCCACCCTGAAGGCCGTCGCCTCGGACGTTTGGGGCATAATAACCGCAAATTCTTCGCCGCCATACCTTGCAAGGATATCATTGCCCCGTATCGAACGGGACATTACCAGTGCGATTTCCTTCAATATGCGGTCTCCGGAAAGATGCCCTTCAATATCATTAACGAGCTTGAAGTCATCGATATCCAGCATGGCGAGAGAAAACATGCCTCCTGAACGCTTCAATCGCTGATGCTCCTCTCCGAGCCGGATATTGAAGTACCGTCTGTTGAAGAGGCCGGTGAGAAAATCGGTGGTCGAGAGTTCCCGCAGATGCTCTATTTCTCTGTAGCAGCCGGCGATCTTCAGAATCAGGAAAACCTGGGAAGAAAACGTCGAAAGGACAAAGAGGTCGGCGTCAGTAAACGGATCACCTGAACGCTTATCGGACACATTCAATACCCCGATCGTCTCATCCCCCATCCCGAGAGGAAGAATAACCGACGAGGGCGTCTTATACCGGGGTCTCGGACGCAGCACATACCGGCTTATGGTCTCGGCACAATCAGTAACAATGGGAATGCCCTCTGCATAGACTCTCCCTGCAATCCCCTCCCCTGCCCGCATCGTTATGTTTTCAATGAGCCACCGGCCGGCCCCCGTAACTGCGCTCACCCTAAGGGCATGCGTGTCTTTGTCCGCGAGCATCAGGGAGCACTTCTCCGCATTGACAAGGTTCGCAGCTGCCTTCGTGATACTGAAGTAGAGCTTATGAGGGCTTCCGCATTGAGCATAAAGCTTGTTTACCTTGTGGTAGACAGGAATCAATTCAGTTGCCATGCTTAACAAGAGCTTTCCCCCCAATGATCCACATTCGCCTGCCCCTCCCCATATTGCTGCGTTTTTCTCTGCGTAACAGTGACAAAAAGCTTCGCTGCTGAAATCTGTGGTCGTCGTTATTCATAATGCATTTTAAATAGCAATAAACGTACCTATTGATAAAACGTCCTGGTCCCGGAATTTATCTGACAGGGACCGCATGAATTCATCCTGGCAGCAATGGTCCTCATCAAGATGTATCTGAATGCACCATAATAATCTGTTTTTGCTGTCAGGTCTGTATCCTTTAGATACAGACCTGAGCTTTGACCCCGGACATGAAGATACCTGCAATTGCCTATGAGCGCTCTATCCCCATAACTCATTATAAAAGAATGCTTTTCCGGGATAGAAGTTCTGGCACTCTGAATGAAGCGGAATGAGCAGCCGGTGGCATGTGTTTTGCTCCATTGAGTATGTAACTATATTTTCCGGTTTAGGGAGCCTATATGACTGACCACGGGTTGCAAACACAAAGGAACAGGATTTCGGCCATGAAACCAAAAATTGCCCCAAGAATTGCCGTAGTGCTGCACAACGAACTGTTCGGAGGTTTTATCATCGCCCTGATATTTTTCCTGCTCTTATTAAGTTCCTGCGTAAGCAATGAGAAATTGACTCAATCTGTTCTTTTGCAGCATGCTTCGCCGGCATCTTCCGAAAAATCCGAGCTCCTGAATGCAAAGCTCATCAGCAATAATGCTGCCCCACGACAAGCTGTCGCTTCCGCCGACTACAGGATTGGTCCTGAAGACCTGCTCGAAATCGATGTTTTTCAGGTCCCTGAATTAAAGACCTCGGCAAGAGTCAGCGCAAAAGGATATATAAAGCTCCATCTTGTTGACAGGATCGAGGCCGCCGGCCTTACGGTCGGAGAACTCGAGTCACTCATTGCAAAAAGGCTTGAACAGTATATGACAGAACCCGTGGTCAGTGTCTTTGTAAAAGATTTCAGGAGCCAGAGGATCTCGGTCCTGGGATCGGTGAAAAATCCGCTCGTCTATTATGTTACCGGCCAAAAATACCTGCTCGATATGATCTCAATGGCCGGAGGGCTGAGCCCTGAGGCAGGGAGCGTCTGCATCGTACAGACCGTTACGGGGAACCCCACGCAGAATGACGCCAGGGAAAGGATCCTTATTGACCTGAACGAATTATTGATCAGGGGCAGGACCGAGTTAAATATCCCGGTGCACTCAGGCGATGTGATTCAGGTGCCCAGAAGCGGGATATTCTTTGTCACCGGCTCTGTCAAAGAACCGGGAGAATTTCAGCTGAGGGGCAAGACCACACTGACACAGGCACTGAGCATGGCAAAGGGTCTCAGCTATGAGGCCTCGAGCTCTGACATAAAAATATACAGGGATACCGGAAAACCCCAGAGGGAGATATTATCTGTAGACTACGACTCGATTCTGGAAGGGAAAACACTTGACACGGAATTGATAGACAGGGATATCGTTATCATCGGCAACAGCCCGCTGAAGACCTTTATCCGAGGTATTGGCGGCGCCATCAATTTCGGCGCCTTCAGTATGGGCAAAGGGTTCTGAGAGGGTTATCATGGAGGACAACAATAACAGGGAGATACCACGGCAGTATGCGGTAAAACCCTATGAACCGGCTGAATTGCCGCCTTCGCCATTCGTCAGATACAACAGTTACGAGCAACAGGAAGATTATCATCTGAGAGACTATATATCCGTCATCCGCAAAAGAAAATGGATTGTCCTGTCTTTCATCGTGGCCGTGGTCATCACCACTGCTGTTGTAACCTTCTCCATGGTTCCGCTCTACCGGTCAACGGTCGTGATAAAGATTGACAAGCAGAGCCCGAATGTTCTTTCCTTTAAGGGGATGACCCCGACCCTCGACGCAGACACGTATGAGACGCAGCGTGAAATACTGAAGAGCCGGAGCCTGGCTGAAAGGGTAATCAGGAGGCTCGAACTCGATAAAAACAAGGACTTTCTGCCTGTCGAGAATCCGTTGTCTGCAATGATGAGTGCGATCATTGATCCGATAACCAGGGCTTTTTCATATTTCATGCCGTCCGGCACAAAGAATGATGGGGGGAATAACGCGAAAATCGTTGAGGGCTTGCAAAAACCACCCCAAAAAGAAGAGATTCCGGCTTACCTGAGCAATTCTCTCACAGGAAGACTCGAAGTCGTCCCTGTCAAGAACTCACAACTCATGAAGATAAGCTTCATATCTCACAAACCGGAGATTGCTCTCAATGTCGCCAATGCCGTAGCTGATGAGTATATAGGATATGATCTCGACAGCCGGGTCGATGCAGGCAGGGAGGCAAAGGAGTTTCTCGAAAAACAGATTGAAAGTACAAAGATAAAGGTAGATACATCAGAGCGATTACTCAACGAGTATGCATCAAAAAACGAAATAATCTATATCGACAGCGACAAGCAAAGCGTGCTTATGAGGAAACTGTCCGAAATCTCATCTTCACTGAACGGTGAAACTGCCGAGAGGATGCGGAAAGAGGCCTTATACAAACAGATTGTCGAATCCGGCTCGAACAATCCCGCCATTATCAATAACAGCCTGATACAGGGCATGAAGAGTCAGTATGCGACGCTCGAAGCCGATTACCTCAATCTCACAAAAACATTTACACCCGATTATCCGAAGATGCAGAACATGAAACGCCAGCTGGAAGCCATTCGCCACAACATCGAAAAAGAAGAGACCGTAGTGATCAAGTCGATAGAATCCGACTATAAGACCTCGCTCAAAAAGGAAGCATACCTCCAGGCCGCACTTGAGGGCCAGAAACGGAAGGTCCTTAATTTTCAGGAGCGGGCCGTCCAGTACCAGTCTCTGAAAAGAGAGGTCGAAGTCAATAAGGAGTTACACAATAATCTTATGCAGAGACTTAATGAGGTGGGCGTAGCCGCCCTGAGCAAATCAACCAACATCCAGATCGTCGACCGGGCACTATATCCGAAACATCCGGACAAACCGAATAAGTCACGCAATTTCCTCATGTCCATAATTTTTGGTCTGCTCGGCGGCGTCGGCCTTGCCTTTTTAGTGGACTACTTTGACAGCAGCGTGAAAGACACCGATGAAATCGAGCGCAGAATGCACCTGACGTCCCTGGGCATGATACCGTATCAGCCGCAGCTGCACGCGGAGAAGAGGCCGCGGGTGATCAGTTCTGAATTCACGAACCCTGTTGCAGAGGCGTTCCGCTCTATAGGCACGTTTATCATGTTGTCCTCATCCACAACACCACCCAGGAAAATACTCGTCACCAGTCCCGGGGCAGGTGAAGGCAAAACTACCATCTGTGTCAATATCGCATCGGCCCTTTCGGAAACCCTGGGCAAGGGAATAATTATCGATGCCGATATGAGAAGACCAAAACTTCACCATTCATTCGGCGTTGACAATAAGGCAGGCCTCTCAACCTGTCTCTCCGGCAACACGGCCTTCGGGGACCTTAACAGCGGACTGATAAAACCGACCTCGGTAAAGGAGCTGAGCATCCTGACTTCCGGTCCTATACCGCCAAATCCCTCAAAACTGCTTCACTCTACGAGGATGAAAGACCTGCTCGATGCCTTATCCGAGATTTACAACTTTGTCATTATTGATGCCCCCCCCATCATGGGGATGCCTGACAGCATAGTGCTGAGCAGTTTTGTCGATGGTACGATACTCGTTGTCAAAGCAGGGCAGACACAAAAGACCGCGATAACAACGGCAAAGCAGATCTTCGACAATGTGAACGGCAACCTGCTGGGAGTTGTGTTGAACGGCGTAAAAAAGAGCGACCTCAAGTATGGTTCTTCTTCGAACTATTATTCTTCATATTTTAAGGAATAATACCTATTGAGCAGATCATACGGCCAGGTGCGCCTGACAAGTTGATATTCTCTTTGCAACCCAGGAGATGCATGGGTAAACTCCATGACAGCGCTCACAAGACGCAGGACAGAGAATTCAAATTACTGCTGGCATCGGGACTTCTTTGCAGCTATGAGCGAAGCACGCCCGAGGAGCTTTACCAAAAGGCACTTAAATGCTTTGAGATGGTCATCGATGTCCTTGAAGATGCTGCTACGGCGCGGAGCGTATCCGCCTTGGTAAGCAGACCGGTAACCGACGTTGAAAACTCCGCCAGGACAGTCATAGATCTTCTGCTGTTTAACAAAGAGGCTGATCCCTATGTATCGCTGGGCTTGCCGAGAAATGCGGACCATGCTGAGGCAAACAGGAGATGGAAGCGTCTTATGGGGCTTTATCATCCTGATAGATTTCCTGAAGCTCATGAATATGATGAAAAGGCAAAAAAAATCAACGACGCCTATGATAAATTGCAAAGGAGTCAGTGGAAAGATTCATACTCTGCTGTTGATCAGTCTGCTAACCAGAATGATCTGCATATAGCAGATCCGGTTAACAACTTCAGAATCAAGAAAAAATTGCCTGTCTTCATACTGGCACTGACGATTTTTGCCTGCATTATCTCTCTATGGCTTTATATCATTATATGACAGAATGCTGCCATAGCGACCCGGATAAAGAAGCGCTAGTCTCTCGCGCAGAAGGGAGCAGCACACAGACATGAGCAACAGTTTCACTGACATACACTGCCATATCCTGCAGGGACTGGATGACGGATCACCCACATCTGAAGAGTCGGTGAAGATGCTGGAGCGTGCCTTCAGGGACGGCATCTCAAGCATAGTTGCCACACCTCATATTGTGAGCGGCGTCTACAATAATACGAAAGACATAATCGATATGGCGGTGCAGAAACTGAGAGGTTTAACAACCCAGATCCAGATTTATGCCGGGGCCGAGATAAGGATCTCCAGGGACCTTGCAGTCCGGGTCGGCAATAATGAGCTTCCACTGATTAACCATAAGCATTACATGCTGCTGGAACTGCCGTCCTTCGTGATTCCGCCGATGGCCCAGCTCGAAAACATTGTCAGGGGTCTGATACAGTCAGATATAACCCCTATATTTACGCATCCCGAGAGGAATATGCCGATACTGAAGGACTTCTCAATTATGGAAAGACTTATAAAATGCGGCGTCCTCTTTCAGATGACCGCCATGAGTATCACCGGTCAGGATCTGCGCAGTTCCGCCCTTGAGATGATAAGAAAAGGATATATCCATGTTGTTGCATCCGACGCCCATGACACCAGGCACAGACCGCCGATTCTGTCCCCTGCCTATGAAACCGTATCAAATAAATTCGGTAGCGGTGTCGCAGACAGTTTGTTCATAATTAACCCTCGGAAAATAATATTGGGAGAAAATATCAGGAAAGAATCTTCGCTGTAATGGTGCATAGCGGCGGACGGAGTCTTTTCGGCCTTCCTGCCGCGTACATTTTTTATGCAGGGGGGACCAGGGTAAAAAAAAAGCGCATTGCCCTGCATGGATCACAGGGCAATGCGCTTGCCGGAAAGTGTTACTACTGACTATAAACGAATTTCACCGCATCAGCACAATAACTCGTCGGGGATGCGTTCGGAGCTGACAGCTGCATGCCCTGTTGCCACTATCCGGACATCACGAACTACGGTGAATATTTACCCACTGATGGATGATCATCCGAAACCGGTTCAGCACGGAATATCGTCATGACAAACAGCCAGATAAACATCGGGGCGATGAAGGTGGACATGACAATGCACCAGATGAGGATTGAGTGCATTTCCGCCCCGGGGATAACCTCCAGCATCCAGTCACAGGCAACAAGCAGCATATTCTGCGCAACCAGAAGCATGCCTGCCACCGCCAGCCGCTTAAAGAAAAGCTTCGCCTCTGACCAGGCAAAGGTAATTGATGCTATCGGGAGGAGCAGCGCTGCATTCAGGACATATAAGGTTGTCCTGCTGTAGATCACGGTATCGCCGACCACGTAGCCGATGAGCCTGCCGTCTGCTACGACCTGCTGCGGAACAGCGATCAGGAACGACAGGAGCGGAAGCATACTATTCGAAAGCGCTGCAAGCAGGGCGATATACTCCTCAAGAAACGTCACCGCAAGCCAGAAGGATAATGAGGCAGAAACAGATACAATCAGAAAGAAACTGATGAGCCTGCGAGAAAAACGCCTCTTCCCGTTGACCCAGAGGACCCAGAGCAGCACCACAAACAGTGCAAACAGCCCCTGCCAGAGATAATCGTGTACCAATTCAAAAATATTGCCGAAATACTTGCCGATAAACCCGATTATTCCTATCCTGACAATATTCATCAGGAATATGGTGAACGTGCCGAGGACAATGCCGGCAGCGCGGTAGGCACGGGTATGACCGCGGAATGCCAGTACACCGGCGATAAATATCATCATGTAGTGAAGCGCCGTACATTCGAGCACGATCTCCATAGGAAATCCGGCAAAGCTCACCCCGGCGCCGTAACAGACAACAGGAACGGGAAAAAGCCCCCAGAGTGCGGTTACTGCCGATGCAGTAAACTCCCGGAAGGCCGGCATGAAATCCGAGCCTATCTCGGCAAGGCCAACCAATATGCTGGTGTAGACCACAAAAAGCACAAGGAAGCTCCATTCGAAGGCTGCCGTATTATTTCTGGCGATATTCACGCCGCCACCCCTGATCGACAGACGTGCTGGAACAGGCGAGCCCGTCTATCAAAAAAATGACCGGTACTCAATCGAAGGGTATCCCGGACGGCCGCCGGATATCCCGGCCGTTGCGCCGCAACCCCGATGGATCTGCTGCGCAACCGGCCGGCATCCTGTATCCAGATCTGACCATCTCCTGAACTCAAGCCGTTGTATTTCCCTGTCTCCTCTGCCAGATCAGACCATAGGCGACAATACCCGATATCACCATGATGAAAAGGAGCCGGTTGCCTACAGGTACAGCGACTGCTCCATCGTTGAGCGGGATCGTCACGGAGGCTGTGACTGTTGATCCCAAACTCGCACCGCTGGCTCCGCTGAGGGCCACGCTGAACGATTCGTCTATCTCCGGTGCGATGTCGTTGACGATCGGAATACTGAAGGTCTTGCTGGCAGTCTCACCGTCTGCCCAGTTAAGCGTGCCGCTGGTCGAGGTGTAATCTCCCGGCTGTATAGCCGAGCCGCTGCTGGTGGCATAGTTCACCGATGCCGCGCCCGAACTCCCTCCCGTACGAGTGACGGTAATCGTCACCGTCCCGGCTGCCTCATCCACCTGATAAGAAGACGTGCTGAGTTGGACCGTGCCGGGGCCCGGGACATCATTATCCGTATTGCTCGCCAATACGTCGGATGCGTTAAGTCCAGAGTAGTTGCCGTCGGATGACGTCGCAGCAGCTGTGACAACGGAGTAGGCGATATTGCCATCGACCAGTGCATCATCAGCGCCGGTTATGGTCACGGTCTGCGGTAAACTCCAGTTTGCAGTGGTAAAGACCACTGACGCAGGAGATACCGTCCCCTCTGTTGTATCGGAACTGCTCAGCCCAATGGTGACATTCGCAGTCGGCGCTGAGTCAAGTACGATGGTAAAAGTGGCCTGGCCGCCGGCCTCTGTTGTTGTCAAGCCGCTGGTGGGGTTGACGGTAATACCTGGTGGGGTACCTGCCGCCGGCCTGATCGAACCGACTACCGTAGCCATTACAGCAGTAGTTCCGGCAAGGGACCAGGTAGGATTCTGATTGCCATCAGCTGATACAGCCATCGAACCACCACCCGTCCAATACTGATTACCGCTGTCCCTTCTGTCCCAATGTTCTGAATAACCGGCAGGAGGCGTCTGGCCTGTAATTCCACTATTGCAGTCAATAGCAAAAAATATATATCCGCCTTTGACAACTGCCACATTGCCTCCGAATGAAGGCGCCGCCGTGTTCTGAGTAATTGCCGTTGAACCGGCAAAGGTAGTGGCGCCCTGCTCAACGCCGTCATAGGTGGCACAAAATACTTCCGCAGCACTCCAGGTCTGGGAGCCACCTGCAGTCATGGCAATATTGATGGTATTGCCGGACATCGCGTCAATCTGTGTCTCTTTCATAAAGTATATAGCTGCAACGCGCCTGTTTGCCAGGTAACTCGCCTGTACGGTAAGTGTCTGACCTCCCAGCGATGCAGCACCGAGTGTTGCTGCTGCAGTATTGCTCTGCTCTCCGGTCATCTGACAAACTACCAGCCTGTTTGAGTTTGAACCAGTTGAGGGAGTAAAAGTCCCCGTGATTGTTGTCGTAGTTGCGCCGGTAGTACCGCTAGCGGTGGGCGTAGCCGGAAAATTCTGAAGCACTGATACTGCTGCCTGTGCATTGCCTGCCCATATAATTGTCTGAAAAAAGACAAGGAGGGCAAAAAAGACCTTGGAGAAGGCCTGAAGAAACTGGACTCTCTTTGTATAACCTGCTTTATTTATATTGAGTTTTCCCATATGTATCTCTCCTTCATATTGGTAATTGTCACGACATGCCGCAAGCAAACCATGGCGGACACGACATGCCATAGGTCATCAAGCAGATGCACCGACATCCCACTGGCGGCCGCAGCCGTCAGGGAGATTTCGGATCAGTTTATGCGTGTTTGAAAATCAGGAAAGACTGAAAAGGGGTGGGGATTGGCCTGAATGAAGGGTGCTGTAACCAGCAAAAATATGCGACAGGGGATCGGGTACCGCGGCGTATGCCGGAACCTGCTGCTGACAATCGGAACAATCGATAACCGGAACAATGTGCTGCAGCCTGATATGGCTTTCTGCAATGATTTTCTTCCCCATTGAACGCCCGGAAGGCAGGCAGCGGAATTTCTTCACCAGGAAGTCGTCCGTTGAATCGACTTCACCCTGCTCCACGGGCTCGCACTCGTCAACCATGCAGGAAAGCAGGAGGTCAACGAGCAGCAAATGTAGTGTTGCCGTCGATCGGTCTTTGGTTATTCCGCCGAGGGGTGAATTATCGACGTTCCCCACAAGCGGTGAGACCGCGTATATGAGATACACGGAAAGCAGAATATATTTGAAGTAATGTAACATTTTCATATCTGTCATATATTACGTCAAAATACTAAAATTATGCCATATCGCGCAGCTGATTTCGACATGCATAATTCGAAGACAGCCCGCCCTGCATCTATAGGCTCACTTCTGTCCGCACAGGGTACCCGAACGTTCCACAGCATTCGAAATAAATTAGCAAAGAATATGCCTGATTGCCACCGGGGCTCGTCCTGACGGAGCGGTTACGGTTCAGGCTGACGTGCTATGGCTCAGCAGCGGATCGTTGCCAGCCGATGCGCATGAGGAAGGTCGGGAAATTAACGCCCCATTTTCTTTGCATCTGCCGGGCCCTCGCCCGATACGACATCAGGTCTGCATACCTGGAGGCATCATCGCAGGCAAGGACAACGACGTTCTGATAGGATTCCTCGAGCGGAATTTTTCCGGCGTTCCCGCCAAAAACACTGCCGATCATTTCATACGTTTCAAAGAAATTGCCGCGGGGCCAGGTCCAGAGGTTGATAGAACAGATACCGTTCTTCCTGAGAAGACGTTTGCAGGAAATCAGAAAATCTTCCTGCATGAGGACCGCTGCCGGCCCGTCCTCGTCAAAGGCATCGAGCAGAATGAGATCGAACAGAAGGCCTGAGGCCTCCATTTCTCTGACCGCTTCCCGGGCGTCGGCCTGCAACACCTGCAGCCGGCTGTTCTGCCGGGGGAGATCGAAATAATCGTGGGCCACCCTGATAACCGCTGGACTGATCTCTATCGCGTGCACCGCACAGTCAGGGCAGCGTTCCAGCAGAAAGTTCACCAGAGATCCCCCGCCCAGGCCGACGACAAGGACCCGCTCGGGCCTCTCGTTAAACAGCAGAGGCGTCAGCATTGCCTGGCTGTAATCCATGAGGAGGACTGAAGGATGTCCCAGCTTCAAGCTGCTCTGCACAATGCCCTCTCCAAAATACAGGCTGCGGATGCCGTCTTTATCCGCAACGGTCAGTTCTCCGAACGTATCCCGGCCTGAGAAGACGACCTTCCCCTGGATCTTCTGTTTACTCAAGGCAGCAAGACCCGGGTTCTGTTGTCTTGCCGGCGGAGGAAGCCATAAGCAACGGGGCCTGCAGTCCTCCGGGGTTGTTGAAGCAGTGGTCAGCGTAAAATTCCATGGGTATGGAAGTATATCAGATTTCTCCTGCCGCCATGCGCAGGAAAAAAAACCGGGAGACGGTTACGAGGGCCCCGTCTCCCGGTTCGGAATCTGCAGCCCCGGCCGAATCCCGGGACTGCAGGAGTTACTTATGAGTGCTTATGCGGGCTTACCGTCCGCGATGCTCCTGTCTCTGATCTCTTCTGTCATCGTTTCTCTGGTCCCTTCTTTCCTCCTGCCGGTGCTCTCTTCTGTCCTCACGCATCTCACGGTTTCTGCCTTCCCGCCACCGGTCGTTCCTTTCCCAGTGCCGGTTCCTCTCCCAGTTGCGCCAGTTTCTGTTGAAATCACGATAGTGTATCCGGGGATGTTCCCGGTAGGCATGGCGATAGTCGTGGGGAAGATTCATCAGCACACCAGGAATTCTGCCGGGACCTACTATACGCCATGGGCCGTTATAGCCCCTGCCGCGGTACCAGCGGCCTTCATACGGCCGGTACCAGTAGCCACCGTAAAACACGATATCAACATCTGCCTCGGGCGCAAAATATGCATAGGTCCCGGGGATTACCACCAGCTCCGGCGGACCTCCGAATCTATACGCCGGGAGATCGACACCGATCGACACGTTTACCCCTGCGTCGCTCCGTGAAACAAACCCTGCCAGGCCGAATACCAGGGCCAAAACCAGCAACCATCCAAACTGTCTTTTTCTCATGACACTATCCTCCTTGCTTGGTCTTTGCAACAACAGCTTCTTCATCTGCTGCCTCCTTGATCTGAGATTAACTTCATATCCGCAGACATCGCATAGGCCGTGCCAGTTTTCAGGCCGTCTGTAACATGTTGCTGCAATTCAATATTCACGATATATTCACAATCCGGAGGCTTTTTTTTTGCTCTTTTGGTACAGAAGCTCCCTTTTTTGGAAATTCCGGAAGAGATCTCCGGTCCTCACTTGAGATACCTACACCGTTTATCTTGACGTCCTGACCTTCACGCCAGTCGACAATGCAGAGACATTACCAGCAGCATCATACGCGGCAACATTGTACCTGTATGTTGTTGACCGGGCCAGATTGTTATCAGCATATGAAGTACCCTGGATCGTCGCAATCAGCGTCCCGTTCCTATATACCATATAGCCAGCCACTCCGACGTTGTCGGTGGAAGCATTCCATGAAAGAGCAATACTCCGGGAGGAGACAGCCTTGCCCTTCACTACCGGAACCGATGGAGCCTGCGTATCAGCCACTTGCGTGCTTATTATTGCCGTCTGCGTCGTCGCCGATACCTGCCCGGACTGCGTCGAATTGTTTCCTGCCGCGTCAAAAGCAGCGACTGAGTAAGAATAAATAGTGGACGGCAGTAATCCCGTATCCGAATAACCTGTCCCCGTTACTGTTGCGATGAGGTTGCCGCTTCTGTACACCCGGTACCCTGCAACACCGGTATTATCTGTCGAAGTGCTCCAGGAGAGGTTGATCTGCGATGATGAAGTAGCAGTGGCCGCCAGTCCTGCGGGGACCGTCGGAGACTGGGTGTCAGAAGCCGCATTTGTCGTTGCCGTAACCGATCCTGACTGACCTGATACATTTCCTGCTGCGTCATAGGCCGATACTGTGTAAATGTAGGAAGTAGATGCGACAAGCCCGGTATCTGAATATGAAGCTGAAGTTGCTGTTGCGATCTGCGTCCCGTTTCTGTACACCTTGTATCCTGTCACCCCCAGGTTGTCGGTCGAAGCTATCCATAAAAGGTTAATCTGAGATGATGACATGGCTGTCGCCGCTAGACCGGCAGGCACTGATGGTGAAGTGGTATCAGTCTGCGTGCTGGCATATTCATAGGCCCCGACGTCAGGAAGCCCAATAATGGAACTTCCATCGGCATCAGAAGAACGTCCTGCATAATAAAGCCCTGTATCTATTACAGGCGAATTTGCTTGTGGACGGTAATTCCTGTTATTAGAATCAACAAATAGCGGCTTCGTGCTTGTCTGGTTATTGCTAAATGTAAGATCACCGCAATAATTGTCTGAACACATGGAACCAACATTAGTTATGTTGTTACGGACAATCACATTTTGGCCGCTATTGCTATAATATGCCCTAATTGCCGCATTTGTCGGGTTATAGAATATATTGTTCTCAATAAGAAGATTAGGACTAACTGCTGCAACTATAATATGTCCGTCATTGGCTGGATTTGGATCTGCAAAAGTATTATTGATTATTTTCGTATTTTGTTGGGGATTTGTGCTTCCATGACCATATAGGTGTATAGACCAGCCGTTCGGAGTATCATAGATAGTGTTGTTTATGATTGTAGTATTACTGCTATCATGCGCTACATAAATACCGTGATAATTAGTCGATAGGTCATTCCGATAGACATCGTGGATAATGTTACTGTCTACAGTAAAATAATTGCTGCCATTTGCTATGTCTATTCCTTGCTCTAGGATATGATGCACGTGGTTTCCATACAGATAGACATTTGAGGCTGCCGGAATGTCAGCACTTATTATTCCTGTAATGCAATTTTTAACCTCAAAATTCTCAATGCGTATGTAATTGGAATATCTGGTAAAAGAGATACACTCATTAGTGTTCTGACCATCAATGACAGCTCCCCACTTATTTTCAGACTTGAAGGTTATCCAATTTGAAGCAGTTCCACCTCTTGTCAGATACAACATATAACCAGATGAATATGTGTCTGTATACGTACCATCTTTTACAATTACGGTATCGCCCGGGTTTACTATAGACGCTGCCTTTTGAATGGTTTTGAATGGTGCGCTATTCAAACCACTGCTGCTATCGTTACCAGTTGGCGATATATAGTACGTAGCGGCAAAGGCTTCTCCCGATACACTCCAAAAAAGCAATGCAATTATGATAAGTTTTGCTAAATTAAGGTTTAACGCTTTAACTGTTTTCAAGACAACCTCCTGAGTTTATGTTTGTTTTTAAATATCCAGTTCTGTCTTCAACACAATAAAAAAGCCTGTTTCCGTGAAAAGGGAAACAGGCTGAATTTTATTTGTGAAAAGGCCGCGCTGGCATAAACAGGCTGTCTTTTCCTTGATCAGCATGTTTCTTCGGCAACCCGGCTGTCCCTGATTTTGGGATCCGTGGCTTTGTGTCCCCCGATTACTCGAAGTTTACCTTTTCGGAAACTGTATCTAGTATTTTTTTAGTTCACTTCATGTTTTTCCTCCTCAATCGCGAAAAAAAACCGTGATATTGTGCCCCCTGGATACCCGGGGTTACCTTTCGGAAACTTTGCAGTCCGTCTATCAACAGTCAAGAAGCAATCAATATCCCTTTACAGTCTTTATAATAGCCCTTCTCCCGGCATGTTTTTTGTGATAGTCATCACAATTACGCAATATGAGTTTTATTTAATTGTGCACACCATGAAATCAGGAAAAACTGTATAACATTTTTCCATTGATCGTGATAGTAATAAACCCTTTCATGTTCAGCCAAGCCTCGACGGCGATGCGCCAGGCTTTCGGAGGAAGTGCATCTATTTGATCGAAATTCCATCCATTATTACCTTGCCGTTGCTGACAACTACGGGGCCGTTCAGCACTGTACCCACGCCACCAGATCTATTTACAAAAGTACCGTCGTACCCTCCCCTCAGTGTTACCACGTAGGCCCTACTAGCGGTAAGGGTCCCTGCAATAGCCTTCGCCTGCAGATCAATAGCTTTACCGTTTGCACTCGCGTAAGCAGTTTCTATATCTGTATAAAACCCGGTCCCCAGGATCCGAACAGGTTCCAGCATGGCCGAAGCTGCCAGTGTTATCGCCGATACCTGAGGTGATTTGGCAGACTCATTGCCTGCCGCATCAAAGGCAGAGACTGCATAGGAATAGATGGTGGAGGGTAGCAACCCTGTGTCCAAATAGATTGTGCCTGTCGTCGTGCCGATGAGGTTGCCGCTCTTGTACACCCGGTACCCTGCAACACCGGTATTATCTGTCGAAGTGCTCCAGGAGAGGTTGATTTGCGAGGAGAACAGGGCAGTTGCTGTCAGGCCCGCGGGGACTGTGGCTGCCTGGGTATCCGGCGGTGTCATCGTCTTTGCTGATACAGATACCGACTGGGCAGAGACATTTCCTGCCGCATCATAGGCTGCCACCGTGTAACTGTAGGTTGTCGACGGACTCAGTCCTGTATTGCTGTATGACCCCGTCGCCGTCGTTGCGATCTGCGTCCCGTTTCTGTATACCTTGTATCCTGTCACCCCCAGGTTATCAATCGAAGTTATCCATACGAGGTTGATCTGGGATGATGACGTGGCTGTCGCCGATAGACCAGCGGGTACTGATGGTGAAGTGGTATCAGTCTGCGTGCTGCCATATTCATGAGCCCCGACGTCAGGAAGCCCACTAATGGACTTTCCATCGGCATCAGAAGAACGTCCTGCATAATAAAGCCCTGTATCTATTGCAGGCGAATTTGCTTGTGGACGGTAATTCCTGTTATTAGAATCAACAAATAGCGGCTTCGTGCTTGTCTGGTTATTGCTAAATGTAAGATCGCCGCAATAATTGTCTGAACACATGGAACCAACATTAGTTATGTTGTTACGGACAATGATATTTTGGCCGCTATTGCTATACGATGCCCTAATTGCCGAATTTGTCGGGTTATAGAATATATTGTTCTCAATAAGAAGATTAGGACTAACTGCT
>Ga0334722_10003260_pt1 | contig 17635 bp, 22 predicted proteins | sample C3_bottom_MG_FD_207210 | JGI IMG/M metagenome (GOLD analysis project Ga0334722, IMG submission 207210) | Sediment microbial communities from Yellowstone Lake, YNP, Wyoming, USA - C3_bottom | ecosystem: Environmental > Aquatic > Freshwater > Lake > Sediment | place: USA: Wyoming | collected...
ACGCAAAAAAGTGACTTTTTGAATTCTTCCACTTCGACTTGATAATCACAATCTTTGCAAATTAGCCAACTACGCTCCTTTAGGATCTTTAATGGCGCGTCATATTTTGTGAGAAATAATTTATTCCCCCCACATGTTGGACATGTGACAAATAATTGTTCCATGGAGTAAATAGCACAAATTTTAGTTATAAGACGCGCGTAGGACTGATAACTCGTTCATCTCTTGCTTAAAAAACCAGTTTTTGCCACAAAATTAACTTTGGCGGTATAAAATGATCATTTGAAAATTATAAAAAAATGAGAACTAATTTGTAACCTGGACTTTTGTTGACTTAAAAATATTTCTATAGAAGAATAATAGGCCAATCAACTCAATTTGCTCAACAAACATTACCGTAACAACATGTTCAAGCCATCCATGTGACATGTCATTCATTACAGCATACGCTATAGAAAACATATAGTCAATATTTCCCAACACTTCAAAATTTTGTAAATCTTTTTGAGATATTAATTTAGGTCCTATTAACCCATAGCTAGATAAATCACTGATATTATAACCTCCTTCTTCCATGATTGCTAAATAAAATATCTTTTTGTCATCAACATAGGTATTATTCCCTCTATCAATAAAAAACAAAGTTGCTCCAAAATAAACAAGGAAAAATATTGCAAAACCTATCAGATATTTACCAGTTTTTCCTCCTACTGTTTTTCTCATCTGTTTTTCAAATATTATACCAAACCATCCAAGTTTCTTTTTCTTTATGAGTACAACCAATAAAATTGCCAAGACCGACATTATTCCTAAGCTACCTACCCAGTGCTCTGAAAAATATACTGAGAAAAATATTCTAACAGGGAAAAACAATCCAACTGTTACGCCTAAAACAATTATTTTTTCTTTTAAATCTTTTTTATCCATTTTCATTTACCCATGCCCAGTTTTACTGTTTGAGAAAGGTGATTAAAGATGCCGATACACGTATCGAGATCTGTATGTCTACCTTCTTTGTGATTTACCAGAGTTTTCGCTGATTTAGGCAAAGCGAGTTTTCAATTGCTTTAGATATCTGACACTTACTCTATATGCTCTAATTGCAGAGTATATCTCAAAGAGTTCTTTGTAGGTAGGATCAAGCTTCTTTAGTTCCTCTCTCCTGATTCCAAATTCCTCTATAGTTCCCCAGATATTTTCAATAGGGACTCCCTGCTCATCTATTAGAATAGATGAGAGGTTTTTGATTATCCCGCAGCCCAAGTTGACCCTCGTTTCAAACATGATATCTATACTGCCAGATTTCATATATCGAGCGCGGAATTTGCTCGAATTTACAAGTTCCAAATTGGCATTCTAGCCAGTACCCTCTTTCTCAGGGGCAGATTAGAAGAGAATAATGTGTGTTCGTAATTAACATACATAAGATAATAGGAAATTTTTTGGAAAATATCCCTAGATTCATTTGCAGACGCCGGAGCCTAGTCATAATCATAAATTATTAGAAGATCTGTCAGAAATGACTATCAAGACCTACAAAGAGCTTGAATTAACAAAACAAGAACTAAATGAAAAAGAACTCCAATTAATGGATTTGGCTACCTTAGCAAATCAAAAAATTAATGACTCTGCACGTGCAAATCGAGAACTAAAAGGTAAAGTAGAATTTTTACAAGAAATTACAACTAGTTTAAATGAAAAAAATCAATACTTGGAACGCATTAATTTGGAATTAGAAACCCAAAAGGCACATTATAACCAACTATCAAAAAAACTCAAAAAAGATTTTGGTAGTGTTGTGGAAAGAGAAAAAAATCTTGAACTTCAACGTAATAAACTTCTCATGGAAGTGGAAACTAAAACCCGTGATCTAATCAAAACAGAAAAAATGGCAAGCGTTGGTCAGCTATCATCTAGATTAGTTCATGATTTACGTAATCCCCTTAGTGTTGTAAAGAGTACGGTAGAAATTTTAAAACTTGAAGATAAAAATATGGACGAAAAGACTACACAAAAATTTCAACGAATTCAAAGTGCACTAAAAAAGATTACTTACCAAATAGAGGATGTTTTAGATTATGTAAGACAATCAGAACTACATTTGAAAAGACAATCTATTGAAGAGATTTTAAAATCAACTATCTCAGGAATGGATCTTCCAAATGATGTCAAGATAAAACTAAACTCTCAAAATATTGTAGTAAACTGTGACTCTAGAAAACTAGAGGCTGTTTTTTCTAATATAATTACAAATGCATATCAGGCAATGAATGGTAAAGGCGAAATTAAAATTAAAGTTGTAGAAGATGACGATGATGCATTAATAAAGTTTGAAGATTCTGGTCCTGGCATGACAAAATCTGTTATGGAAAAAATCTTTGACCCGTTATATACAACAAAAGATACTGGAACAGGTCTTGGATTATCTATTTGTAAAAATATTGTAGAACAACATGGAGGTAACATTGAGGTATCTAGTCCACCTACCGTATTTAGTGTCAGATTGCCAAAAAACCTTCGTGGATACTACAAGGCATCAGACACAAATCCCGATAGTCTATAGAACCAATTAATTTCATTCTACTCTTCCATATTGGAACAAAAAATTAGAAGATATTTCCATATTGACTATAAGTGATTCTAAATCACCTATATTCATGAAGTCAACAGAGCAGGCAATAACTACAGTTTTTGATTCTGAACCAGATTCACAAATGCATGAGTACAAACTTGAACTTGAAAAAATATGTAACGAGCTTTTAAAATTTGGTCTTACAAAAAATCAAGCAAAAGTTTTCATATATCTAGGAAAGTATGGCTCAAGGACATCCCCCGAAGTTTGTAAGGCTTTAAAATTACCCCGAACTGAAACATACAATGTTTTAAATGATTTATTAAATCTTGGAATAATTTCTTCTGAATTTCATCATCCAACTAAATATTCTGCATTGCCAATGAACAAAGCAATCTTAACAATGGTAAATGATGCACAAGAAAATGTCAACAAGTTAGCAAAAAAAGAATTAGAGGTAGCACAATTATGGAATAAAGTTCCATCCTTTGATTCAAGTTTAACTGATGGAAAGTTAGAAAAATTTCAAATGCTTCAAGGAATTCCTAGAATTAACAACAAACTTAAAGAAATGATAAAGGACGCAAAAAATGAAATTAAAATTATATGTACTGAAAAGGATCTTTCACGATTCTATTATTCAGATTTTCTTGATATGTTAGGAAATCTGCCAATTGATGTAAAGCTGATTATATCTCCCACTCAAAAAATTCCTCGTTTTATTCAGACACTCGATCGTTCTAAAATTCGATTGATGCCAACAAACGATGTAGATAACCAATGTTTTATTGTAAAGGATTCCGATGAGGTTCTAGTATTTTTGAGAAACGCCGATCAAACTTCGAGAAATGCTTTTGCGTTTTGGACAGATACTAATTCTTTGATCAGTTCAATGAAAAAACTATTTAACTATTCTTGGCAGAATTCACTACCACTAGATTTTGAGAGATTTTTAAAGCATCATTATAATTGAAATTCTGAATTATTAGTAAAGGATAATTTAACAAATATATATAAATAATAACAAATGTTCGTTTTATAAGTTGAATATGTCTAAAAGTCAAATCAGTCTCGTTTTCCTAGTGATGATTATTGTATCGATATCTTCCTTAAATTCCATCTTTGCCAAAACCACCGAAACATTGCAGGATTTAAGATGCACTAGCTGTATCACAATTTCTGATACCAAAACTTTGGAGGTTCACAAAAATCTCCAATTGCCAGTAATTCTTTGGGCAGAGGGCTTTGATTATGAATACGATCATAATTCAATAATTACTATTAATGGTCACGCTAATCTCATGAATCCAGAAATTCCAATTACAATCGAGGTTACTGACCCCATTGGTAACCTAGTTACCGTCCAACAAATCACGGTGGCGCAAAATTCTGACTTTAACGTTAAATTTAACACAGGTGGGCATCTCTGGGCAAAAGACGGTATGTATATAATTAAAGCTCAAGGAGGTGCTGGGCAATTTACAATTTTTAAAACAAAAGTTGAGTTAACTGGTGGAGTTCCTACCAGTGGGAAATGTGCTGTAAACGAATTAAGTGCAAATAATTATTGCATCCCATATAGTATTACTGGTGCAACTGTATCAAGTTCATCAATTAACACAAAAAACAAGTCAATTATGATAATGTTGAGTGACTCTGATGAAGGAACACTTGACATAAAACCTTCTACTGATATCATAAAAGGCATATCCCTGGTTTTAGTTGACGGCCAGCAATGGGATGATGTAACTATTAGTGGTAATGATGTAACTATTATGTTCCCTGCAGGAACTGAAGAGATTGAAGTCATTGGTACATCTGTGGTTCCAGAATTTGGTTCTTTTGCTGTATTGATATTAATTATTGCAATAGTTACAGGAGTTGTGTTTTCGAGAAAAAGATTAATGTTTTCAGGCAAAATCTCAACTTTAAGTAATTAACAAATTTCAAACCAATTTAATCCATTTAAATAAATGAAGATGTACAGTTAATTTTGGATTTAGAAAAATTTCAAAATGATGTATACGAAATCACAGAAAGACTTGGGAAAAATCTTAATGATAACGACATCCCAAAACTAAATTATGTCAGGCAAAAGGTTTAGTTATCATAGAAATTGAGACAGGATTTACTCCCCAGAACATGCTTTGGATACAATTGATTACTAGACTGCAAGAATTATGAGTAAAATTGCAAGAAAAAAGCGCAGTTTATCCATAAAAATAAAAAAGTTTTCAAGTAGTATTTACTAGAAGTATATTATGAAATGTGCCCATTGTGAGAACCACAAGCATTACAATTGCATCGATTGCCAGAGCGATCATAAGACATATCTATGTGAATGTGATTGCCACAATGCTTCAACCAAATCCCATAAAGAACAGAAACATTAAGTATCAAATTTTAAACATAATCTGATTTTTGATGTGTCTGTTCTATTCGGACAAATTCTATCTTATTACAAAATATGTTGAGAAATTTTCCATGAAGGAAATTGGTCAAAGAAGGGGCAGTCTTTGAAAATAGCTGAAAGTACTTTTGTGTATTTTTATCCCTTTAATTCTAAATGCATATCCTGTAACGATCATTTACAGGGAAGAGTTGTAGCAAGCTGGAAAGGCATATTATATTGCCCTACCTGTGCTCTCGAAGTTTCCTTGGTAAGAGACGAAGATTTTGAATCCGCCTACGAGATTGTTGAAGGACAAATAGAGCAAATTGATGAAATGATGCTCGATATTTTTACTTAGAACAAAACCAATCGTCAAGATGTGACTGGAACCAAATTAAATTTGTCCAACTTGAACATACATGACCCTAAAGCCAATTTCGATTTAATTTTTTTGGGCGCGAACGCATTGTGTCGACACATACCTTACGGGCGTGCAGCTGTGCGTTCGGCCCAACTCGAATTTTTACCAACAAAAACATTTTGAAAATTATATTCAGTTTTAATGATGATTGTAGTTATAATGCAAACAGGTTTTTAATAATTAGAAATGTAATTACTTTATATTGTCAGCAGAAACCAAGAGTTGGTTATTAGTTTTCATTTTTGTAATTTTTCTAATACCTACATGTTATATCGCTAAAGCAGATAGCAGTACAAGCGGGGAAGAAGAATCTAAAGTAAGCGTTTCAATTGTTGGAAATCCTATAATTAATTTAGATTCTAATAACAGATTGATTCGAGCTTATGTTGATGTTTCAAATTTTAATCCAAGCAATGGTTACTATTTTATGCGAATAGTTCAAACTTCAACAGATAAAATAATTACAGAAAAAGAAATCATAATTCGTGAAAAAAGTAACGGACAGGCAGGTACTGATATTGCCTACTTGATAGATGACGCTGTAATTACCACAAATGGTACTATTATTCAAGGTGATTATACCATTGAGGTGTTTTCTAAAAATGGCAACTCGATTGGTGCTGTCCCATTTTCTATAACCAAGCCCAGCGTATCTCAAAATATTCAAGTGATAAAAAATCCAGCGTCTAAGGAATCTAATGCTGATGCATCTAAAGAAATTGATGAAACTGGTAAACCAGAATCCGTTGAGATGTCTGCTGAGGTTAAATCAGAATTGAAAAATGTTCAACACATCCCAGATTGGGTAAAAAATATCTTTATTTTATATGCAGATGGTAGTATTACAGAACATGAATTAATAACTGCCTTAAAATTTTTAATTGAACAAGGAATAATTGAGATCAATTAATAAAACTTTGAAACTACTTTTTAACAATAAAATCAAATGAAATTTGATTTGTTAACTCCTCATGTTCTGCATTCAAAGTATACTTGCCACTATTTTCCCATCCTGTTCCTCCAGCAATCATTAATGTTGAAAAACTCCCATCATTTTTTATATTCAAATTTTCTGCCCATATCAATTTACTATTTTCATTTTCAATTGATAATCGAACAGTTCCACTTGAAGATGAAGGAATCTGCCCAGATATTGAAATAACATCTGCTGTTTCATAAGACAATTCATCAGTTTCTAAAGAAAATTCTGACGGTGTGTCACTCTTTATGTCAGAGTCATTTGGGATTTGGGAGCCGTTGTACCCAATACCTACTGTATATATCAAAATGATTGCTAAAATGATAGCCCCCGTTGCCAATAGGATTTTTTTATTTAATCTTAAATCAAGTGTCTTTGAAAGAGTTTTTTTAGAATCCGCATCTTCAGTAATTTGTACTTCTTTTAATAAATCAGTTTGATGTTTTGATGCATCTGTCTCAAAAATCTTAGGTATAGAACTAGGTGATTCATCAATTAGAGTAAATTTCGGTCTGTCTTGACTTTCTGGTTTTTTCTGCTCAAATTTACTTAGGTGTTGTGATGCAAGTCTTTCAATGTACTTGCGATCAGAAAGAGAAACAATTTCTTTGGCTTCACATAAATCCTTAATATGATTAAGCCTGCTGGGATCTCCTTTTTTTAATTTGAGAAGTGCAATTACATCTTCAACAATAAATGAATTCATTTTGGTAACTTTCTATTCTTTTTTTCTATCAGTAATAAATTATTAAGAATAGAGGGCTAAAAGCCCCCTATTTTACCTACACTGAGAACTCAAAAATTAGGAATGGCTTAGTCAAGTTCTCAGATCTTTGCCTATGGTCAGAATAGAAAAAAGGGCTTTAACAAAATCGCTGTTCAAATGAACAAACAACGTATGTTGCCCAAATGCAGATAAAAAATGAAAATTCGTTCCTAAATATAATTGATAAAATCGAGTGTTTATAATTTGACTAGAACAGCTTAAATTCCCCTAAAACAAGCTTACGGGCTGATTTGAAAGTAATTACCGAGCAAGTAGATCTAAGTAAAGTAAAAAATTTTGGAACTTTAGAATATGTCTTAGATAAATATTCTAGAACTTGGAGCTGGAAGGTAACTGGAACTCGTGCTGTCACAATGGTTTCAAGACTTATCCCTCAATCATGGTATGGCGAAGGCCCAAACGAGGCAATTATTCCAGACAGTCATCAAAATGTCCAACAAATCCAATGGATTCTGGAAAGATATCCAATGGAAATTCTTTCAAAATCCATATGGCGTAGAAAAATTTCAAAATCTTCTATACCGCAAATTAAATTAAAAAAAATAGAAAAGCTTAGAAAAGCTACTCCTAGTAAGCAATTTCGGGGAAAATTACATAATTTTCAAAAAGAAGGTCTTGATTTTCTTTTAAAATCATCTGGAAATGCATTGCTAGCTGATGAGATGGGCTTGGGAAAAACAGTTCAAACATTGGCTTATCTTGCAACAGAAAAACAGGCCATGCCAGCTCTTGTGATTGCTCCATTGGTTACTCTAAGGAACTGGCAAAGAGAAATTGGTAATTTTATGAAAAAAAAGAGTAGAAATGGGCGATTGATAGAACGAGAAATTCCTTCATCAACTGCAATTAGAAAAGGCAAATCCCAAGAAATTGGTAAATTTGATTTTTATATAATAAATTATGAATTGTTAGAAAAACGACTAGCAGATTTATCCAAATTAAACATCAGAACAATTGTCTGTGATGAAGTTCAGAATCTCCGTTCAAAATCTACCAAAAAATATGCTGCAGTAAAAAAACTTGCAGCCTTAGACTCTGTAAAATATAGAATTGGTCTTTCTGGTACCCCAATTTATAATCGTGGTTCTGAAATATGGCCAATTGTTGACATTTTACGACCAGGATTACTAGGAAGTTTTAAAGAATTTTGTGAATATTTTTGTTATGTAAATGATAAGGGAAAAGCAATTGTTTTAGAGAATAAACGTGAATCTCTTCGATCTGAATTATGTAATCATGTAATGCTCAGACGAAAAAAATCTGATGTCTTAAAGGATCTTAAAGACAAAGTACGATATAAAGAGGTTATAGATTCTGACTCCACTTATTATAATAAAGAATTAGACAAAATTTGGAAAAAATTAGAAGAAGAACAAAAACAAGCTGAAACTGAATTTGACAAATCAGCTTCGTATCACAGGGCAATACAAAGTGAGAGACAAGCTGCAGGTGTGGCAAAGCTTCCTCATGTCATTAATTTTGTAAAAAATATTATGGAAATTGATGAAAGTGTAGTTGTTTTTTGTCATCATAGAGCGATTCATGATTTATTACACAAAAGTCTAGGTGAATATAATCCAGCTTCTATAATTGGAGGCCAATCTGATAATCTCAGACAACTTCAAATCGACATGTTTCAGGAAGGGAAAACTAAACTAATGATTGCTGGATTAAGAGCTGGAAATGTTGGAATTAATTTAACACGTGCAAAATATGTAATCTTTGCTGAATTAGATTGGAGTCCTGCCATCCATAGACAAGCAGAAGACAGGCTACACAGAATCGGACAGAAAAATACCGTCTTTGCTTACTATTTGATAGGTAATGGAACTTTAGATGATCATGTTGCAAAAATCCTAGTTGATAAGAGTTATGAAATAGACTCTGTAATGGACTCAGTCGGTGAATCTTTTGAGAATAAGGAAAAGGCAGAATTGATACTTGCTCAAATTCAAGATAAAATAAATTCTGCCCAAAAAATTATCACAAGCTAGATTTTTTGAATCTTTTTATCCCATTCTAGAACATATCCATTATGGATGCAATGCTTGAAGAAGAAATGATTGACCTGATAACATTCTGTCTCCAAAATCCAGATTCTGACGAAGTTGAGGGTAAAAAAAGTCGGATTTCGGAAATCGGTAAAGCCCTCTATTTGGATGGGGGAGTCGATGCTATGGAAAACATGTTTTTTGCCATTCACAACAGAATCACCGAGGAGATAGGAAAAGACCCAAAACCATTTAGATCATTATGGAACGAAAATTCTAAAGAATGGAAATACTGATCCATAAATCTGATAAATTAAAAAAGTGAAGGTAAGCCCTTAGGCTTTCCCAATTCTAAACATCTTTGTACTACATGTAGGACATTGACCTTTAGTGGCAGGTTTGCCGTTTTTCAGGGTTACTGCCTGAGTTTTTAGCATTTCTCTTTTACTTCTGCATTTGACACAATATCCAGTTGTCATGGTATCCATCAGGTGTAAGGTGATATTAGCGACACACTGTAAAAATTATTTAACCCCCGGGTAGTATCGATCTAATTTTTTTATATGAAAACGCAAACTTTGGAACAAAAAATCTGATTTTTCCTGATTTTCAGACATTTTAATGACAAATCCTTCGACAACTTTATTATAATCTAAAAATAGGAAACGAAAATCATTCTTTAGCAAAAATAATCAAAAATATAGGGTTATTTTATTAGATGAAAAATGCTCAAAACTTTAAGATGAAAATATTTACAAACATACAAAAGAACTAAGAAAAATTTAACGATTAGTTTTACGACTTTCAAAAACATTTCGATTAGGCCTTCTATCTGCCGTATACAGTTTTGGGGATCCGATCTTATTCAATTAACTTAGATCAGTTAACTATCTTTTTTGTCCCTAGGCATGGAATTAAAGAGAATTAGTACCTCATAATTCCAGATAATGTAATTGAGGAGCCTATAATTGAATAATTTTCTTTGATAGGTATTATAGCTCTATTCTGTAGTAATCCCATCGTTCTGGATCAAACTGAGTAACAAATTTTGCTTCTTCGTGAGTTTTTGCACGTTTAGAAATCACATCTCGGAGAGCAAAACTCGTCTGATACTTGTATCTTTTTGAATGTGCCTGCATTGTAAATAAATGACGTAACTCACTTCCTCCATGATGTCCCCAATAACCCATCTTGATTGCAAGTGGTTCTAAAAATATTGTATTTTTAGCCCCAAAATTTTCGTCTTTTACTTTTTGGTGTAAAATCTCATAATTTTCAAGAGGGCCTCCTTTAGCAAATCCAATTATTGGCCCACCGCAGTCAGTTAATCTTATGGTACTAAGGATTGTACTAGGATCTCTAACTGATTCTTCAAAATTCTCTCTTGTCAATTGTAATGGTTTTGGTAATTCGTTATAAATCTCACGGAGAGTTTTTACAAATTCATCTTGTGTTCTAGTTATGTTCTGCTCTATTATTGGGATAATTTTTAAATTTTCATAAACAAAATCTGCATGAATTTGAATTTCTTGTTGGCGAAGTTTCAAAAATGACAGAACATTATGCATAAAGTTTTTTCTCATATGTTTTGGAATAGAAATAAGTACGCGCTCACACATTTCAGATTCATTATTTAGAAGATCTTCAAAATAAGCAACCGATCTTTGAGCTATGAGTGATGGATGCCATGTAAGCGCATGAGCATTCTTTTGTGCCATTTCCATTCCTTTAGCAAAATCCCCCAATGCGTATCCACTTATTCTATCAACTATTGACAAAAACCATCCTAATCTCATATAATGATCTTGTTTTTGTTGATTATTTTTTGTAATTTCACAATTATCCAAACATTTTTTTATTTCTTTCTCAGCATTTTCTTTTAAATTTCCCTTCCATGGAAACGTAGTTCTTAATATGAGAGCTTTTATTATGTTGAGATCAATTTCTGCATCAGTAAGAAATTTTTTTAATGTTTCACTCTCGGAAAGAAATTTTAATACACTTTCTTCATGAGGTTTGTCTACGCTCTTATCAGGATCAAAATCATGAAAAAGTGCTGCTGTGTAAAGATACTTGAGGTCATCTTGATTTATGGGATTGAGACTACTTTTCCAGTTTGCAGCAACTAAAGTGATGTAGGTCACCTCTAATTCATGCTCTATATTGTGATAACCATAGTAATCCATTCCAAGCCCTTGTGCTTCAAACAAGTCTATTGTAAAATCTAGCATTTCAGTGTAGCATGGTTTATCCAAACCCATTAGGACTGCTAAGTTGTTAATTTCATCTCTAAGTATTTGCGTGTCTGAAATAAGTTGCACTAGATATTAGTCTGATCTTGAGTTTTTAAGTATGTATGGTTATTATCAGGTTTTCAATCTCATTTTAGATTATCACTTAGGTTTGAGATGCAATATTTTCCAACTTGAAATCTGGAAGTAAATTATTCTTAATATTTTATGTAATTTCACTCTCAGGCTTTTTATCAATTGATGGTTGTGCTGAATCTTTTTTTGAAAGAGAAATTCTAAAAAATATCAGGATTCCAAGCAATTCTAAATATTCAACAAAGGCCACCGTGTAAAAATGTAGGATCCATCCATTAAGACTATCATTTAGAACAGCAAGAACCGCAGACAATTGTGGAAATGCAAAGAATATTGCTAAAAACATACCAACAATTCCATATATCCAATCTTGAAATTGTAACTCATCTGTTTTTTTGAAAATTTCCTCTGGATTTGCAAATTCTTTATGTTCTTCCAATAGTTGATTCTTCAAATCTACATAGACTGAATTACCTTGTTCGATTGCAAAAATAGTTCCTCCTAAAATTAGCAGAAAAATTATGGATTGCCCATAAATTATTTTAGCACGCTTTCCTTTTTGTAACTTGTTCATTTGACGCTCGAACATTTTTCCAAATCGTCCAAGTTTTCCTTTTTTGGTTAGAATTACCATTAAAACTGAAATGGCAGAAATTATGCCAAATGACCCAAACCAATCAGTGGAAATATACGTTACAAAAAAAAGTCTAACTGGTAATAACACCCCTGTCATCACAGAAAATACAATAAATCCTTCTAGAAAATTCTTATTTTTCATTAACATTAATCTTAAAATCTACGATTTGAGAGATAGCTTCACTAGATTGAACAGCACGTGTTGCATATTCTATTTTTATACATCTGAAAAGAAATCATTTACACTTTGACTTTAGATGAAAAAATTCTCACTGAAATTATTGAAGTTCAAAAATCTCATAAATTAGATTACACACTTCATCTAGGAAAAGTCAATTATTTCCTGGATAGTGTAGCAATTGCCAAATCTTCTACTCCAGTAAATAGACCTACAAACAGAGGTGGTGTCTATTTTTCCGATACCTTTGCTTTCAAAATTAAAGCCGTTGTAGCTGATCTCTCCATAGCAGAATTATTATCAAAGAGCATGTTGGGGCCAAACCCTGAATTTCAAGAACTTGAAATTACTACAAATGTGCCAATTAAAGATTCAATAAAAAAAGTAACATTTTTTGTAAATCTAACAAATAGCATGCAAAGTTCATCTCACATTGAATTGAATATGATAATTATTAGATTAAAAATTGGATAATCTCTTTGAATTTACATGATATCAAAATACTTGTCGTAATTTTTTCGGCGTTCTTTATCTGATAAAACTTCATACGCTTTGTTAATTTCTGCCATTTTTTCTTTGGTTGTGGGATCAGGATTTTTATCTGGATGCCATTCCTTTACCAGCAGTCTGAACTGATTTTTAATTTCCCCCTGAGATGCATCATTTGATACCTCGAGGATCTTATAGTAATTAGGGAAATTAGAATTTTGTATGGATTTTCTAAATTCTTCATCATCTTTATTGACACTCTTTTTACCAACAAACTCATCACTCGTCCAATCAGAGTGATATTTTTCATAATCTTTATTCTTTTTCGATTCATAATCCCCCAGATCATACGAAAATTTTTTTCGAAGAATTTGATTGCGAGCTAAGTACAAAAAAATTGCTATTACAGCGATAATAAACCCCGAAAAAATAATAATCAACTCATCATTACTAACAATCAATTCGTTTGGGTTTTTTGTTGGTGCTTCCTCCTGTGGAAACACAGGAATTATCAAAGAAAGCATAAAAATTGAAAATAAAATAAGAATTTGATTCTTCATATGATAAATCATATATTTATTGAGCACATATTATCCTTAATGTATTTCTTCAATTCAAACAAAAGGATCTGAAAATTTGATTGAAAAAGAATTTGAGTCCGATTTACTTTACAATAAGATTGTTCATTACTATGTAGACAAGAAACATTTTTCAAAGGAACAAGCAAACTCAATAGCTCAAAATATTATCAAAAGAGAAATTGAAAGACGAAAGTGTAAAAACCTTCAATGCAGACATTCATTAAATGATCATATTAGAAACTCTGAAACCTGTTTAATTTTAGACTGTAACTGTACAAAATTTGCTAAATAATTGGTTTATGAACTAATTTCCTATTTGTCTAACTAGCTTTGTCAACGAAAATGGTTTTTGCAAAAATTCTACGTTTTCCTTAAAATCTTCTGTTGTCTCATTCTCACCACCCAAAGCGTATGCTGAGGCAAAAATTATCCTCTGATTAGGTGTAGTTTTTAGGATTTCATTAGCAACTTCCTTTCCAGTTTTTTTTGGCATTGACTGATCTAAAACAACTACATCAAATGGGCTTTTTCCAAACATTTTATTCTCGTTTTTTTTCTTCTCATCTTTGTATCTTTGTAGACATTCTTCACCGTCTTTTGTAACGATTACTTTGTGGCCACATTTTTCTAAGATTCTATTATACTGTAAAGCAGTAAAGTCGTTGTCTTCTGCAATGAGGATATTTAATGCCATTTTAATCCAAATTTTTTTCTCATTTTTTGTCTTTTAAGACAAGTATGTTTAAAACAAACAAACAAGCGTTGTACCACAACATGAGCCAAATTGATGACCTTGTAGACAAAGGAAATAGATTCCTTGAAGCCGGTAAATTTGAAGAGGCTCTAGGTTTTTTTGATCAGGCTCTTTTATTAAATCAAAAAGATCCAGAATTATGGAATCACAAGGGAGTTGCCTTGAGAAGCATGGGGAGATACGATGAGGCTATAGAATGTTTTAACAAGTCATTAGAACTTGATCCCAGAGATAAAAAAGCATCGTAATGGGACTGACATTTGAGTTTCACTATTAACTAATCGTCAATCTATATTATAGACAAACCATTAATTGTAAATAGTGAAAAGAGAATTAATGAATTTATTAGAACAGGCTTTTGATCTAAGTGAAAATGAAGAGTATGCTGAGGCTTTACAATGCTATGATAAGGTTTTAAGTGAAGATCCAAAAAATGTTAGAGCGTTAATTGACAAAGGAGTTACATTACAAAATCTTGGGAGATTTAAACAATCTCTAACACTTTATGATAAAGCACTAAAAATCAATCCAAAAAATCTAGATGCTCTAATTAACAAGGGAGCTGCCTTACATTCCTTAGGAAAATTCAACGAAGCAATAATTTTGTATGATAAAGCACTTGATCTTGATAAAAAATGTGCTATTGCACTTGCATACAAAGGATTGTCATTAGGTGAACTAGATGAAATTCAGGAGGCCTTAAAATATTTCAAAAAAGCCTTAGAAATTGACCTGGACTATGATCTTGCAAACTTGAGTAAAAAGATGGCCCAAGACCTTCTAAAGTCAAAAATAAAGGAACTAAGACACTCTAAAATACAGTAACATCGCCTGGCGCAGGATCTCTTCTTACATTCTTCTCATGGAAATCAATAAACTCTTTGTGAATCGTTTTTTGATGATTTTGAAGATCTTCTATGTTTTCAAAACCTTCGTGGCACAGAAAGCATTTTGGTTTATCTTCATCAACTAGTGGTAATACCATACTCTTTGGGTGCGTCTAGGTTACTTATCTTTTGAGATTTAGTCAAATTATATATTTGCAGAAAATTGGATTCAAGGTGTGTTAGAACAACTGATAGGTGAATCACAAGCACTTGATCGTGCAATTGCTGGAGAAGAATTATCACTTAAGGACGGAATGGAACTAATGAATTTTGAAAACCTCCATATGCTAGGCGCAGTAGCTGATATCACAAGAAAAAAACTTGTAGGAGATACTGTTACTTTTGCATCATCCTATTACATGAATTACACAAACGTTTGCGCAGCTAGCTGTCAGATGTGTGCCTTTTATAGAAAAGGACACGAGGATGATGCATACACGCTAACTCCTGAACAAATTGAAAAAAGAGTTTCAATGGCAAAGGATATGGGTGCAACTGAGGTGCATATTGTTGGAGGATTTCATCCAACACTCCAACTTGATTATTATGAAGCGATGATGAGAACCATCAAAAAAAATCATCCACAGTTAAATATCAAAGCTTTTACTGCAGCAGAAATTTTCTATTTATCTAAACTCACAAAAAATTCTGTAAAAGAAATACTTTCAAGATTAAAGGAAGCAGGTCTTGATTCTATGCCTGGAGGTGGAGCAGAACTCTTCCATCCAGATATTAGAAATAAAATAGTTAGAGGAAAATGCACAGGTCAAGAATGGCTTGATACAATTGAGCAGGCACACAATTTAGGAATTAAAAGTAATGCAACAATGCTTTATGGCCACATTGAAAAACCTGAACATGTAATTGATCATTTAATTAAGATTCGGGAACTGCAAAAAAAGACGAGAGGGTTTATCACCTTAATTCCACTAAAGTTTAGTTTAGGCAATACAGAACTTGAACAAAAAAAGCAAGTCACTCATGAATGTTCTTCAGTGTATGACCTTCAAGTAATTGCGTTATCCAGACTAATGCTTGCAAATGTTCTTAACAATATTTCGGTATATTGGGTTGCATACGGCAAAAAACTAGCGCAGGTTGCCTTATCAAATGGGGGAAACGACTTGGTAGGCACAGCCTTTTCTGAAGAAATCTATCGCGCAGCTGGCAAGCCAACTGATTCATCAGTATTAGATCTTGCAAATATGGTTAGAGAAGCAGGGAAAAAGCCAGCACAACGTGATACATTTTTTAATATTTTAAAAACATTCTAAATTAATTACATTGCAATTTAGGTTTCAGGTTTTTTTTCAACCTTTTTTGGACTCCCCTTTTTTCTTCTACGGGCTCCAAAACTAATTAGTACTAACATAAAGCCCATACCAATTAATATTCCGGCCAATGTGTTAAAGTCCTGATTTTTCTGCTGTTCCATTAAAAGATTCAATGTCTCTTCTTCTGTCATACCTGATGTTCCAACTGGACTTGTAGAGTTCAGATATAGTGAAAGAGAAATTCCTATAGATACCATGATAATTCCTACTACTAGAATTTTTTTATCAATTAGCAAAACTACTCTTAATTATAGATGACGTTTAATGTATATTATTATGCTATTTTCAATTCAAAATTTGGAACTAGATTTTTCTTTTTTGCCATCTCAAAGAGATATCTAATTGATTCTTCGCCTTTTTTTCCCATATCGACAGTAACATCGTTTACATACATTTTTACAAATTTTTCAATAAGAGAACGCTGTTTTCCTCTACTGTACTGCATGGCATAGTCTAAAGCTTCTTCTGTATGTGAACGAGCATAATTTATTGAATCCCGAAGATAATTATCAAATTTTTTAATTATATCTGAACCTAGCCTATTACTTATCACGTTTATCCCAAGCGGTACTGGTAACCCGTTAGTAGTTTTATCCCACCATTCCCCTACGTCTAGAATTTTAGTTAGATTTTCTTGGTCATAGGATAGCTGTGTTTCATGTATGACCAGACCTGCATCAACTTTTTCCTCTAAAACAGCTTTTGGAATTTCAGCAAAGTTCATCTCTACATATTCAAATTTTCCAATCATTAATTGTAAAAGTAGAAATGCTGAGGTCATTTTACCTGGAATGGCAATTTTTAATTTTTTAAGTTCATCAATTAGAATCATTTTTTTTGCAATTACTATAGGGCCATATCCTAATCCAAAACTTCCGCCACTTCTTAAAATGGTGTAATTAGGAATATAGGCACATGCGTGGACAGAAACTGCAGTTACATCAAGCTCTGGATTAGATGCTTTTTTGTTTAGCTCTTCAATATCTCCAATAACATGTTTTATAGTAAAATCTGGAGATTGTATCTTTCCTGTGAGCATAGCATAAAACATGAATGCATCATCTGAATCAGGAGTGTGTCCTACAGAAATTTCCACGTATTTGCTCTTAGAATCTCGTTATAAATATTACAAGGAAATTTGAATGATAAAGCATGAAGACAATCGAAGCACTTGAAAATGATATTCTATTACAAATTCCTTATTTACAAACAATACATCTTCAAAAACAGTTATCAGAGAAGAAACAACGAAGGACAATTTTTTGTGGAAGTGGCGATTCACTTGCAGGAGCTTTATTGGCAGAAGC
>Ga0334722_10003261_pt1 | contig 17632 bp, 19 predicted proteins | sample C3_bottom_MG_FD_207210 | JGI IMG/M metagenome (GOLD analysis project Ga0334722, IMG submission 207210) | Sediment microbial communities from Yellowstone Lake, YNP, Wyoming, USA - C3_bottom | ecosystem: Environmental > Aquatic > Freshwater > Lake > Sediment | place: USA: Wyoming | collected...
TAATTTGCTCGAAACGCGGCCGGGGGAGCGCGCTACATTCAGTTTAAATTCTAGCAACCAGACCGGGAGAATCCATGCCAAAATACTTCGTGCTGGACACCAACGTCCTACTGCACAACGCCGATTCCATTAATTCTTTTGCCGACAACGTGGTGGTTTTGCCCATGTCGGTTATTGAGGAGCTCGATACCTTCAAGTCCCTCAACAACGAGCTGGCGCGGAACGCCCGACAGGTGATCCGCAGTCTGGACCACCTGCGGGAGAGCGGGCATCTCTCGCAGGGGGCGAAGATGGATAACGGCGGCACCCTGATGATCTATCATGAGAAGGATCTGGCCGATCACGGCCTCGACATGCACAAGGCGGACAACCGCATCCTGGGAGTGGCTTATACCCTGGCCCAACAGGGTAAGATGGTGATCTTTGTTTCCAAGGACATTAATGCCCGCCTTAAGGCCGATTCCTTAGGGATCGAGGTGCAGGACTTCGAGAAGCAGAAAGTCAACTTTGACGAACTTTTTTCCGGCCACTGTGAAATCAAGGTTACCGGGGCGGATATCGACCGGCTGTACAAGGAAAGGGACTTGCAGATCGCCAGTTGTGCCACCTCGCCCAACGAGTTTGTCCTGTTGATCGACGAGGCAAACGATAAGCACACGGCCCTTTCCCGCAGCAAGGGTGACGGTCATTTGGTGCCGCTCCTGCCCGATTACAACGAGGCCTACGGGCTCAAGCCCCGCAATAAGGAGCAGCGGATGGCCCTGGAGCTGCTCCTTGACCCGGAGATCCTGTTGGTGACCATGGTCGGCCAGGCCGGCACCGGCAAGACTCTGCTGGCCCTGGCTGCCGCCTTGGAGGCCACCATCAATTTGCGGCGCTATGACCGGATCCTGGTTTCCCGGCCGATCATTCCCATGGGTAAGGATATCGGCTTCCTGCCCGGCGACAAGGACGAGAAGCTGGCCCACTGGATGCAACCGATCTTCGACAACCTCACCTTTCTGCTCGGTCCCTCCGGTCGCAGGGCGGGCGAGGCCGGGGAGCAGACGGTCAAGCAGAAGGTGGAGAAGCTCATGCACGACAACATCATCGAGCTGGAGGCGCTGACCTATATTCGCGGCAGGTCCATTCCCCAACAGTACGTGATCGTCGATGAGGCCCAGAATCTTACCCCCCACGAGGTCAAGACCATCGTCAGCCGGGCCGGCGAGGGCACCAAGGTGGTGCTGACCGGCGACCCCTACCAGATTGACAATCCTTATCTCGATTCCAGCAGCAACGGCCTGAGTTACACGGTGGAACGGATGCGGGAACTGGCCCTGCACGGCCATATCACCCTGCTGAAGAGCGAGCGCAGTACCCTGGCGGGGGCGGCGGCTACGTATCTGTAAGGGCAGGCTGAAGACTGAAGGCCGAAGGCTGAGAAATGACAGGCTGAAGACTGAAGGCCGAAGGCTGAGAAATGACAGGCTGAAGACTGAAGACCGAAGGCTGAAGGTGCGGATTGGCTAGGGCATAGGATCGAGGCTTTTTTTGTGCCTTCGGTCCTCAGCCTTCAGCCTTCGGCCTTTTTGTCCCTTCACGAATTTTGGACTTTGTTCCCAGGCGATAATTGTCTATATTGGCCAGTCCATGCTCTTGAATAACTACTCTTTTGTTGACCTTTCCCGCTAGGAGCCTACGATGGATTTCGAAGCGAAATGGATAGCCTGGGAGACCACCCGGCGCTGTAACTTGAAGTGTGTGCATTGCCGCTCCTCCTCGGAATTGGAGGCCAAGGGTCATCCCGATTTCTCCTTCGACGAGGCCAAACGGGTCCTGGACGACATCGCCTCCTATGCCTCGCCGGTGGTGGTGCTTTCCGGCGGTGAGCCCTTGCTGCGGCCGGACATCTTTGACATTGCCAAGTATGGCGGCGGCAAGGGCTTACGGATGTGCCTGGCCACCAACGGCACCCTGGTCACCGAGGCGATCGCCGATAAGATCAAGGAGGCCGATATCAAGATGGTCTCCATGAGTCTCGATGGCTCCACCGCCGCGGTCCACGACAATTTCAGGAATGTCCCTGGGGCCTTCGATGGCACCTTGAACGCCATGCGGATCTTCCGGGGGAAGGGCATCAAGTTCCTGATCAATTCCTCCTTCACCAAGCGCAACCAGGAAGAGATTCCCAAGCTCTACAAGCTGGCCAAGGAGCTGGGGGCCACCGCCTGGTACATGTTTATGATTGTCCCCACCGGCCGGGGCGAGGAGATCATGAACGAGCTGATCTCTAAGGAAGACTACGAAGAGCTGCTCAAGTGGCATTACGAGATCGAGAAGCAGGAAGATGAGATGCTGATCCGGCCCACCTGCGCCCCCAGCTACTACCGGGTGGTCCTACAGCAGTCCAAGGAACAGGGCGACGATTATAAACGCCGCACCCTGCAATTTTCCACCGGCGGCGCCAAGGGGTGTTTGGCGGGGCAGTTGATCTGTCTGATCGATGTGGATGGCAACGTCCTGCCCTGTAGCTATTTTCCCAAGTCGGCCGGAAATGTTCGGGAGCAGTCATTCAAGGACATCTGGGAAAACTCCCAGCTCTTCAAGGATCTGCGCGATTTCAAGAGTTACAAGGGGCGCTGCGGCGCCTGCGAGTACGTCGGGGTTTGCGGCGGTTGCCGGGCCCGGGCTTACGCGGTTACCGGGGATTACATGGACGAGGAGCCGTTTTGTGGGCATACCCCGTTTAAGATGCTGAAAAAAGATTAATAAAGTGCCGTGAGTTCATCGTTCCCACGCTCCAGCGTGGGAACGGAAGCCGGTGACGCTTCAGCGTCGCCAACTCGGACGCAGAGCGTCCTAAGTGGTGCGTTCCCACGCTGGAGCATGGGAACGATACTGTTATAGCCAATTTCCATCACCCTGGGAGACACCATGCGCACCGAATTCCTTAAGGCCTGCAAGGGCGAAAAAACTGACTACACCCCGATCTGGATCATGCGCCAGGCTGGGCGTTATCTGCCCGAGTATCACACCGTCCGCAGCAAGGGCAGCTTCCTCGATCTCTGTAAGAACCCGGAGCGGGCCGCCGAGGTAACCTTGCAGCCGGTGGACATCATCGGGGTAGATGCCGCCATCCTCTTCTCCGACATCCTGGTGCCCCTGGAGAAGATGGGTTGCCCCCTGGAGTTCCACGAGAAGCGCGGGCCGGTCTTCCCTGAGCCGATTAGAACCCAGGCGGCGGTGGATGCCCTGCGTATCCCTGATGCCGAGGGTGATCTGGGCTATGTCATGGATACCATCCGCATCTTGCGCAAGGAACTGGTCAACAAGGTGCCGCTGATCGGCTTTTCCGGCGCGCCCTTTACCCTGGCCACCTATCTGATCGAGGGCGGCTCCTCCAAAAATTATCTGCTGACCAAGCGGATGATGTACGAGAACCCGGCTCTTTACGGCCAGCTGATGGACAAGATCACCGACTGCACCATCGCCTATCTCAAGGGCCAGGTGGTGGCCGGGGCCCAGGCCCTGCAAATTTTCGACTCCTGGGTAGGCGTTCTGGCCCCCTGCGACTTCCGCGATTTCGCCTACCCTTACGTCAAGCGGATCATCGACGCCTTGAAGGCGGTCACCGACATCCCGCTGATCTATTTTGCCAACCACGGGGCGACCCTCCTGCCCCAGACCAAGCACTGCGGGGCCGATGTCCTCGGCTTCGACTGGCGGATTGGTCTGGACGACGTCGTGCGCCAGGTGGGCCAGACCGTCTCCATTCAGGGTAACCTGGAGCCGCTCTGTCTCTTCCTGCCGGAAGACAAGCTGGCAGCCCGGGTCCGCATGGTGCTGGAAGAGGCCAAGGGTGCCCGCGGCCACATCTTCAATCTGGGCCATGGCATTGTCCCCGAGGCCGATCCGGCCAAGGCCAAATTGCTGGTCAAACTGGTGCATGAGATCAGCCGGGAAATGCGGGGATGATCCCGACGGTCGGCCAGTGCTTCCGCTTGATTGACGAGCAGCGGATGCTCGCCAATATCCGGGATCACTCGATCATCGTCGCCCGGATCGCCACCCGGCTGGCCGAAGAGTTGCAAGCCACCGGCCACAAGCTGTCGGTTCCCTTGGTGACGGCGGCGGCCCTGTTGCACGATATCGGCAAGACCGCCTGTCTGGATAGCGAGCGCGATCACGCCGCCTACGGCCGGGAGATCTGTCTGGCCCACGGTCTGGATGAGCTGGCGGAGATCGTCGGCGGCCATGTCCGCTTTCAGGATAATTCCTGCGGCACCTTTTCCGAATATGATATCGTTTTCTACGCCGACAAACGGGTCACCCATGAACAGGTGGTCAGTCTGGACGAGCGTGAGGTCTATATCCTAGAACGCTACGGCCGCAACGATCCGCAGCGGCTGGCCATTATTCGCGAGCATTGTCGGAGCTGGCGGCTGGTGGAGGCGCGGCTTTTTGCGCCCCTGGGGTTTGCTCCCGGTGAAGTAGCCGGGCTGATCGATCGTGATCCCGCCACCTGCGACTTCGCCGGGGAGGCAGCGGCGGCGCCGGTCGAGCCAGATAAAATCGCCATGGGCTATTGAAGCTTATTCCGGGAGAACGTGGTTGATGGTCAATACCGTAAAGTTGCAAGAGAAGGTCGGGGTGGTGTTACTGAATCTCGGTGGTCCCAACACCCTGGACGACGTTGAACCCTTCCTTTTTAATCTTTTTTCTGACCGGAAGATCATCCGGCTCGGGCCCTGGTTCATGCAGAAATTCATCGCCCGTCGGATCGCCAAGCAGCGGGCGCCGGTCAGTCGCGAATCCTACCGGCTCATCGGTGGTGGCTCGCCCCTGACCAGGATCACCGGCGCCCAGGGCCAGGCCCTGCATCTGGAGCTTTCGCCCCGGGGGGATTTCCGGGTGGCCCTGGCCATGCGCTACTGGCAGCCCACGGCCCGGGAGGCCCTGGGGCAGATGCTTGAGTCAGGTGTCCGCCGCATTGTCGCCCTGACCCTATATCCCCACTATTCGGTGGCCACCACCGGCTCCTCGGTGGATGATCTGCTGGCGGCGGCAACTGCCGGTTGGCCAGGGCACTTTGATATTGCCGTCGTCGATTCCTGGTCGGAACAGCGGGACTACATCGAGTGTCTGGCCCAGACCATCCGCAACGGGATTGGCAAATTTGCCGGCGAGGAGGTTTGTCTCCTATACAGCGCCCATAGCCTGCCGGTCTCTTTCATCGAGGATGGCGATCCCTACGTGGAGGAGATTGAGAAGACCCTGCGGGCGGTGGAACTGCTGACCGGGGTGCCCGGGGTGCTCTGTTTTCAGAGCCGGAGCGGCCCGGTGGAGTGGCTGGAGCCATCCACCCCGGACATGTTGAAGGATGCGGCCGAGCGGGGTTGCCGCAACGTTTTGATGGTGCCGATTAGTTTCGTCTCCGACCATGTCGAGACTTTATACGAAATCGATATGCTCTACCGTGATCAGGCCCGCGACTTGGGCATGCGTCTGGAGCGCACCGAATCGTTGAACGTCAACCCGTGTTTCATCAAGGGGCTGGCGGATCTGGTATTGACCGCCTGCGGAGAGAAGGGCTGGCTGGATTGTCCAGGATCCAGCCTCGAACTGCGGAACCGGAGGATATCGGACCGGAGAAACGGGTGATAAACTGCGAACCGCAGAACCGCAGAATATTGAACCGTAGAACCGCAGAAGTTAACTGCATTTGAGCGTTTGCTCGTTGCTTTTTTGATTACAAACCCGAAGCGGAGTTAACCATGGATTACTCGTCAGAAGTTGCCAGGATGTGCGCGGTGGCCCAAGGGCCAAATCACGGGCCGGCGCCGATTCCCCAGGAGGGGCGCTGGATCAAATCCCGTCAGGTTACCGATATTAGCGGCCTCAGTCACGGGGTGGGCGCTTGCGCCCCGCACCAGGGTGCTTGCAAGTTGACCCTGAACGTTAAGGAGGGGATCATCGCCGAGGCCCTGGTGGAGACGGTGGGCTGCACCGGCATGACCCATTCCGCCGCCATGGCCGCCGAGATCCTGCCCGGCAAGACCATCCTCGAAGCGCTCAACACCGACCTGGTTTGTGACGCCATCAACGATGCCATGAAGAAGATCTTTCTGCAACTGGTTTACGGCCGCACCCAGACCGCCTTTTCCGAGGGCGGCCTGCCGATTGGTGCTGGGTTGGAGGATCTCGGTAAGGGTTTTCGCAGCGTCACCGGCACCATGTATGGCACCAGCCACAAAGGCCCGCGCTACATGGAGATGGCCGAGGGCTATGTCCGGGAATTGGCCCTGGATGCGGACGGCGAGATTATCGGCTACAGCTTCGTTAATCTCGGGGTGATGATGGCGTCGATCAAGAAGGGCGTCGAGCCGGCCGAGGCGCTGGCCAAGGCCTCCGGCACCTATGGGCGCTTCGCGGAAGCGGTCAAGAAGATTGACCCTCGGCACGAATAAGGGCGGCGTAGGACGTTATCGGTACGTCATTGCGAGCAAAGCGAAGCAATCCCCTGGCTGTGGCTAGAGATTGCTTCGTCGCAGAAACGCGCCTCGCAATGACGGTGAAAATGAAATCATCCCGATCAGGAGACGAATAAAATGGCACTCTTCGAAAGTTACGACCGGCGGATCAACCAAATCACCCCGGTCCTGGAAAAATATGGCATGAAGTCTTTGGACGACGCCAAGGCGGTCTGCGATGCGATCAAGGTCGATGTGGCGCAACTGGTTCGTTCCATCCAGCCGATCTGCTTTGATAACGCCTGCTGGGCCTATACCCTGGGGGCGGCCATCGCCATCAAGAAGGGCCAGAAGGTGGCGGCCGAGATCGCCGCCACCCTGGGCGAGGGGTTGCAGGCCTTCTGTATCCCCGGTTCGGTGGCGGCAGAAAGGCAGGTCGGCCTGGGCCACGGTAACCTGGCCGCCATGCTCTTGACTGACACCACCGCCTGCTTCGCCTTCGTGGCCGGGCACGAGTCCTTCGCCGCCGAGGGGGCCATCGGCATCGCCCGTTCGGCCAACCGGGTGCGGAAGGCGCCCCTGCGGGTGATCTTAAATGGTCTCGGCAAGGATGCCGCCCAGATCATCTCTAGAATCAACGGCTTCACCTACGTCCAGACCAGTTTTGATTACGCTTCCGGTGAGTTGACCGTGGTGCGCGAGAAGGCCTATTCTGCCGGGGAGCGCGCCAAGGTGCGCTGCTTCGGGGCCGACGATGTCCGCGAGGGTGTGGCAATTCTCCACCTGGAAGGGGTCGATGTCTCCATCACCGGCAACTCCACCAATCCCACCCGTTTCCAGCACCCGGTGGTCGGGACTTATAAGAAAGAGCGCTTGGCCCAAGGGCAGAAGTTCTTCTCGGTGGCCTCCGGTGGTGGCACCGGTCGCACCCTGCACCCGGACAATATGGGTGCCGGTCCGGCCTCTTACGGCATGACCGACACCATGGGTCGGATGCACTCCGACGCCCAGTTCGCCGGTTCTTCTTCGGTCCCGGCCCACGTCGAGATGATGGGCTTGATCGGAATGGGCAACAACCCCATGGTCGGTGCCTCGGTGTCAGTGGCGGTGGCGGTGGAGCAGGCCATGGTCGGCTGACCTTGGAGTGAAATATCGGTTTCGAAAACCCCCGGCCGGTAAGCACCAGCCAGGGGTTTTCTTTTGTGGCCCATTATTAGATCGAGATTTTTCCATAATAACTAGGATAGACCAATGAGCGAATTGCCTAATTGCCCGAAATGTGACTCAGAATACACCTACGAAGATGGACTTATGTACGTTTGCCCGGAATGCGGGCAGGAGTGGCTAATAGGTGGGGTGGCAGAAAGTACCGATGGGGAAAAGGTTGTCACTGACGCCAACGGAAATCCGCTGCAAGACGGCGATACGGTGACCGTAATCAAAGGCCTCAAGGTTAAAGGCTCATCATTGCTGGTCAAGGTTGGCACCAAAGTCAAAAACATCCGCTTGATCGAAGGCGATCATGATATCGACTGTAAAATTGACGGCATTGGGGCAATGAAGCTGAAATCTATGTTTGTGAAAAAAGTGTAGTCGGCAGGGGAATGGCCCGTATTAATATGGTATAGACTTGTAAGGTAGATTAACCATGTTAAGGTGCTGGCATTGAGCCATATACCTACAGAATTTGTTGCCTGGCTGGATAAAAAGCCTGTCAGGTTTTTCATAAATTAGAAAACTAGAAAGCAGCGTCCCTGGCTTGCCTCCGAAAACTAGAAAGCAGCGTCCCTGGCTTGCCTCCATTAGAAACACCTTTTTGATTTAAGTTCTGGTAATACCGACTGACGGACGAACGTAACAACGTGTTCTATGCGGGTAGCAAAAACAAGGGAGTTGTCGTGATACTCAATGGCGATTCCGTCAAGAAAAAGCGTTTGCGGATGGAAGGAATCCGGGATCGACCAAAGACCACCGCCGCTGATACCTTTGGGGCGCGGTGGCGTTATAAGTTCGCCAATCTCGTTTCGGCTTTGCCATTGGTACCGCAGCGCAACGTGTTTGCTGTCGTGCTTACCATAATGCGCGTAATCATCAACCACATCGTTTTATGCTCCGGCATAGGTGAGGCCGTATTTCGTGAAAACATTAGTATGTGTGTTTGCACGCTTGCTCGTTTTGTTCTTGGTCACCGGATAGCCATGGATGCAGCGAATATGGGGAGGGGAGGAATACGGTTGGTGGCAAAATCTCGACTGCGGCATTGCGAGCATTACTTCAGACCGTAGAAATTCGTCGGGGATTATGGTCGCCGCAAGATCGAACTCATCTCGTCCATCCTCAGAAGTTCGGACAAACTTCGTCTTGATTGGAGCAATCGTTTTTGCGCCGAGATATACGTCGCTTCCTGAGCAAATGATCTCGTTTACTGCGTGAGCAGCCGTGAGAAGGACCGCTGATCCGTCAACCGTCACCAACACAGAAGAAGCGTATAGCTCCGGCCTCCCTCGTTCGTCAGCGGCGAATAGTGGAAACGTAAACTTTGACACCTCGGGATGTATCGCAGCGAGTGCGTTCTGGATGTGACTTGCGATATCGAGGGGTATCTCGTCCAGCATCACTTGGGCGGCTCCTCCTCTGAGTTCATCATATTCCATACCAATCGGCATCGAAAATTGGCCGCCATCTAAGCCTGTCCGTTTTTCACCATACCAAACCCCTAACGATGAGGCAACAAGACGCGGGTCGTTGTCGAAACAATCCTACCATTTCTACACCGTGATCTCGTCCTAAGCAAAGCATTGGGAGAGATCTGGGGACAGTCTATCTAACTATACCAGTTGAGGTGGCTTGGTGTCCGCTTGCCCATCGCTGGCTGCGGCGTTAGGACGGCGGCGCGTCTGGGCTGCGTTCTTGTGGGTAGCTGAACTATTTAAAAGATGAAGGGGTTGCATCTGCCGGTGACCCTGTACGATTTCGCGCGCAAGGAGTAGGTCCCGGAGAAAAAGCGGGGAGGTGTCTGGGACATACAGGAAGTATTTGAGTATTACATGCTGCAGACGGCAAACGCTGCGGTTTTCCCGTTGTCTTGGTTTGTCTCACTGCCACAACGCTTAGTGTCGTTTGTTGGTATCTCTTCTTGCCGGTGCCCCTGATGCCAACAAATGAACCAACAAAATGTCTCTGGTTCTCCCTAAATGCTACAGGGTGGGCCAGGGCTAAAAGGGCAATAAAAAACCCGCTTTCCTTTGTAGGAAGCGGGTTTTTGTACTTAACCGGACTTTTGCCGGATTATGTCTTGGTGGGCTAAGCTCTATAGCATTAGTCTAATATATGGTTGATATTACACTTTGTCGAGCACTACAGTAAAGACGCAGGCCCCCAAAAAGGCCCCCAACTCTCACACGGAACGCCGAACTCAGCTGACCCGGCCACTGAAGTTGCAGATAGTTCACGCCAGCGTTCACCGGGTCAGCTGAAGTGATTTGTTAAGGTATTGTTATTGTATTTATATTTCAGAGGTTGAGAACCCACTTAACTTCAGTGTCTCTGACAGTGCCCATAAGAGCAGAACCAGTGCCATAATCATTTAACAGATTAAAGGTCACATGTTTGTCTATATCAAACCATGATTTTAAAACTGGCAGATTATTTAATATTTTTTCTAATTTGAAACGTTCAACTTGGATAAAAGATTGGGCTGAATTTATAAATCTGTCTTTGCTTTCTTTGTCTTTAGGTAATTGATCTGTTTTAAAATGAATAGAACAGGCGACAGAAGCATTATTGTCATCGAATTGGTAACTAAATGAAATTAAATTCCCCTTGCTTTGCAGTGAGAAAATATTCATTTGTGTTTTTAGCCAATCCCACTCAGTGATAGTAAATGGTGTATTGGTAGGTTTGTTCATATTTTCACCTTAACAAGTGATTATGCAGATCTGTATAACATCCGATTTGGGAAGATATACAGAAAGATAGACTCAAAATTCACGAAAAATCAATCTATGGTGGAAAAGGCCTCCTGTCAAAAGATATTTCTATTTGCCAGGAACAAAGCCAAAGAGCCGAGAGGTTTCCCCCCACCGGGGGGTACCTCTCGGCTCTTTGGCTTTCACCCTCTCCATTCGCTAATTTTCCAATACAAAAACCTGCCGACCGCACGTTCCTTCCGGGCTTGTTTAACCCTCAAATCTCGGCAACAAAGATATTCTTGACAGCGTTGGTTTTTTGGTGCAGTATCGTTACCAACGGTCATTGACCAGCAATTACGATCCTGTACCACAACAACCCTCATTTTTGTAGGTGTGAATTATGTCGTTACCTGAAGACAAAGTCTCAATAAGTGTCGTTATTGATAGGTCGATTAAAGAAGAGCTCGACCGGTACTCGAAACTCTATGGGATACCAACATCGCAACTTGCACGAAACATGATTTACATTGGCTTAGACCAATTCAATTTTTTACACAAAATGGGATATGGTCATCTTGCTAGAGGCTTGGATAGTTTTAAGGAATTATTCAAAAACTTGGTGAATTCTGATCAAAAAACGGATCACAGCAAAGACATAAAATAAAAAAAGCCCACTGGTTGGTTCTTCCGCCAAGAATACCCCAACCAGTAGGCCCCAACCATACACCATGGAGGTGCCGGTATGTGCGCACTTTACAGCGGTAGTCCTGCGTCTGTCAATCCCACCTGCAATGACACACGCAATCCAAAAATTACCATTTTCAATGGTTACTCCCAGTTCAAGGATAATATCCCTGAGCAAGTTAACTATTCTGATAGGGGGACAAGGCAGGCAATATCGAAATTCACCCCTAGATCACGATCAAATCTTCTCAAGAGAATTTTCTCACTCTCTTCTTTTCCTACCCTCTTTGTAACACTCACCTATCCGAAATATTTCCCGGCTGACAGTAAGGAGTGGAAGCGTCACCTTGATAATTTTAGGCATGAGCTCCTGATTCGTTATCCCAATCTTTGGTTTTTCTGGAAACTCGAACCACAAAAGAGAGGTGCCCCGCACTTTCATTTAATTGGTTCTCTTGGCCCAAAAGAGAACGTCGTTTACTTAAGAAACTATATCGCCATGCTTTGGTTTGTCACTTGTGGGACAGGAGATCCCAAGCATCTGAAAGCTGGGACGCAAGTCGATTATATCGCGGACGCTCAAGGAAAGATGCGGTCATATGTTTCCAAATATATCGGGAAAACTGACCTCGCAAATTATGAGGGGTGGGAACATCCCGGAAGATTCTGGGGTATTATTGGCCGCAAAAATCTGCCGCCAATCCTATCGATTAAAGTTTTTCTTTCTGACTCCCAATACTACACAGTCAAGCGACTTGTGAGGCGCTGGCTCAAGCGGCAATCCTCGCGGGCTTATAAATTTTCAAAACGCCTCAGAAGCGTGGCTTCTTTTCCGCTCTTTGTTTCCTCGAAAGTAATCAAAAAAATACTAACGGCTGTCTTGGATAGCCTGCCTGATCCGCTGCCGCATACGGAATTGAAGTCGATACCTCAACCTATATTCTGCTGATTGGGGGAATTATGCACGTTATCAATGTAATACACAAATCCACCGGCGAGATCATCTCGATCTACAATCATGAGTGGGCGACCAGAGGGAAGGAACTTCAGGTGCTTTCACAGAATGGCGAATTGCTTTGCCGGGAGTGCAAAAAAACCGTCGAGGTCACACTTGATCCTTACCCTCGCATTCCATTCCTGTTTGTTTGCCATTCAGAATTAGACCATCTCGACATTTCTAATCCGGATTCACCTGAACAAGATTTTTTTGGGAAAGGCGAACTGGACTATTACGACCCCGAGAAATTTGAAGACGAGGATTATTAACCATGCCTGAAATCCCAGCTTTGAATCCAGCGAGGAGGTCTTGGTAAATGGCCACTACTACTCTTGAAGATTTACAAATATTGCGTTTGCCGGAAGTTATGCACTTTACCGGCCTGAGGCGAACCAGTATCTATCAAATGATGGCAGATGGAATATTTCCGCGTTCGGTGAAGCTCGGTCCACGTTCCATGGGATGGCGGGCTGGCGACCTTCGGGCCTGGTTGGAAGGTAGAATCTCAGGTTGATTATTGCTCGGTTCCGGTCACAGTCCCAAAGGGGATGATCTTGGCCCCGGCGGCAAGTTTTTCCAAGTAATCGGCCCATTTCTGCATCATTTGCTTGCGTTCCGGTACATAGCTTGTCCGGTTGTAGGCGCGCCCCAGGGGATCACGGACGGCATGCGCAAGCTGATGTTCAACAATTTCCGGGCGGACATGTAACACCTCGTCGAGGATCGTCCTAGCCATTGCCCGGAAGCCGTGACCGGTCATTTCGGTTTTGGTGTCGTAACCCAACCTCCGCAGGGCCGCATTTACAGTGTTGTTGCTCATCGCCCGGTCCTTTGATCTGGTCGAGGGGAAGACATATCTTCCTCTGCCGGTCAGGGCGTGCAGGTCGCGCAGAATTTTTACGGCCTGAAAGGGTAGGGGGACTAGGTGGAATTCCCCCTTGCGCCGAACCTTTTCTGCAAGTCTTAGCTTGAGATGTTCAACCGGGATATTCCATGAGGCTTGGTCAAGATCGAATTCCGCCCATTCGGCTTGTCTCAACTCTCCCGGCCTCAGGAAAAGCAATGGGGCCAATCTCAAGGCGCATATCGTCACAAAACTCCCCTGGTAGCCGTCGATGGCCCGCATTAGTTGGGCGACCTCTAGGGGGTCGGTGATGGCGGCGTAATGCTGCTTGTGTATCGAGGGAAGTGCCCCGCGTAAGTCTGGGGTTGGGTCGCGTTCTGCCCGGCCCGTGGCAATCGCATATCTGAAAACCTGCCCGCAGTTCTGTTTGGCCCTATGGGCGGTGTCGATAGTACCTTTACCCTCAAGTCGTCGCAGGCAGCCAAGTACATCCGGGGCGGTAATTGAACGGATTGTCTTTGCTCCCAACCAGGGGAAAATATAGAGATCAAGTCTTCTGAGGATCTTTTCGGCGTGACTTGCTGCCCACGTTGGCGAAAATCTGGCATGCCATTCCCTGGCGATAACCTCAAAGGTTTCGCTTTCTTCCGTTTGGGCTACCTTTTGGGCCTTTCTCACTGCCCCTGGATCAACTCCAGATTGCAGCAATGTCCGCGCCTCCTCCCGTCTTCGTCTGGCCTCGGCAAGCGAAGTCTCCGGATATGACCCGAACGACAATTTCTTTTCCTTGCCTTCAAAGCGATATTTAAGTCGCCAGAGTTTGCCGCCGGTGGGGGTGATCGACAGGAATAGACCGCCGCCGTCATACAGTTTGATTTCGCTGTCAGTCGGCTTGACGCCTTTGACCTTGGTGTCAGTCAGTGGAGTGATACGCTTAGGCATCTTGGGGGCCTCCTGGTTTTTGGGGGCTTCCGCATGGGGGTCTCTAGGTCAAGCCCCCAAACTAGCCCCCAAAACTATCGGTTTTTAGCGTATCATGCCGGACATTACCGGACAAGAAAAAACCCGCATTCCTTTGTGGGGAGCGGGTTTAAAGAACTCTACCGGATGTCTCCGGATTATGTATTGGTGGAGCTAAGCGGGATCGAACCGCTGACCTCTTGAATGCCATTCAAGCGCTCTCCCAGCTGAGCTATAGCCCCTAAATCTCTTGCGGCGTGGATGGATAGCACCTGCGGGACAGATACCCCGCCGCAATGACCGGAACTAGATAACATTACGCCCGGAGGCTGTCAAGATTTTTTCTGGCGGCAAAATCGGGGTTTTTGCCGAAGATCATTGGCATTATCTACCCCCTGTTCAGGCCATGGCAACCATCCTGATCTCGCGAACCCGGTGAGTTTTGCCGCGATGTGGCATCAACTTTTAACCCCGATGAGCAAGGCTAATCCGTGCCAATGCGGCGCGCCATGGGCCAGATCTTGCTTGACGCTTTCCCGGTAAGTCAGGAGTGTCAACTGCGGGAATAAACCGCGCAATTCCCCCGGGGCGAAATAGTGGCGCACCGGGCCAGCGGTTTCGCTGAGCGGTTGACCGGGAAGGTGCTTCCAGCCGGGATCGGCGGTGGTGAAGACTTCGCAGTAGATGATTCCGCTTGATTTCAGGGCACCCGTGAGCGCCGCCGTTATCTCCAGCAAACAGGTGACGTCGAGATGGTCCAAAACGGTGGCGCCAACGATCAGGTCATACTCATTGGCCGGGAGGTCATAGGCGCAAAGATCGGCCACTTCGGTGGTAATCGCCAGTTGTTCCACTGTGGCGCTGCTGGTAAGTTGGGCCATTGCCACGGCGGAGTAGTCCACCGCTCGGACCATGGCGCCAGCTCGGGCCAGGTGTAGCGAGTAGCGCCCTTGTCCGGCCCCCAGATCCAAACAATTCAGGGAGGCAAGTGGCCGGCCATTGAGGAATCTGCGGAAATCCTGCGGCACCGTCTTCCCGTAGTACCTGGGGTTGGCGCGGTATATTTCGTTGAATTGGTTCGCTGTCGCCATGGCAAAATAAGTCCTAAAAATCATCCAAGTCCAATTGCAGAGCAGTAAACTTATCCGGAATGGCTTGCCCTTCCTAGTGATTTCGATATCTGGAGAGAAATGCTAAGGCGTATGCCTGACAGGCCTCTCGGCCCCGGTATTAAGCGCCGTTCAAGCTGCAATACTGCCCCCATTTCTCTTGCCAACCCATATAGAGTTTGTTAACTTGGACCGTTCTTCGTAGGTCACTGTAATTTTAAGCAAATCTCCAGCAAATATTCGTATCTCGGGAGCTGTTGCCATGATATTTCCCTTCGACTCACTTTTTGGCTGGTTATCCAACGATCTGGCCATCGATCTCGGCACCGCAAATACCTTGGTCTTTGCCAAGGGCAAGGGCATCGTTCTGCGGGAGCCATCGGTGGTGGCGGTTCGCCAGGATGGGCGCACCAGCAAAATCCTGGCCGTGGGCATGGAGGCCAAGATGATGCTGGGGCGTACGCCTGGCAATATCACGGCCATTCGCCCCATTCGCGACGGGGTCATCGCTGACTTTGATGTCACCGAGGCGATGCTGCGCTACTTCATCAACAAGGTTCACAATCGCCGCACCTTGGTGCATCCGCGGATCATCATCAGCGTCCCCTCAGGCATCACCCAGGTAGAGCGCCGCGCCGTCCGCGAATCGGCTGAATCGGCCGGAGCCCGTGAGGTTTATCTGATCGACGAGCCCATGGCCGCCGCCATTGGCGCCGGTCTGCCGATCACCGAGCCCACCGCCAACATGGTGGTTGACATCGGTGGCGGCACCACCGAGGTGGCAGTGATTTCGCTGGCCGGGGTGGTTTACTCCAACTCGGTGCGGGTCGCCGGTGATAAAATGGACGACGCCATCCTTCACTATATCAAGCGCAAGCACAACATGGCCATTGGCGAGCATACCGCCGAACGGATTAAGATCACCATCGGCGATGTCATGCCCGAGGCTCCTTACGTAACCATGGATATCAAGGGCCGTGACCTGGTTTCCGGGGTACCCAAGACCTTGACCATCGATTCCAACGAGATCCGCGCCGCCATCTCCGAGCAGGTCGACGCCATCATTGAGGCGGTGAAGATGGCCCTGGAGTTGACCCCGCCGGAGCTGTCAGCTGATATTGTCGATCAAGGTATCGTCCTGACTGGCGGGGGCGCCTTGCTGCGCAACTTCGATAAGCGGTTGCGCGAGGAAACCGGGCTACCGATCATCATTGCAGATGACCCCTTATCCTCGGTGGTGCTTGGTTCCGGCAAGGCCCTTGAGAACATAAAGGTCTTAAGAGAGATAATGTCAACCTGACTTGGAGCCGCCGAACCGATGTCGGCCCGACCATGAGGCCCCCGCAATTGCTGGCGGCAGCGATCAACTCCTGTTATTCCCCATGTCGTTACAGGTTTTACCCGAATGAAAAAAAGGAACAAACGGGCTCGCCCGCTTAAGCAGCTCATCGTCCTGGCGATCTTTGCGGTGGTGTGTGCCGGGCTCTTGGCTTCGTCCATCGGTCGCAACGAATTTAGTGGCCCCCACAAGCTGATCTTGGAGGTCCTAGGTACCGCCCAGTCCGGGTTTTCCGGCTTAGGCGGCTTTGGCGGCTCTTTCTTCAGCAGCTATGTCGCCCTCTGGGGCGTTCGCGACGAAAACGCCCGCCTGCGCGAAGAGATCAAGAAATACCAGGTGGCCAATATCAAGTACCGCGAGGCACAGGCCGTCAATCTCCAGCTGGAGATGTTGCTGGACCTCAAGAAAAATCTGCCGCCCCCCACCTTGGCCGCCATGATCCAGGGCCGCGATCCCTCTCTGTGGTTCAAGACCATTACCATTAACCGGGGTACTGCCGACGGAGTAGCCAAGGGTATGCCGGTGGTTACCGTGGAAGGAATCGTCGGCCAGGTTCTCGATACCGGCAGCCATTACGCCAAGGTCCTTTTGGCCAACGACTCCAACAGTGCGGTCGAGGTGCTGCTCCAGGAATCTCGAGTTCAGGGGATTCTCAAGGGTAACGGCACCGGCTATATCATGCACTACGTCCTCAAGAATAACGAGGTCAAGGTCGGTGATCAGGTGGTGACCTCCGGACAAAGTGATGTCTTTCCCGCGGGGTTACCGGTGGGCGTGGTCTCGAAAGTGTCCAACAGCGAACGGGGCATGTTTTTGGAGATCGAGGTGGAACCGGCCGTTAGATTTTCGCAATTGGAACATGTCATCATCGTGATGAAGTCCAATCAGTTGGCCAATTGATCGGGTGGAGCCATGCAAACCCTGGTCTTTGCCATCCTTGGTTCTTTTGTGCTGGTCTGCCAGACTTCGCTATTGGCCAATCTTCCCGCCTGGGTAGGTAACCCGGACCTGCTGTTTTTGCTGGTGGTTTACGTTTCCATTCGGATGTCAAATTTCCGCGGCTTTTTCCTGGTTCTCTACTTCGGCCTGCTGATGGAGGTCTTCTCGGGCCTGGCCCCGGGGCTCTTCCCGTTCATCTACGGGGGATTGTTCATCACCGCCAAGTTCCTCTCCCGGCGGATAATCTTCGACGAACCCACCCATCATCCTGCCCTGGCCGCCTTCAGCTACCTGGCCTGTCATAGCGTCGTCTATCTTTATCTGCTGATCTCCAGTAATGACATCGATCTTTACTGGTCATGGCATGATCTGTTCTTGGCCATGCTTATCCAGGCGG
>Ga0334722_10003264_pt1 | contig 17620 bp, 15 predicted proteins | sample C3_bottom_MG_FD_207210 | JGI IMG/M metagenome (GOLD analysis project Ga0334722, IMG submission 207210) | Sediment microbial communities from Yellowstone Lake, YNP, Wyoming, USA - C3_bottom | ecosystem: Environmental > Aquatic > Freshwater > Lake > Sediment | place: USA: Wyoming | collected...
CTATTCGTACCGCCCTTCACGTCGCCCGCCGACTGCTGCTCCATGTCGGTAATGAGCGTCACCTGGTCAAGGAACGCTTCCAGGCCGGCATCGCGGTTCTGCTCCTGAAAGTCTTCGGTCGCCGTAAGGAACTCGGTCAGGTTCTCTATCCTGATCCGCGCCTCGATGGTCTTCTCCTCTTCCAGTGCTTTGATGTATCCCGAATCGTCGATCACGCGGCGCGCGAGATCGGTAAGGCTCAGGACGGCCATATCGGTCCGCAGCCGCTCCATGAAGGAGGTAAATTCCCTGAGCTTGCCCGACGCTCCCTTTGCGATCTCAGCTGCGGCGGGGTCCTGCGCCGATTCGTAAAGCGACACACCCTTCTGCTGTGCCGCCTTTTCCAGCCTGTCAATGGTCGTATCGCCGATGCCGCGGGCCGGCACGTTGATGATGCGCCGCAAGCCGACGGAATCCGCGGGGTTGTGCAGGACCCGGAGATAGGCGATGATGTCCTTGATCTCCTTGCGGTCGTAGAACCGAAGCCCGCCGAAGATCCGATAAGGGACGCTGCGGTTCCTAAGCGCGTCTTCGAGCGCCCGGGACTGGGCATTGGTGCGATAGAGGATCGCGATCTCCCGGAGCGCTCTGCCGTCTTCGACGAACGTATCGATGCTCCGGCAGATGTAGCGGGCCTCATCCTTCTCGTCCACCGCCGTGTAGCAGAGGACCTGCTCTCCGCCCTGGCGGCTCGTCCAGAGCGTCTTGTCCTTCCTGCCCAGGTTCCGCTTGACCACGGCGCTGGCAGCGCCGAGGATGTTCTCGGTGGACCGGTAGTTCTGTTCCAGCTTGATGATCGTCGTGTCGGCGAAGTCCTTTTCGAAGTTCAAGATGTTCGTGATGTCCGCGCCGCGGAACTTGTAAATGCTTTGGTCGTCGTCCCCCACAACGCACAGGCTCTTGTGCTTCGCCGTTAACAGACGCACGAGCCGGTACTGCGCCCGGTTCGTGTCCTGGTACTCGTCGATGAGGATGTGCTGGAACAATTGCTGGTAATGGTCAAGGACATCGGGATGCTGCTCCAGAAGCCTGACCGTGAGCATCAGCAGATCATCGAAATCGACGCCGCCCGATTCCCTGAGCCGCTGCGCATAGAGCTCGTAGGTCCGGGAGACCGCCTCGTCGAAACCGAACCCCGAACTGGTGCGGCTGAACTGCTCCGGGTCCGTCAGGTTGTTCTTAAGGGCGCTGATGCGGCCGATGATCGCCCGCGGCTGATAGTGTTTGTCGTCGATCCGCAGGTCCTGCATGCAGGTCTTGATGAGCGAGGACCGGTCCGTCTCATCGTAGATCACGAACTGGCGTTTGTAACCGATCCGTTCGACATGCTGGCGGAGGATCCTGACGCAGGCCGCATGAAAGGTGCTGATCCAAAGGCCACGGAGCGATATGTTCAGCAGCCGCTCAAGGCGCTCCCGCATTTCGGTCGCCGCCTTGTTCGTGAACGTGACCGCCAGGATGTTCCCCGGCCGGACATCGCGTTCGCGTATCAGGTGCGCGATACGATAGGTGATCACCCGTGTCTTGCCGCTGCCCGCCCCGGCGAGTATCAGGAGCGGCCCATCGCCGTGAAGCACCGCCTCACGCTGGGGCGGATTGAGATCTTTCAGATAATCCATAATGATAATTGCGGATTCAAAGGTTTTTCAATTCGAAATCCGAAATTCGCAATCCGCAATTGTTACTCCACCGTTACGCTCTTGGCTAGGTTCCTCGGCTGGTCCACATCAGCGCCACGGAGCACGGCGATATGATAGGCAAGGAGCTGGAGCGGGATCGACATGATGATAGGCAGAAGGAGCGGGTTGGTCGCCGGTACGGAGATCACATGGTCGGCCAGTTTCACCATTTCCGGATCTCCTTCGTTGGCAAGGGCGATGACGATGCCGCTCCGTGCCTTCACTTCCTGGATATTGGCCAGGATCTTTTCGTACACGTTGTTCCGTCCGGCAAGAACGACCACCGGCATGTTCTCGTCGATCAGGGCGATGGGGCCGTGCTTCATCTCGCCCGCGGGGTATCCTTCGGCATGGATATAGGATATTTCTTTGAGCTTGAGAGCACCCTCGAGGGCCACAGGATAGTTCGGGCCTCTGCCGAGGTACAGAAAGTCGTTCGCCTTGAAGTACCGCCTGGCGATCTGCTCGATGGCGTCGTTCTGTTCGAGGCACTGCTCGACCAGCGTGGGCACGTGAACAAGATCTGCCAGCCGCTTGCGCATCTCATCTATTGAAAGCGTGCCGCGCATGCTGCCGAAGAAGAGGCCGAACAGGTAGAGCGCCGTAAGCTGCGCGGTAAATGCCTTGGTCGAGGCTACGCCGATCTCCGGTCCCGCGTGGGTATAGACCACGCCGTCGGCTTCGCGGCTGGCCGTGGAGCCGACAACGTTGCAGATGGTCACCACCGTGGCCCCGCGCGACTTCGCCTCGCGCATCGCGGCCAGCGTATCGGCGGTCTCGCCCGACTGGGTGATGGCGATCAGGAGCGTCTCGCTGTTCACCAGCGGTCTTCGATAGCGGAACTCCGAAGCTATATCCACTTCCGTGGGGATGGAGGCCATCTCTTCGATCATGTACTTGCCCACAAGACCGGCGTGCCACGAGGTCCCGCAGGCCACTATGAATATCTTTTTGAATTCACTGTACCGTTCCTGCGCGATGCCGATCTCCTCGAGATGGATGACACCGCTTTCCTGGGAGATCCTCCCCCGGATGGTGTCCATGATCGCCCGCGGCTGTTCGTGGATCTCTTTCAGCATGAAATGGCGATAGCCGCCCTTCTCGGCCATGACGGGGTTCCAGAGGACCCGGGTTACCTCGCGGGAGACCTCGTTACCCCGAAGGTCGGTGACGCGGACCCCTTCGGCGGACAGCATCGCCATCTCGTCGTCGTTCAGAAAGAGCACGTCGCGGGTCCGGTGGAGGATCGCAGGGATATCAGATGCCACAAAGAACTCGCCCTGGCCCAGTCCGACCACGAGGGGGCTGCCCTTGCGTGCGGCGACCATGACATCGGGCGTGCGCTCGTCTACAACGGCGATGGCGTAGGCTCCTACGAGATGGCGTGCCGCTTCGCGGACCGCCTCCTCAAGCCCCTTCCCCTTCGCCGCGATGCTGTCGATCAGATGGGCAATGACCTCCGTGTCGGTCTCAGAAAGGAATGTGCGGCCCTGGGCCAGGAGGTCCTTTTTCAGCGACCCATAGTTCTCGATGATGCCGTTATGGACCACCACCACGCTGCCTGCGCGGTGAGGATGGGCGTTCTCCTCGGACGGTCTGCCGTGCGTTGCCCAGCGCACATGTCCGATCCCCATCGTCCCGGTCAGGGCCTCGCGCTGGAGGACCGATTCGAGGTTCTGGAGCTTACCCACCGCCCTGCGGATCACCAGGGACCCGTTTTGGAGTACGGCGATACCCGAGGAATCGTACCCGCGGTATTCGAGCTTCTTCAGACCCTCGATGAGAATGGGGACGGCAGGTTCATTGCCGATATATCCGATAATGCCGCACATTTGTCGCTACGCTCCAATATTCATTAAATTGCAAATCCCAAACTACAAATAATATCCAAATTCGAAATTACAATATCCAATTTGTTTGAATGTTTGTGCTTGATGCTTGGAACTTATTTGGGATTCGGTGCTTGTTATTTGGTCTTTGGATCCTTCTTCTGTTTCATTCTCTTCCTTCGTCCTGACACGCCTTCCCGGACATCGAGGGGCACCCGGCTGATCGCCAGTGCCTCGGCCGGTACATCTCGGGTGACCGTGGATCCGGCGGCAACGAGGGCGTCCTTTCCGATGCGGACCGGCGCGACGAGTTGGGAATCGCTTCCCACGAAAACTCCGTCGTCGATGATGGTCTGGTGCTTCTGGAAACCGTCGTAGTTGCAGGTGATGACGCCCGCGCCGATGTTCACGTCCTTGCCCACGGTGGCGTCGCCGATGTAGGCGAGATGGTTCGCCTTGCTCCCTTCGCCGATGACCGACTTCTTCACCTCGACGAAGTTGCCGATGCGGGCGTTTGGGCCAAGCACCGTTCCGGGCCTCAGATGGGCAAAGGGCCCCACCGATGCCTTGTCGGCGATCCGGCTGTTTTCGATGACGCAGCAATCCTTGATCGTCACGCCATTCCCGCATGCGCTGTCGACCACGCGCGAACCGGGATATACCGTACAACCCTCTCCCAGCGTCGTCTTCCCTTCCAGCCGGACATTAGGATAGAGGACCGTGTCTTTGCCGATCGCCGCCTCATCACTGATAAAGACCGTCGCGGGGTCGATCAGCGTGACACCCTCCATCATCCAACGAACGTTATTCCTGCTCTGCAGGATCATTTCTGCCTGGCTCAGGTCGAAGCGTGAGTTGATGCCCATGGCCTCGTCGGGGTCCGGACAGATGACTGCGGCGACCTTGCGTTTTCCCTTCCGCGCAAGGGCTATCGTATCGGGAAGGTAATATTCGCCCTGGGCGTTCTTGTTCTTGAGGCCTCCCAGAACAGAGAGGAGAAATTTTTTCTCGAAGCAATAGATCCCGGTGTTCACTTCGCCTATCTTTTTCTGCGCGGCTGTCGCGTCCTTTTCTTCCACGATGCGCAGTACGCCTGCCCTGCCCCGTACGATGCGTCCATAGCCGGCCGGGTCGTCGGGCATCGCCGTCATCACCGTTACCGCAGCCCCGGAACGGAAGTGCGCGTCTGCCAGGGACCGCAAGGTATCGGGCGTGAGAAGCGGTGTGTCCGCGCACAGGACCATGACCGGACCCGGTGTGGACGCGATGACATCGACGGCCTGCCGGACAGCGTGACCGGTGCCCCGCTGCTCTGCCTGATAGACGACCTCAACGTCATATGCTTCCACGACGCTTCGCACGCGGTCGGCCTGATGGCCGAGGACAAGCACGGTCTTTTCCGGCCCGAGCGGTGCGATCGCGTCGAGCACGTGGCGTATAAGCGGCTTGCCCGCAAGTGTATGAAGCACCTTGGCCACGGCTGACCGCATGCGCGTCCCCATGCCTGCCGCAAGTATGATGATGGTGAGCTTCATGCGCTGGACTCCTTGTCCCTCGTCCGCATCAGTTTCAGGGCCTCACGCTCGCTCAGGCTGACAAGCCCGAGGGAAATGATGAATTTCATCCCCTGCTCCACCGACATCTCCAGATGGCGCACTTCCGTTTCGGGCAGGATGAGGAGAAATCCCGCAGTGGGATTGGGCGTGGTAGGGACGAAAACGGTCTGGTAGTTGCCGGTGAGCCCCACGGATCCGCCGGCGATATCTCCGGTCACGAATCCGATGGTGAAGCATCCGGCGCGGGGATACTCGACCAGCGCGACCCCGCGGAAATTATGCTTCACTGAGAACGTTTGCATTACCTGTTTGACCGTGGAATAGACGCCGCGCACGAGGGGCACCTTCTGCACGAACTCATCCCAGATGCGGACAAGCCTGTTCCCGAAGTAATTCGCCGAGATCATTCCGATAAGGAGTATGAACAGGATAAGGGTGATGATGCCGAGGCCGGGAAACTCAAGGCCCGTGACATACCCGGGGAGGTCGCCCATGATGTTGTCGATCCATCCAAGAAGCGCCTTTAGAACAAAGACCGTGACCCCCACCGGAACCACCACGAGAAGTCCGGTTATGAAGTTTTTCTTTAAAAAATTCTTCAGATTTTTCACGTCGTTATATTACTGATTTTACCAAGGGCTTGCAAGCTATTTTTCGGAAGAAATCCTTGTAAAAACGAGGAAGTAACGTATCACCAGGTGTTATACGCCGTGCCATCTGATCCGATAAAGAAGCTGGCGCTGTGGATGTCGAATACCCCTCCCTCGTCGCTTTCAAGGGCAATGGTGATCCAATCGGCGGCGTTGGTGAATGGGTCCTTCGGAATACCACGAAGGTAGCTTTTTGACTTTTCCACCTGGTTGATAAGGTCGGGGAGCTGGGCGGGGTATTTACCGTTGTCGGCGTAATACTGGTCCAGGGCATCGCGGATCTGGTACAGGTCCTCACGAAGCACGGCTTCCTTGGCCCGGACAATGGACTGTTTCAGGCTCGGCTGAGCAATGGTAATGAGAATGCCCATGATGGCCATGACGATCATGAGCTCAAGGAGTGTGAACCCGCGTTCGGACAATCCGCAGAGTTTCCGGTCAGTCCTTTGTTTTGTCAGTTCTTTCATTTTCTGTTGATCAACTGTCGTCTGCCGTCTATTGTCTGCTGTCTGTTATCTGCCGTCTGTCCCCGTCTGAATTTACCAAGTGCTGTATTTCGACCCGTCAAGGGATACCGCTTCATTTTTTGAATAGGCGTCATAGACGTTCTCGCTGCCCCATTGCGTCGAATCGGGCGCGTCAACATAAGAACGAAGCCCCCAGTTGTTCGGTTTGTCCGCTGATTCAAGGGGGGTAAATGGGTCCCGTGGTATCCGACGAAGATACTTTTTGGTCTTGTCGCCGGTTCCCGTCAGTTTGAGCGGCTGGGTCAGAAGCTCCAGGGTCTCGGGGTATCCGTCCTTGCTGCAATTGTCGCTGGTCAGTTTCTTGGCGACGCAGTCCTTGTTGAATGCGTCGATGGCGGACCGGATGACACGAAGACCGCTCCTGAGCTCCGTCTCCTTCATGCGCACGATCGTCATGCGCGACAACGGCATGACCGCAGTCGCCAGGATACTGATGATCGCGATGACCACCAGAAGCTCGATGAGCGTGAGGCCCCGATGTTCCCGCCGGATCCGCACTGCCATCCTATTTCACCGTTATCTTTGCGGGTTTGAGGTCCACCTTGAGCTGTTCCCGGTTATAGTTCCCGAGCTTGACGCTCTTGAACTGGAGCGGGCTCATACCCGCGGACCTACCCTGGAACACGACCGAGCAGAGGGTCCCGGCGCCTTCCACCCCGCCGACATCGCCGATCCGGGTTATGTAGATATCAACCGTCCCGGCCTTTATGTTGTTCGAAAACAGGAACGACGTCTGCTGATTGTCCTTCTTGAGGAACGGGCCCTCGGCGGCGGCCTTGAAATCGATGAACTTGGGGTCATAGCTGATCGTCAGGATCGACCCGTACAGGTCCTTGACGCCCGCTACCGCTACATCAAGACGCGACTCCTGTCCGACCGGTACCGTCGCGTCGGCCGGCTTGAGCTCAAGCACGCCCGCGTTCGCCGCTTCCGCCGCCGTCTGATGGGTGTCCGTGGGCCTGGACTGTACTGCCGGCTCCCGCTTGGCGAGGGTGTCGAGGACAGCCGTCTTTTCCAGGGGCTTTTCTACCGTCTTGGAGCTTTTTGCGCCGATCTGGGTGAACATGGGCTTCGTATCATATGCCTCTTCCGTACCCGACCAGAACGACTGGATCTCCTTGTCGGGAAGCTCCAGAGTGCGGACGATGTTCGGCGTGATGGACATGAGGATATCGGTCTTGATGGTGCCGTCATCGGATGACGAGAACAACTTGCCCAGGATCGGGATATCGCCCAGCAGGGGGATCTTGTTGCTGCTCTTCCGCTCTTCGTCCTTGATCAGTCCGCCGATGATCACGGTCTCACCATCGCGGAGATTGATGGTCGTATCGGTGTTCCGGGTCCCGAACTTGTACTGTTTCTGTCCGTTTCCGAAATCGAGGGCGTCGCCGAGCGTACTGATCTCAAGGGTCATTTTGAGGGTGACCGTGCTGTTCAGGTGCACGTTCGGTTCAATGTTCAGTTTGATGCCCACGTCCTTATATTCGAAGGTGGAGGTCACCGCGATCGCCGTCGTGGACTGGACCGTGGAGGTCTGGATGGGGATGCGGTCGCCGATATGGAACTTCGCCTGCTTGTTGTTCAAAACCCGGACACGAGGATTCGCCAATGTCTGCGCGTCGGCATCCTGTTTCAGCAGATTGACCACCACGCCGGGGATCGACAGCATCACATTGTCTCCCGAGACGTTCCGCAGGTCGTTCAGCGAGATCGTGCCCGGCGCAGCGCCCGCCGTCGACCCCTGAATGTTAGCGGAAGCGGTCAGCCCGGGGGTGAAGTTCCAGCCGTATTTCAGGGTCTTGCTCCGCGCGATCTCAAGGATCTCCACGTCAAGGATGACCTCGGCCTCCTTGAGGTCGTTCGCCGCAATGATCTTCTCTACCAGTTTTATCTTCTCCGGCGTCTCGCGGAGCGTGATCGCATTCAGCACCTCGTTCACATAGACCTTCCGCGTGTCCAGCATGGACCGGAGGAGGTTCACCACGTCCTTGGCCTTGGCGTTGGTAAGATAGAACGTCTTCATGACCAGGTCCTGGTACTGGTCCATCTTGGCCTTCGTCTTCGGGATGATCATGATCGTGTCCACGCTGAGCTTCTTCATGAACAGCTTGTTGGTGGACAGGAGCAGATTGAGCGCGTACTGGAATGATACGTCCTTCACAAAGACCGTCACGGGCTGTGCCTTGACCTCTTCGTCAAAGAGAATATTGATGCCCGATAGTTTGGAAAGGAGCTCGAAGACCTCCTTGATGTTCGTGTTCTTGAAGTTGAGCGTGACAGGTTTGTCCGATGCCAGGGTCAAGGCCTCATCGGGTTCACTCTCGCTCTTCTTCTTTTTGAGCTTGTCCAGCGTGTCCGGGTACTTCGGGTTTTCCGGATCAAGGTCCACCGAGCGGTTCAACTCGTTGATGGCCTCGTTGATCCGGCTCAGTTCAATGAACGTGAGGGCCGCGCGGTAATGTTCCTCGGCCTGTTTTATGTTCAGGACGGACTTGAGTGCGCTCTGGATCGCCACATTCGAGGGATTCAGATAAATGGCCTGTTGAAGCTCGATGATCGCCTGATCGAGCTTGCGCTCCTTCAGAAAGGCGCGCGCCTTCTTGTAGTGGTGATTGGCCGCTGTTTCCTCGGCCCGCAGCAGCGCGGAGCGGTATTCGATGTCCTGAGGGTTCTCCTTCAGGGCCTCGCGGTATTCCTTGACCGCCAGGTCCCAGTCCCCGCCCTTGGCGTACCGTTCACCCCGCTGGAACGCCCGCGAACCGGCGCATCCGCCCAGCACCGCGATCAGGATCATGGTCAGCATCACTATGCCGATCTTTTTCATCTTCTCCTCCAGTGGTCGGGAACCCGTCAATTACTTGGCGCTTCCCGTCAGCTCTACCCTGACCTCTACCTTGGTGATCGTGTCGAGGAGGATCACATGGTCCTTCCCTACAGACTTCACCTGGTAGTTCTTGAGCATGGTATCACCGCTTTTCACGATGAACAGTTCCCCATCCTTGGACAGGAACAGCGAACTGTCCTTTTCGGTAAGATATCCCAGAAATCTGAACTTGGAGAGGTCCGCCCGCGCAGTGTCGGCGGCGATCTCCTCGGTTGTTTTTACCGGTATCGTCGATGTCGGAACCGATACGGTCGCTGCCGGTTTTGTTATGAGCGCCGTTCTCTGTTTCGTCTGCCCGCCCGGAGCGCTCATCCGGAACAGATCGCGCGTTACGCCGGGGTACTTTTCTATCCGCCGTTCAAGAAAGACCAGGAGCGGGTCCGTTGTCCCTCCGGGAGCGGCGATCCCTTTTCGGACCGGCGATGAGACCTTCATCCCGCGGGTATAGGTTAGCGGAGCGGTCCTCATCTCTTCAACGGTGACCATTCGATACAGTACCAATGCAGCGAGCACTGCGAACAGCGCCACCGCGATCTTTTTTTCCTGCTGCGTCGTCAATGCCATGGTTCGCTGAGGCCCTCTTCCCGCGAGCTTTCGCAGCTCACGATCTAATCGTTATCGCTCTTCCCGGATGTAGGTCACCAGTTTCATCTGCATCTTGACCCGCCCCTTGTCAGAGCCCAGCTTCACATCCTGGATCCCCACAATGCGGTCCGAGGTCTCGACCTCGTAGATGAACCGTTTGATGTCGCCATAGGAGCCCGACGCGGGGAAGGTGAAGGTAAGCATGGTCAGCCCGCCGCTTCCCGGCGTGGGAATATCGGAATTGATCGCCTCGACCGCGAGGTTCAGCCTCCGAGCGGTCTGTACCAGGTCCTTGATCAGCAGCGGCACGTCCTTCTGCGCAGGGATGCCCGAGGTAAGCCCGGCAAAGAGCCGCTTCTGCTTCTGGAACAGGACCGCCTCGGCGTGCTCCTTCTTGAGCGCCCCATACTGCTGCTGCTCACCGGCAAGCCTTCTGGCCGCAGGCGCAACGACCACCCCATAAATGAGCAGATTGAGCGCGATAAGCCCGAACGTCAGGAGAAGCGCGACCCTGAGGCGTTTAGTTCCCAGGCTGCCGGCCAGCGCCCGGATCCGCTCGGGCTGCCAAATTTTACTGATACGTGACTGCCACATTGAACGAAAGATTCCCCTTGTCCATGGACTGATGCTTTAACAGCGGACCCTTGAAGGAACGCGACTTCTGCAGCCCTATCATAAGACTGCTGAGGGCCTCGGGTGACTGCGCCGTCCCTTCCAGCGCCACGGCCCGGCCCTTCGCGTTGAATTCCAGCCGGGTCAACGCGACGCCCGAGGGAAAGGCCGCTTCGATCCCGGTGAACAACTGGGTCCACGAGAACCGCCTGGCTTCCAGCAGCCCCGACATATCACCCAGGTCCTTGAGGAGCTGTTGGCGCTCCTGCATGGCCGGCCGCAGTTTCTCGATCGATGCGGTAAATTCCCTGGCCTGCTGCGTCAGGGCCGCACTCTGGGCGCGATAAGAATTCGCTTCCCAGAGCAGGACGCCGGTCACAATCACCAGAAGAGCAACAGTAACAACGAGCCCCTGCTGGAGGCCCGTCAGGAGCCGGAAGTTCGTGCCGGAAAAATTAATGGTGATCAATGCTGAACGTTTCAGCACAAGGCACCTCCCGCGCCGAATGCCGCCGCGAATGCGGGATCGGCCGCCGCTCCCGCGGCGAGAACGCGGGACGGCAGAAGTGTCTCGATCTTGAGGGTCGTCTCGTTCTTCAGGCTCTCCGACAGTGAAGCGATCAGCGAAGGTTCACCGGAAAGATAGAGATGGCCGACCTCTGACCGCTGCTGCCGGTCCATGTGCAGGTAAAAGTGGATCGAGTCATCAAGCTCACGAATGAGCCTCCCCGTAACATCCTCCGGCGCGCCCGCCTTGATCTCCTTATACCGGTAAAAGCGGGGTCCTCCCCGCTCCATGATGATCGTGGTATAGGAACCTTCGGCCACCCATGCCAGGGCATACCCGGGTATATTCTGCGCGGCAAGATAGGAAGCATAGAAGTTCAAGGCGTTAAAGGATGACGGAACCACGGCCCACGGTTCAATGTTCAACCCAGCAAGGAGGTCCTCATATTGGGATATGACCTCCCGCCTGGCCACGCAGGCAAGGACGGAACATCCTTTCTCACTGGTCGGGAGCACCTGATAGCGAAGGACCGTATTCGCCGTATCAAAGGCAGCTCCCTTTTCCAGCCGCCACCGGACCAGCCGGTCGCGGTCCCTGCTGTTCGAAGGCAGCTCGTCGAACTCAAGGGTCTGGACACGGAAGATCCCGTCGGGCAGGCTCAGCCCCGCGCGGCGGACCGGGAGTGCCGAACTATCCTTAAGGCCCCCGCGAAGAACAGCGGCCAGTCCCTCGCTGTCCTTGATGTTCTGGGAGGAAAACGCTTCGTTCACCACGCCGGCCGGCAATGATGTTGTTGTTGAAGCAGAAAGGGAAATCGATCCTCCCTTGCAGGTGAGCACTCCCAATCTGACCGCCCTGGCCGTTATCTCGATCCCAAGGCTTTTTTCTGTAAAAAATCTGAGCATTGTCAGCATATTAGCAAGGTACCCCAGGGAAGTCAATTATTTTTGGGGCACGTGCAAAGATTTAAATACAGCGAGGAGCGGACGCGTAAGGAAGGAGCGGTCAGCGGCTGTTTTATTGGGACCATTGATCGATAAAAAAAGAGCCCTTCGGTATGCCGAAAAGGCCCTTTAACAAGAGACTGTCATTGCATGGATACAACTTACCTTCTTTGAAATTATTACGGTAATTTGGGATACTTGAACGGTTCACCCACTCCGGTCAAGGCCTCTTCCATAAAGACCTTGAGCGCTTTTTTCTCTTCCACCGAGAGTTTGAGCGGCTTGAGCGCCGTGTTTCCCTTACCACCACCCTGGTCGAAGAACTCGATCACCTGTCCCAGGGTCTCGAAGATGCCATTGTGCATATACGGGCCGGTCTTCGCGATCTCTCGGAGCGTCGGCGTCCGGAAGGCCTTCCAGTCCTTCTTGTCCTTCGTGACAAGGTACCTGCCCGGGTCCTCCTTGAGGTTCAGGTAATCGTCATAGTGAGACACCTTCGCCACGAACCTTCGCGTCGCGGCCACCCGCGGGTCCTTTTCCTGCTCCTCGTTCTCAGGAACGTTGAGCGCGTAGAACTTGTTGTCCGCAAGGTTCACGCCGTCATGGCAGTCCGCGCACTTTGCCTTGCCGACAAAAAGGTCGTATCCCTTTTTCGCCTCACGGGAGAGCGCTTTCTTTTCTCCGCCCAGGAACCGGTCCAGCGGAGAGTTCACGGAAACAAGAGTACGCTGGAAAGCGGCAAGGGCCATGGCCATTCGCTCGCGGCTCACCTCGCCGCCAAAGACCTTCCGGAAGGCCTCGACATACTCGGGCACCGAACGGACCTCCTCCTCGACAAAATCGAGGTTTTGGTTCATCTCGAATGCTGACATCATAGGGAACAGCGCCTGTTCCTCAAGGGTATGGGATCGGCCGTCATGGAACAGGAACTTCTGGAAACCGACGTTAAACAGCGTCGGTGAATTCCGCCAGTTCCTTGTCGTGGGATAGCTGAGAGATATGGCCAGGTCGTCTGAAAAGCCCTTTTCCGGATCGTGGCAGGTGGAACAGCTCATCGTGCCATCGCCCGACAGCCGTCGATCGAAGAACAGTTTTTTGCCAAGCTCGATCTTCTCCGGTGTCTGCGGATTGGCGGCGGGAACGGGAACCGCTGGTACGGGTTCCAGCTTGCCGGCGAACGCGGTACCGGCAGCAAGCGCAGCGCAAAGCATCAATGGTATGAATATTCTGGTCATGGCATCCTCTTCAATCTTGTTCCGCATTTCAATGATCGTCTTACCTTCTTACCTTCCCAACTTTCTACCTTCCCGAATTCTTCAGTTCTTCGTCGATGATCTTCTTCAGATACTCGAAAGGCCGCTCCCCCACCACCTGTCTGCCGTTGATATAGAAGGTCGGGGTATTGTAGAGGTCCATGTCCGTCGCCATCTTGAGATCGGCGTCAACAACCTTTTTGAATTTCCTGGTATCGAGGCCCTCAGTGAATTTTTTAACGTCAAGCCCCAGTTCCTTCGCGTAGCCGATGAGGCTCGCCCGGTCGAGCTTGGGAGAACGTTTGATCATGATATCGTGCATTTCCCAGTACTTCCCCTGCTCCTTTGCCGCCAGTGAAGCCTCGGCTGCGCCTTGCGAATAATCCCGATAGCGGTAGGGATAGTTCTTGATCACCAGCCGCACCTTACCCTTGTACACATCCATGACCTTCTTGATGACCGGACCGGCCGCCACGCAGTGCGGTCATTGGAAATCGATGAATTCGACGATCGTCACCGGCGCGTTCTCGGGACCCATGGACGGCGAATCGCCGAGGGGGACCGTAACACGCTTGTCGGCGGCAGATACTACTGTCAGGCACAGCAGGAGGAGTACGCCTGTCGTGAATGGAAAGATCTTCTTCATGGTCGCTCCTTTCAAAGAAAAAAAGGAGGCGGGACAAAGTCCCGCCTCCTCATAGGAATATTGGCTTAGTGCGATTTTCCTGTTTCGTGGAACACCGGCAGGTAGGTGACCGCCAACCGGTAGAGCAGGACCATGAGCGACACGAGGCCGACCGTAACCAGGATCTCCACCAGGGACGGGAAATAGTTAGTATTCGGTCCTGCCTGAGCGAAAAAGTTCACATTGAAGCGGTTAAGGATCGTACCCACAATGACACAGCACGCCGCCAGGAACAGGCCGTTCACCGATTCCCGAATTGACTTGACCGCGTACAGCCCGATTGGCACGATCACGCCGATCAACATCTCGAGGATGAAGAACAAGCTCGCCTTGCCGCCGGCGAACACCTGCGGCAGCGCACCGCGATAGGCAAGATCGCCTACCTTGAAGGCGAAGTACAGGCACAGGGTGATGAGCACGCCCCTGCCGAGGCCCTGGATGATGTCCATCTCCTGCTCACGCTTAAAGGCCCGCGCGCTCACGATGGACTCGAAGGACACCATGGCGAGGCCAAGTGCAATGGCCGAAATGAAGAACATGTATGGCAGGTTCGACGTCCACCACAGCGTCGGCACCTTGTGCGGCATGATCAGGAAGAACCCGCCCAGCGAAGACTGGTGCAGGAAGGACAGCGTGATACCCGCGATCACCAGCGGGAAGGTGAAGAGCTTCAGGAACTTTTGAAGCCCCACCAGCTTAAAGCGCTCAAGGAACGCAGGGGCGAACTCGAGTGCCAGCACCGTGCTGTAGAGCGTGATGCACACGACGACCTCGAACATGACCGACCGGGTGTTCCACATGACCAGAGGATGCCAGAATGCGAGCGGTTTCCCGATGTCGATGACGAGGCCTATGACCACCACGACATAGCCGATCCAGGCGGTGAGGATGGCAGGGCGGGCGATGGACTTGTACTTCTTCATATTGAAGATGTAGACCGCTGCGGTAATGGCGAAGCCGCCGGCTGCCAGAGCAACGCCCGAAAGCACGTCCACGGCGACCCAGAGGCCCCAGGGCACGTTGTCGCTCAGGCTAGTCGATGCACCGAGGCCGACGGAGAAACGGTAGATCGCTGCTGCAAAGCCGATCGCGACCAGCACGACGAGCGCCTTAAAGCCCGCAGCCGGTGCCGGTAACGATGATGTTGTTGAGGTAGCTGCCATGGCTATTTCTCCTTCCCTTGTTTGGATTCGGAGGATTCGTCGGCATTCGCTCCGCGGTTCCTGAAAGCCGCGATCAGCGAAAGACCGACCACCAGCGCGCCGACCTTGGCGGGGATGGTGCCCAGCATGTTCCAGGTGAGATCGGGCAGTTTCATACCCGGTATCTTTGTGTTGAACCCGAGCTGATCGAAGGGTATCGCCGAGAGGTAGACCCACGATGTTCCGCCGGCCTCTTCTTTGCCGTAGATGTGGTTCACATACTTGCCCGGGCTGTCCTTCATCCTCTTCTCAGCTTCTTTCAATATCTCCTCGCGGTTGCCGAAGAGCATGACGTTCGTCGGACAGACCTTGATGCATGCCGGTATCTTCCCGTCGGCAATGCGGTCGGAGCAGAAGGTGCACTTTCTGATCCAGGGGTTCGTGGACTCCCATTCGTACTTGGGAATGCTGAAGGGGCAGGCCACCATGCAGTACCGGCAGCCGATGCACTTTTCGAAGGTATAGTTCACCGCCCCTTCGGGGGTCCGGGTGAACGCGCCCACCGGACAGGCCGAAAGGCAGGCCGGGTCCGAGCAGTGCATGCACTGGTCCTTCACAAAGGACCAGACCGGCTGGCCGGCCTTATCCTGCTCTATGAAACCGATGCGCGTGAAGGTGTCCGAATTAAGCTGTTTGGGGTTCGTGAAGTTCCCGTTCCCGGTCAGGCTCGTCTTCCCGGTCTTCCGATCGTTCCACGACTTGCAGGCCACCTGGCAGCCGCGGCAACCGATGCAGCGGGTCAGGTCGACCAGCACGCCTTTTGCTTTTTCATTATTTGTCGCCATGACTGCCTCCTATACTTTCTCGACGTTCACCATGAACGCCTTGGTTTCTGGGATCATCGTATTTGCATCCCCGACGGTCGGGGTGAGCAGGTTCGCGCTGTCCCCCTGTCCACCCTTCACAGGATACTGCCATCCAAAGCACCAGGGCATGCCGATCTGGTGGACGGTCTGGCCCCCGATCTTGAAGGGTTTGAACCGCGTGGTCACCACGGCCACCGCTGAGATCTCTCCGCGGCCGGACTTCACCTTTATGCGATCCCCGCCCTTGATCCCCTTCTCCGCAGCCAGTTCGAGGCTCATCTCGACGAACTGCTGCGGCTGCATTTCGAGGAGCCAGGGAGTGTGGCGTGTCATGACGCCTGTCTGCCAGTGTTCGGTCACGCGGTACGTGGTCGCCACATAGGGATAACGCACGTCGCAGGAGTAGAAGGCATCTTCCTTCTCGCCGAAGATCTTGACGGTCGGATTGATCCGCTGTTTGGACAGCAGATTTTCCTCGAGCGGACATTCCAGGGCCTCGTAATGCTCGGGGAAGGGACCCTCGCTCATTGCCGCCGGGACGAACAGAGCGCCTTTGCCGTCCGACATCATGATGAAGGGATACTTTCCCGGGTCCTTTGCCATAGGCGGCGCCGGTCCGTCCGGTACGTCACCCACCCAGACGCCGGGCTTCTTCGTCGCCGGATCCTCTTTTACCGGATCCCATTTGAGCAGCGGCCGCTTGGGGTCCGAAGGATTGCCGTTCATGTCCACCGATGCCCGGTTGTAGATAATGCGCCGGTTCACCGGCCATGCCCATGACCAGCCGGGATAGAGGCCAAGGCCTGTGGGATCGTCCTTGCCGCGGCGGGCCATCATGTTGATGACCTTCCCTTCCTTCTGCGTATAGCTCTGAGAGTAGATCCAGCACCCGCAGGAAGTGGAGCCGTCGGCCTGAAGATGGACAAAGGAGGCGCAGAGCTCGCCCTTCTTGCCGAGGAGCTTGGGCGGATTCGCCTTCTTGTCGTACACATCCTCGAGGTAGTAGCCGTTGATCTCTTTGGCCACCTCGTGGGCATTGATGGTCTTTCCGTAGTTCCAGGCAGTGTTCATGATCGGCGCCGGGAATTTTCCGCCTTCTTTCTTATACAATTCCCGCACCTTCAGGAACAGTTCATTCATGATCTCTGCATCGGGCTTTGACTGTCCGATCGGCTCAATGGCCTTGTACCGCCACTGGGCCCACCTGCCTGAATTGGAAAGGCTCCCTTCCTTTTCGATGGACGAAACGCAGGGCAGCATGAACACCTCGGTCTGAATGTCCTTGGGGTTCATACCCGGACCCTTCCAGAACTCGCCGGTCTCGTTGTCGAAGAGGTTAACGTTCACCATCCATTTGAGTTTGCCCAGCGCAGCGCGTGTCTTGTTTGAGTTCGCGCCCGAACAGGCCGGATTCTGGCCCCAGGCGAAGAAGCCTTCGAACTGGCCCTTGAACATCTTGTCGAAGAGCATGAGCCAGGACCCGTTCTGGCCTTCATCGAGCTTCGGCAGCCAGGCGTACCCGAAATCGTTCTCCTTGGTCGCGGCCTTGCCGTAGATTGCCTTAAGGTAGCTCGTAATGTACTTTGGCCGGTTGGACCACCAGTTGACGCTCTTGGGGTCCTTGGTCTTGGGTGTGTTCTTCTCGTTGTAGGCGTTCAGGTCCTGGAGCGTCGCGGAAGGGGTCGGGTTGTAGCCCGGCAGGATATGGAACAGGAGGCCATGGTCCGTGGAACCTTGCACATTTGATTCCCCGCGCAGGGCGTTCACGCCGCCACCGGCGATGCCGATGTTCCCGAGCAGAAGTTGGATGATGCACATGGCGCGTATGTTCTGCGTGCCGACAGTGTGCTGCGTCCATCCC
>Ga0334722_10003265_pt1 | contig 17614 bp, 17 predicted proteins | sample C3_bottom_MG_FD_207210 | JGI IMG/M metagenome (GOLD analysis project Ga0334722, IMG submission 207210) | Sediment microbial communities from Yellowstone Lake, YNP, Wyoming, USA - C3_bottom | ecosystem: Environmental > Aquatic > Freshwater > Lake > Sediment | place: USA: Wyoming | collected...
TAACAATTGATGGAGGTAATATGAAGCAATATCTAGATTTGCTGAGGGATATTCGAGATAACGGTGCTACAAAAACAGACCGCACCGGTACTGGCACAAAAAGTTTATTTGGACGTCAAATCAGATTTGATTTAAGCAAAGGCTTTCCGGCAGTAACCACTAAAAAACTATACCTTCGATCGATTATTCATGAATTGCTTTGGTTCTTAAATGGCGACAGTAATATAGAATACTTAGTTAAAAATGATGTTCATATTTGGGACGAATGGCCATATCGCGCCTATTTACAATCTATGGGTCATGAAGTGCCAGCCAGCAGCTCGGACGAGTGGCAAACTGGCCTAAAAGAATTCACCGATCGTATCAAATCTGATCACGAGTTTGCATCAAAATATGGCAATCTTGGCCCTGTTTACGGACACCAATGGCGCCATTGGCCAGATGGAAAAGGTGGTGAAATCGACCAAATCCAAGAAGTTATCGATACTTTGAATAATAGTCCAGATTCGCGTCGCATTATCGTTTCAGCCTGGAACGTTGCCGACATTAAAGAAATGGCAAAGGCCGGATTGCCGCCATGCCATACACTGTTTCAGTTTTATGTTATTGATGGAAAATTGAGTTGTCAATTATATCAACGCAGTGCCGATACATTATTAGGCGTACCATTTAACATTGCTTCTTATGCAATGTTAACGATGATGATAGCGCAGGTCACAGGTCTGCAAGTTGGCGAATTTGTGCATACGTTCGGTGACGTCCATATTTATCTAAACCACTTGGAACAAGTTGATTTACAGTTGTCGCGAACGCCAAAAACTCTACCAACAATGAAAATAAATCCAGATGTAAAATCTATATTTGATTTCAAAATCGAAGACTTTGAACTAGTCGGTTACGATCCAGATCCAGCCATTCGGGCGCCAATTGCGGTGTAGGTAGTAGGTTATACAATCTACTAACCCTTCGTGTAGGTTACAAACGAATAATTATACTTGTTTTTTTCATCAGCAACGTGATTTTCGCGCGATTCTTCGATCCATTTACCAGGAAGTTCAGGAAAATAGGTATCACCACTTAAATTAGCGTCAATTTCAGTTGCAATTACTTTGTCGACCGTCGGCAATGATTGCTCGTATATCTGTCCACCGCCAATAACATAGGCGTTCTTGTCGGCATCAACCTGCGAAAAAGCGTCTTCAATACTATGAACCAATTGAATACCTGCGATTTTTAAAGCCTGTCGACTAATTACGATATTTTGACGATTTGGCAATGGCCGTCCGATAGATTCGAAAGTTTTTCGACCCATAATAACCGCATTGTCAGTAGTAGTTTCTTTGAAATGACGCATATCAGCCGCCATCTCGCCTTGCCAAAGTAATTCGTTGTTTGCACCGATTAGGCGATTACGGTCATAGGCAACAATGATGTATTTCATAACTTTATGGTACCAGATATAGCCAATATGCTCTACAATATATAACAGTTAGATTGAAATAGAGGGGAACAACGCATCATTCAACAGATGAATGTACTAATGTTATGGGTGTCTATAGTAATATCGAAATCAAACAAGCTATCAAAGATGGTTTAATTGTTGCCCAACCATATAACGAAAATTATGTGTCTCAGGCTAGTATGGATTTTACATTAGGTCACTATTTTTACAAACAAGAGTATGCCACTGACGCTCGGATGTACAACCCATTCGACGAAAATGATGTTGCCCGGTATTTCAAAGGTCCTCTGCAGGCCGAACCTCACAAACAATGGTGTGAAAAAAATGGCTACAGCCTATTTGCAAACATCCCCGAAGACCACCCAATCATCGTTCTAAGGCCCGGTGAGCGCATTTTAGCGCACACTCATGAGTTTATGGGCATCCGCGCCAAAGGCGGCGCCTGCGAGGTTAAATCACGTAGCAGCTGGGGACGAAATGGCGTTGCTGTTTGCTTCGATGCCGGTTGGGTTGATCCTGGATATATCAATCGAATTACTTTGGAAATTTACAACCTAAACCAGCACGAATCAGTTGTATTGCCAGTCGGCGAACGAATCGGCCAAATCATATTTCATCACACCGGTGAGGTAGAAGGTGACTACAGCAGTGGTCGCGGCGGCGTCAGCGGCAAATACCAACATACAGCAGATTTAGATGAACTTATTCGAACTTGGTCACCAACACAAATGTTACCTAGGGCATTCAAAGATAAACGTTCTATGCCGACAACCATCAAAGGTTTGCCAAAAGGAATTAAATAATGAGCGAACGCGGTATTTTTATAGCTATTGAGGGCGGAGATGGGTCAGGCAAGGCAACTCAGGCCGAAATACTGCGTCAATTTATGTCCGAAAAGCTTGGAAAACATGTTATGAAGGTTAGTTTTCCGCGTTACGACGAAGATTCGGCATATTATGCCGCGCAGTACCTAAACGGCGCCTACGGGACAGCTGACAGCGTGTCAGGCGACCTTGCTAGCCTTGCGTATGCCGTTGACCGATATGCCGCCAGCAGTGATATCAAAGAATGTTTGGACAATAATGGATTTGTTATTGCCGATCGTTATGTTGCATCGAATTTGGCTCATCAAGGTACTAAATTTCAAGATAAAAACGAACGTGCTGCATTTTATGAAAGAATGAGGAACACCGAATACGGTATCTTGGGCATTCCGCGTCCAGATAAAAACATCGTTTTAATTATGCCGACTGATCATGCTCAATCAAATGTAGATAAAAAAGCTACTCGTTCATACACCTCAAAGAAACGTGATATTCACGAAGCCGACGCATCACATTTGGACAGAGCAAAATCGAATTACGAAGAGTTATGCAACATTTACCCTGACGAATTTACTCCTATCAAGTGCACAGACGAAAAAGGTAACATGCGTACCATCGAAGATATTCAACACGAAATCCAGGCAATTGTTGCAGTTGACAACAGATAAACGCATCTGTTATACTACGCCAAGACAAATACCCAAAGACAGTAGCCGTGGAAACACTTAATTTGCTACCGAGGATTATGTATCACTACATTTTTCGATTAAAGTCTTTGGCAGTGCGAGTTCCAAAGACTTTTTCTTTTGAACCGCAACTGTCTAGAACGTTTACAATTTGGTCGAAAATAATATAACAATTAAAGGAGAATTTTTATGGCAATTACCCGCGATAAAAAGAATACTTTGGTTGCAGAATTAGCTGAATTATTTGCAAGCTCAAAAGTTACTGTAGGCGCTGCTTACACTGGCCTTGGGGTTGTTGACTTACAAGAACTTCGTGCTGCTGCTCGTGCTAATAACGTAGTTATCAAGGTTGCTAAAAACCGCCTTGTACGTGTTGCCCTAGCAGGAAACGACAAATTCAAATCTGCTGATACCAGTTTGCTAACAGGACAATTAGTTTACGCTTTTTCAAGTGTTGACGAAGTTGCACCTGCTCAAGTTTTAGCTAAATTCGCAAAATCTCACCCAGAATTAAAACTGGTTGCTGGTTTTGACGGATCAGGCGCATCACTGAACACAGCATCTGTTATCGCACTTGCATCACTACCAACCAAGGATCAACTCCGCGGACAATTGGTCAGTGTACTTGCAGCTCCACTTACACAGTTCCTTGGCGTTGCCAATGGCGCTCAACGTGGTTTTGCACAAGTTTTGTCACAGCGCGCAAGCTCACTCTAATTTTGCACCAATACTAACTACTATATTTAAGGAGAATTAATATCATGGCTGAAGAAATCAAGCTATCTGCTGCACAAGCAAAAATCGTTGATGAACTCAACAAACTAACCGCACTAGAACTATCACAAATCGTAAAACACCTTGAAAACGAATGGGGCGTAAGCGCCGCTGCTCCTGCAGCCGCTGTTGCCGTTGCCGCTGAAGGTGCTGCTGCTCCTGCTGCAGACGAAAAAACTGAATTCACAGTTAACCTAAAAGAAGCTGGTGTTCAAAAAGTTGCCGTTATCAAAGCTGTTAAAGAAATCACTGGCCTAGGTCTTGGTGAATCTAAAGCAATCGTTGATGGCGCACCTACAACTGTCAAAGAAAAAGTCAGCAAAGACGAAGCTGAATCTGCAAAGAAACTGCTTGAAGAAGCAGGCGCAACTGTAGAGCTAGTCTAGTTCAGTTCACATTCGACCAAATTGAAACAAACTTAATACCGCCCGCAAGGGGCGGTATTTTGTATATAAAATCTACAACGTTTTTTAATCTGTATCTTTTACTGTTGTGGAAAAGGGGACTAGAATCCCTTAATGAACTCTTTCATTTCTTGGCTTTCGCGCATTCTTAAATCTTCTGGGAACGGATATTTTTTAGGCAATATCAAACTAAACTTTGAACCTTTTTTAGTGGTCTCGGCATACACTAAATCGCCACCAATTCGTTTAGCTAACGACTTAGCTACATATAACCCAAGTCCGCTACCACTTTTGCTATGAGTTTTCCAATCCTCAACCTGCGAGAATTTATTAAACAATTTATCCTGAGATTCGGTCGACACTCCAATACCCGCGTCTTCGACGGACAGTGTAATTTCATCACCAATAATATCTAATTGAACATCAATCATTCCGCTATTAGAGAATTTAATGGCATTACCAATCAATTGCTCTAAAATTTGGTGTACTTTGACTTGGTCTGTCTCTATTGCGGGCACTTTGTTTATCGTATAATCTATGCCCAAGCCTTTTTGTTCGGCTAGCTTACGCTGTTCAGCAACTATGCTCATAATCAAATCTGCCAAATTAATTTCTTCGATATTTACACGAACCGCACCCTGATCAACTGTTGACATCGTCAATATATCATTCGCGAGTTTTACAAGGCCACTGGTCGAATTATGAAGACGCTCCAGGTATTCTTTCGTGTGATCATTATATTCAAACTCAGGACTATTAAGCATCATGTTTAAAAACCCAACAATAACGGTTAGCGGAGTTCTGATTTCGTGCGATGCAAGGGCGGCAAACTCAATTTTACTCTGTTCAATTATTTCTTCGGCCGTTAAATTGTGTATAGAAATCATTGCCCCTAAATAGTTTTTGGTTTCTCCATATATTTTGGTGGCCAAAATGTTTAATTTAACCGATTTACCATCAACAGTTGAGTTAAGATCGACTCGATAGGGAACGCGCGTAGAATTATCGACTATCTCTTTTAGTGATATCGGACGCCCCGAGCTATCAATTAACTGTAAAGAGTCCAAAGGGATTCTGCCTGAAGCCTGTTCTATAACCATCAGAATAGGAAATATGTTTTTTGCGCTGGTATTATAAAAATATATTTCGTTATTTTCATCCAATGATATAAGCGCACTATCCATACCATTCAATACAGCGGTCATTTCTTCTTGCTCTCTTTTTAACCTTTTGATAGATAACTCTAGGTTATTTTTTTGTACCTGTACATCCAACGATTCAGCCGCTATTACCCTAAATATCATTCCGACGGCAAATATAGCAAATGGGACGGTAAAATATAACGTCTTTTCGACGACAGTATGATCTATCATGCTGTCCATCTGTACCCAAAAATAGAATGGTGCCAACGTTGAGCATACTAACAAAACCATAAAATGACGAGTTGTAAAAACAAAAGCATCGCTTATGACTATCAATGCCATAAACAACATATACACCAACCCCCAATGCTCAAAAATCAGCAAAAGAAAACTAAGACAAGTGATAATTATCAAATCCGTTACATAACTTAACTTTTTTATTTCAAGATATTTAATAGGGAAGTATATTAAATAACACGCCACAACCGTCAACGCCACACTTTCAGCCAAGGCGGCTGTCGTTAGTGTATGTGAATTTAGTATCAAAATTATTGTGGTCGCCAAAAGCCAAATTACAATAAAAAAATGAAATTTTTTCGAATGCGTGAACCCATGTCCGGGTTGTTGTTTATTTAATTGCGCTATTAGCATCGCCGGCTACACGCCTGTCTTATTAGCTAGCTTTTTCGTAGTTTTATCTACAGAAAGCACACCCCAAAGCATCAATAAATATGCCAAAGTCCTAACTACATCAGCGATAATCAGCGATAGAGGAACTGTAGCTATGTCATGAAGTGGACCAGCAATACTTATAACAAGAAGCGATATCCCAATCAAAGCGTAACGTTTTTGCTGCCTAGAGTGCATAAATGATTCGCGTATAAATAGCGTAGCCGCCGGTATAAACACAGTTAGAACAAAAAATATAATCATCATCCCAACAACAGGATTTTGATTCCAATGAACAATACCGTCTATAACTGTTGGTGTATTAAAGTTAATTAGATTTATAACCGTCAATACTACACCTATTAATACGCACATCCAAAATATAATTTTTCTATTAAACGATGGAGCGACGATAAGTATTGATATTTTTGATAAATATCCCAAGCTAATATAAGCCGACATGTGCCCGATTAAATACCCCCAACCAATCAATGACGAATTTTCGGGAGATAATAATAAAGGAACCGAGAATAATAGATAAAAAACACCCAAAAAAATCGTGAAATTTTTAAATAGGTAAAAGAATTCGTTACCTTTAATTGTTGCTTTTCTTAATCGGTAGTAAAAAAAGAATAATACTACACAATTTATGAATGCTGCAATCCCAGTTATAGGCACCGCCATTTGTCGTTTTTACCTTTTTCGATTTGTTAGAGCTGACTTACTTCCAAATATCACGCCAAAGAACATCGTCAAAAATCCAAGGGTAGTTATAGCGTCTGCAACAATATACATACTGGCTGTCGTGGCAGTGTCATGCATTGGACCGCCGATAATAATTAGCAGGAATGAAATGCCGATTAGCGCAAACCTTCTACGTTGCTGGGGCTGTCTGATTGCTTCTCGAATAAACAAAACTGATGATGGCAAAAGCGTTACCAAGCTGATAAGTGTAATCGCAATACCAATTGGGGCGGCAGCATTAAAGGCCGTAATACCATTATCAAGCACCACCGGGTAATTAAATAAAATTACATTCAAAGTCGTTATCGCTGCAGCCAATACTAAATACGCAAAAAATATCAGCAAGCTATTGTATGCAGGCTTTAAAATAAACAAAGAGACACGGATCAAAAAGGCATACGACACATACAAAAATATGTGCCCAATAATATAACCTAGTCCCAAAATATATGAATCATTCGGAAATAGCAGATTTGGAATCGCCATAATCAAAAAGAACGTAGCCATTGAAAGAGTGAATCTTTCAAAGTAGTAATAAAATTTATTGTTTGCGATGTTAGTTTTTCTAATTCGAGAATAGAAATATATGAGCACCAAAAAGTCTATCAAATGACCTATACCCGTTATTGGAAGTACCATGTATTCTCCTTATGATTTATGAATTAATTGTAGCATAATTAGCATAAACAATATGTAATATAAGTTAATTATTGACAAGATTAACATTCGTTGATATATATAAGGTAATATCATTACAAAAATAGACAAAAGGAAATTGCGAGTTACCATGTCTGATTTACCCGAGAAACAAGTAAAACGACTATACACTCTTATACAAGAGGCCGAGACAAATTTGGCTGCCGCCAAAGAATTATTAATCAGTATCACTGGTGAAGACGGCCATGTCATTACTAAACGATCAAGCAGCCTAGAAGACGCCAAAGGCAAAGTTGTCGAAGGCGTATTTGATGGTCAAAAAATGACCGGGCCAGATGGCAAAGAATACCCAGTTCCTGCAAATTACGCCAGCAAATCAAAATTAGTCGAAGGCGACATTTTGAAACTTACTATTACAGATGATGGTAGCTTTGTTTACAAACAAATTGGCCCAACTGAACGAAAATTAATCATCGGTACACTAGGTCAACATGACGGCGCTTATTACGTCGAAGCAAACGGCCGCGAATATCGTATATTGCTTGCCAGCGTTACGTACTTCCGTATTAACATCGGTGATCAAGTTACAATTATCATTCCTGCCGACAATCCAGACGCTGTTTGGGCAGCTGTCGAAGCCGCACTATAAATACAATAGGCTCAGACTTTAGAGCTTGCATCTGCAAGCTCTATTTTGTTATTGCAATAATTAAACAAAAGCATTATAGTTGTGGCATCAGGTGAGGTGAAAACAAAAAAGCGTAAAAAATACGGCAATATACAACACAAAAAGTGAGTATAATTGACGCATAAGTGGATAGGGGAATTAAAACAGTGTCTAGAGCATTGTATAGAAAGTATCGTAGTAAGACGCTTGATGAAGTGATTGGTCAAAAACATATCACAGACATCTTGACTCGAGCTATTGCAGCAGGTCGTGTATCGCACGCCTATTTACTAACTGGACCCCGTGGTGTAGGCAAAACTTCTGTCGCCAGAATCTTGGCGCACGCCATTAATGGCTTGGTTTATGACGAAAAATCTACAAACCTAGATATTATCGAAATCGATGCGGCCAGCAATAATGGCGTCGAGGACGTTCGCGATTTACGCGAAAAAGTCCAAATCGCGCCCGTATCTGCCAGTAAAAAAATATATATTATCGACGAAGTCCACATGTTATCAAAAGCTGCTTTTAACGCGCTGCTGAAAACCCTAGAAGAACCGCCAGAGCACATTGTATTTATCCTAGCGACAACAAACGTCGAAAAACTTCCAGCTACTATCATTAGTCGTACTCAGCGATTCAGCTTTAGGCCTATTGGTGTTGAAGATGCTATTAAACATCTGTCAAATATCGCTAAACAGGAAAAAATAAAAATCTCTGATGGTGCACTTAAACTGATTGCCGTTCGCAGTGATGGTAGTTTTAGAGATAGTATTAGTCTGTTAGATCAGCTATCTAGTTTAGTTGACCCAAAAACGACCATTACCGAAGAGCTAATCGAAAATACCTTAGGAATGGCACCTACAGAAGTCATAAACCAATTAATTGATGCGGTCGAAAATCGCAATGTAGGTAAAGTTGTCGAATTGTTAAATAGTACCTTGAACGAAGGCATCAGCCCAGTCATTTTAGTTGCACAGTTGACCGCAAGTATTTGTGATCAAATTGCCGATAAACCTCAATTAATTAAACTGCTGGATGGTTTAATTGATGTCGCCAAAAGTCCGCAACCACAACTTAAACTATTAAGTGTTCTTGGTATGGCCGCATCACCAAAACTAGTGCCAAAAACAATAGCCTTATCAATTCCTGCGCCAGAAGTTAGTGCATCAATTGCAGAACTTGAAAAACAAGCAACCAAACAAAAACCGGTTGAAAAGCTAACAAAGAAATTACCGGAAAAAGTTACAAAAACAGTAACTTCAGACGAGTTCGACTGGAATAAATTTATTGAATACACCAGACAGAATTACGTTGCACTATATAGCGTTCTGTCAAAATGCAGTTATCAATTAGAAGACGACGTATTGACTTTATATACCAACAGCAACTTTTATAAGAAAAAATTGGATGACACAAAATACAGCCCATTAATCAGTAAATGTTTGCAAGAGGTCGGAGTTTATGGACTGGATATCCACACAATTCCCACAGCGCCGCCGCCTCGTGATAGTCAAGCTGCCGCAATAGCTGCTATTATGGGCGGAGGAGAAGAGGTCTCGTTAGACCCCGCATAGTGAGATGGCAAGCAAAGAAGTAGTCGTAGGGAAAATACCACCACAAAATATCGACGCCGAGAAAAGTTTACTGGGCGCAGTTTTGATTGACGAAGAAACCCTGGCTGATATTTCTGAAAATGTCACTATCAAAGACTTTTACGAACGACGCCACGCCATTATATACGGCGGTATGATGCGACTTTATGAAAAACACAAACCAGTCGATTTGTTGACATTAACCGATGAATTAAAACGCAAAAAAGAATTAGACACTGTCGGTGGTTCAGCATATCTGACTGAACTTACAAATTATGTCCCCACCGCTGCGCATGCTACAGCGTACGCCGAATTAGTTGCCCAAAAGGCAATTAGACGTCGCTTAATCAAAGCTAGCGGTGATATATCCGAACTAGGATATAACGAAGAGACCTCGACCGAAGAGTTGTTGGAAAAAGCCGAAGCCGAACTCTTTTCAGTTAGCGATCAATCGTTGCGCCAAGACTTAGTCAGCATCGAAAGTATTTTAACTGAAAGCTTTGATCGTATGGAAGAATTACACCGCAACAAGGGTGCACTCCGCGGTGTTCGTACCGGTTACAAAGACCTAGATAATATGACTGCCGGCTTGCAAAAAAGCGACCTTATCATTTTGGCAGCTCGTCCTGCCATGGGTAAAACCACATTGGTTACAAACCTAGCTTATAACGTAGCAACCATCGCCAAACAGCCCGTATTGTTTTTTAGCCTCGAGATGAGCAAAGAACAATTAGTCGACCGTATGTTAGCTGATGCATCAGGTGTTGACGCCTGGAACATTCGTACCGGAAACTTATCTGACGAAGATTTCGGTAAATTATCCGAAGCCATGGGCGAACTAGCCGAAGCCCCAATTTTTATCGACGACACGCCAGGTTTATCAGTATTACAAATGCGCACCAAAGCCCGCCGCGCTACTCACGATCAGCCATTGGGACTTATCATCGTCGACTACTTGCAGTTGATGCAGGGAAGTGGCTATAGCGCCAGCAACCGCGTCCAAGAGGTCAGCGAAATTTCGCGTGGTCTTAAATTAATCGCTCGTGAACTTAACGTGCCAGTCGTCGCCCTAAGTCAGTTGTCGCGTTCAGTTGAATCACGTAGCCCACAAATCCCACAGTTGGCCGATTTGCGTGAATCTGGATCTATTGAACAGGATGCCGATATTGTTATGTTTATCTACCGCGAAGCATATTATAATCCTGAAACCGAGCGTGAAAATATAACTGATTTGATTATCGCTAAACACCGTAACGGCCCAACCGGAAAAGTCGAATTATACTTCCACCCAGAACGATTGCGCTTTATGTCTATCGACCGCAAACACGACGCATAACCTATAATCTACACGTGTTATAATTATGACAAACATGGGTAAGTACAAGATTTCAGAATTGTTTTTATATCGCTGGCGCTACTGGTTTGGATACAGTGTCGTTGCCATCGGTCTAATCGCGATTTTAGTGTTTGCCGGTTTGTACGCACCCGGCGGAATCTCTGCCCAAGAAATGCAGTCAGTCGTCAAAAGCAGCTCAATAAATTTTACAGATTTTAATTCATTCGCAATTACGAATTTGCCATATCATGCGTTACAACAACTAAGTATCACTGTTTTTGGAGTTTCAATCCTGGGCATTAAATTGCCATCAATTATTTTGGCATTTTTATCTGCCATTGGTATGATTTTACTACTTGGCAACTGGTTTAAACCACGCATCGCAGTTTTGGCATCATTAATTGCTATTACGACCGGACAATTTATTTTCATAGCCCAAGACGGAACACCAGCTATTTTGTATCTATTTTGGCCAATGCTTTTGATATTGTTAGCAAGTATTATTTCACGTAAACCAACCAGATTTAGAATGTTCTTTAAGATTGCGTTCTGTATCGTTGCCGGACTAAGCCTTTACACACCGCTTAGTATTTATGTTCTTATCGCTTTGATTAGCGCTATAATTTTGCACCCACATTTGCGATTTCTGATTAGACAATTATCAAAACCAAAAATAATCTTCGCTTTGGTTATCGCATTATTGCTAATCGTTCCTTTGGCAATTTCAATTATCAAAACTCCAAGTCTTGGATTGACTCTACTAGGAGTACCTTCGCAGTGGCCTGATTTTAACGCAAATTTTGCAGCACTTGGTGCTGAATATCTAGGATTCGTTAAACCTGGCGGCACAACAATTATGACACCGTTTTTTGAACTTGGATCGATGCTAATAGTCGCCATCGGTGCTTATTACATGATTCGTACCCGCGAAACTGCAAAAAGTTATGTTATAGGATTATGGATACTATGTTTAATCCCTGTCGTTATTTTTAACCCAAACTTCACCAGTATTACATATTTACCACTGGTCATATTGTTAGCATCCGGCCTAAACACATTGCTGGGTCATTGGTATAGACTGTTCCCACGTAACCCATACGCTCGTATTGGCGGATTGATACCTGTCGTTATTTTGGTGGCAGTCCTAGTTACATCTGGCATCGACAGATATGCTGATGGCTACAGATATGATCCACGAATTGCACCAAATTTTAGTAATGATTTGCAGCTAATCCCCAAATACACAGAAACCATTGTCGTAACTAATAATGAAAATGATTTTTATCAGGTAGCTGCAAAATACAACAAAACATACAGCGTTTCAACAACCCCAGCTGGCGACAGTTTCTTGGCAACACGTAACGCCAAACAATCATATTCAGGATACAGAATTGAAAAAGTCATTACTTCACAAAAATCTGACCAAAGCGACAGATTTTACTTGTATACAAAAAGATAGCAAAATAACGTATACTAAGAGTATAACTTATCAAATTAAGGAGTATTTTTATGGCATTTGATCAAATGAAGATGATAAATAATTTGCGAAAAGCGCAAAACGAACTAAAAAAAGAGATTATCGAAGTCGAAGCTGGCGAAGGCGCAGTTGTTATTCAGATTACTGGTGAATTAAAGGTTAAAAAAATCAATATCGACCCAAGTATGGTTGATTTAGAAGACATCGAAGAACTTGAACACTGGATTGAAATCGCAATGCGCGACGGTATGGCTAAAGCCCAAGAAGTCGCAGCTGCAAAAATGAAGCCACTTATGGGTGGACTAGGCAGCCTCGGGCTGTAGGAATTTGAATTGTCGCAACTACTTCCATCGGCACTTGTAGACGCTATTGATGAATTAGGGCGTCTACCTGGTGTTGGGGCGCGTACTGCTGAACGATATGCATATTTTTTACTACGCGCCGATAAACGCGTTAGTGAAGAGCTTGCCGGTGCATTATTAAAGCTTCATAGTGGCGTCAAAAGTTGTCCTGTGACATTTGCTTTGATTGATGCTGACGAAGAAGTGTCAGCGCTGTACAGCGATTCTGCGCGCGATAAATCACTTGTTGCTGTTGTCGAAGAACCATTGGATATTATCGCCCTGGAACGCACTGGACAATTTCATGGCACATATCACGTGTTAGGTGGCGCGATTAGCCCAATTGATGGCGTTGGCCCAGAACAACTTCACATTCCAGAACTGCTGGATCGATTAACTCGTGATAATGTTCAAGAAGTTATTATTGCCACTAACGCCAGCGTCGAAGGCGAATCAACCGCTCTATTTTTGCAACGCCATATCAAAGACGCGGGAATTGATATAAAGTTAACTCGACTAGCTCGTGGTATCCCAGTTGGTGTAGATTTAGAATATGCTGGTCAAATTACATTAACACATGCCTTAGAAGGCAGAAGGGCATTTTAATGTACGACAAAGCCAAAGAACTAATTGATTCAGCCAAAAAAATTATAATTATTCAAGCCGAAAATCCTGACGGCGATTCACTTGGTAGTGCCCTGGCATTAGAAGAGATTTTAGGCGACATGGGCAAGGACGTTATCTTATATTGTCCAATCGAAATTCCTAAATACATGCGTTATATCAACGGATGGGACAGAGTAATCAACCATTTTGACACACGTGCTGATTTAGCTATTATCGTTGATACCGCTGCTGACATATTGATAACGAAAGTCCTGGAAACTCCTGGTGTTCGCCACTTTCTGGAAACTCATCCAGTTTTAGTTATTGATCACCACGTATCAGATTCAAATCTTAGTTTCGAACACACAATGTTAGCCGAAGAGGCTGTTGCAACCGCTGAAATCGTATATGGTCTAGCGTTGGACGCCGAATGGACAATTAATACTCAGGCTGCTGAAAACCTTTTGGTCGCAATCATGAGCGATAGTTTAGGACTAACAGTCCAAACCGTAACTCCACGAACGTATTTTATCGCTGGTAAATTGGCCGAGCTGGGCGCAAGTAATTCCGTCATTGAAAAACGCCGCCACGAACACATGAAAAAATCAGCCGAGATTTTGAAATACAAAGGTGCTCTGCTGGAACGAATCGAATACTATTTGGAAGGTAAACTAGCGTTAATACACATTCCTTTCGAAGAAATTCAACAGTACAGCGATCAATATAACCCAAGTGTCTTAGTCTTGGACGAGATGCGATTCGTTGAAGGCGTCGAGATTGGCGTAGCCATCAAAACATATCCTGACGGCAAGCTAACTGGGAAACTCCGTAGCAATTCACCAATATCAGCAACAGTTGCTGGTTTCTTTGGCGGCGGTGGTCATGAATACGCAGCTGGCTTTCGCGTATATGAATCTCTTGATACAATTGTCCCAGAATTATTAAACGCAACCGACAGTGCATTGAAGGAGTATTATAATGACGCTAAAGTTTCATAACACTCTAACTGGCCATTTGGACGAGTTTGTATCGCAAACCCCCGGCCAAGTGTCACTTTATACCTGTGGTCCCACCGTTTATGACTACCCGCATATTGGTAACTGGGCAGCCTACATTTATTGGGATATTCTGGTTAGGACTTTGATTGCCAACGACTATAATGTCACGCGAGTGATGAATTTAACGGATGTAGGACATCTAGTCAGCGACGCTGATGAAGGTGAAGACAAACTCGAAAAAGGCGCCCGACGAGAAGGCAAGACAGCATGGGAAGTCGCCAAATTCTATTCTGAAGTATTTATCACTGGAATGCACCGATTAGGCCTAATAATGCCTCAGTTTATTACCCCTGCCACTGAATATATTCCTCAACAAATTGACATGGTGCGTACATTGAAAGCAAAAGGTGTGACATATCAAATTGATGATGGTATTTATTTTGACACATCAAAATTCCCACGATATGCAGATTTTGCCCATCTGGATTTAGATGCTTTGCAAGCGGGCGCTCGTGTTGAGTTTAATCCTCAAAAACGAAACCCAAGCGATTTTGCATTATGGAAATTTACACCAACTGGTGAAAAACGCGATATGGAATGGGACGCCCCTGATGATTTGCTTGATGATAAAAATGTCGAATATCAAACCGCAAAAGGTTTCCCTGGTTGGCATATTGAGTGTTCGGCAATGGCATTAGCGCATCTAGGAAAAACCCTAGATATTCATACTGGCGGTATTGATCATATACCTGTTCACCACACTAACGAAATTGCTCAATCCGAAACGACCAACGGTGTTCGTTTTAGCAATTACTGGCTTCACAATAACTTCTTGAAGGTTGACGGAAGTAAGTTTAGTAAATCACTAGGCAATGGTTATACATTGGATGATTTAGAAAAACGTGGCTATTCATTACTGGATTTTAGAATGTTCTTGTTGCAAGGCCATTATAAAAGTGAAAGTAATTTTACATTCGACAACCTGACCGCTGCTAAAAACCGTCTGCATAATTGGCGTAACGTTGCAGCGCTGCGTCATCAAATCCACGACACATTGCAAGATGATGACGAAAAGGGAAGTGATGACAAATCAGTATCATTATTTGCAACTTCACAGGCAGTAATCGAAGCTGTCAATAATGACCTTGGGACGCCAGAAGCCCTAAGAATAATTGACGATGCATTTTCAAAAGTAGTAAATGCAAAATTATCCAACATCCACCGACAGGCATTTGTACAATTACTTGAAACAATCGACGCCGTATTGGGCCTTCAATTAATCAGTACTACACCCGACATATCAGACGATGTAAAACGAATTATTTTGGAACGAAACCAAGCACGTGCTGATAAAGATTGGGCTAAATCAGACAAATTGCGCGATCGGTTATTATCTAACGATATTGTGATTCGCGACACCAGTTCAGAAGCTATCTGGGAATATAAAGACTAGATTCGACACAAGTCCTTATTTTTTATAAACCAGTTAAATCGACTCGTGTACTTTTGGAATGATTTTTATGTTCGCGAGCGAAGTAATCTTCGACAATAACTTTGATACAGCCAGCAATTGGAATTGATATAATTCCACCAGCTATCCCGAATAGGTAGACGCCTGTTGTAACGGCAATAAGAATCACTAAAGCCGACAAATCTATTCGTTTTGATTGAATTTTAGGTGAAATATAGTTTGCTTCAACCTGTTGGTACAGAATGAAGAATACCAAGAAAATTATTGCTGCGGTTATATTGTTTAACGCCAAAATAACGCTAACCATTGCTGCACCAATCATTGCGCCAAATAGTGGAATTAACGACAATACAAACACAATCATAGCAGTAGGTATGGCCAGGTCAGCCGGAACGCTTAATAACATGCTCAATATAAATACGGCGACACCAGCAACTGTTCCGGCAATTGCAGAAACAGACAATTGACCAGTGATATAACCGGTTACAACAGTATACATACGACTTAGTAGTTTACGGTGATACTCCATACGATCTTGGTCTTCATAAACCGACCACAGTCGTTTCAACCATGTTGGACCCTCGACCAACATCAAAAATGCCAAAACAAATACCAAGATTGCTGCCGTGACGGTCGATAAAACCGATCCGATACCTGTAACCAAAAACGATCCTATTCCAGATGCAAATTGCGATGCGCCATCTTTGATTGAGATAATCGCTTTATCAACCTGAGGTTGTAATTGATATTGATTTATAACATCGTTAATGCCGGCGTATTGTTTTGTCGCGCTATCAACTAAATTTGGTACATTATTGGCAAATTTAACGGTTTGTCCAACGATTGGTGGAATAACCAAAAATACAATTACGCCCAACAGTACAACGACTGCTATGTAGGCAAGTGCTGTACTAAGAACACGGCTCCGGCTGGGTAACATTTTAATAATTCGATTTACAGGCAGGCTTAGAGCGATAGCCAAAAAGAATGCCATGCCAACGATTAACAGAGCAGTTCTGGCACTGTAGATTGCTAATCCGACTAAACCAAATCCAATTACAACCAACCAAAATCTAACAAAAGTCCGTGTATCAATTTCGATACGAGTTTTCATAAGTTTTTACCCCTTTAAAATTCAACGTCGTTATTATTCATATACTTCGTATTATACACTAAAACAAAATTGTTAAAATTCGCACATTATTAAGCATCTTCTCAGCACGAATAGGTGTATAATATGTATATGCGAGTATTAATTATCGAAGACGAACACAAAATTGCACACGCTTTGAAAAAAGCCCTACAACAAGATAACTATGCAGTCGACGTATCTTATGATGGCGACGACGGCTACGCAATGGCAACTACCGAACCTTATGATGCCGCTATCATCGACTGGATGATTCCAGGCGAATATAACGGAATCGCAATTGTGAAGGCAATGCGAAAAATGAAAATTCATACACCTGTATTATTACTGAGCGCAAAGGGAACTATAAATGATAGGACTACCGGCCTTGACGCTGGTGCTGACGACTATCTTGTTAAACCATTTGCTTTGGAAGAATTATTAGCACGTGTTCGCGCACTATTACGCCGCCCAGTCGAAGTTCAACAAACTATTTTGACCGCTGGCGATTTGTCTTTAAACACTGTTACTTTCGTTGTAAAACGAGGAGACAAAGAGATTTCATTGACAGGCAAAGAATTCGCATTATTGGAATACTTGCTTCGCAACCAGGATCGACCACACACCAAAGA
>Ga0334722_10003266_pt1 | contig 17614 bp, 14 predicted proteins | sample C3_bottom_MG_FD_207210 | JGI IMG/M metagenome (GOLD analysis project Ga0334722, IMG submission 207210) | Sediment microbial communities from Yellowstone Lake, YNP, Wyoming, USA - C3_bottom | ecosystem: Environmental > Aquatic > Freshwater > Lake > Sediment | place: USA: Wyoming | collected...
CTTGATCTTACAAGCTCAACCTTATTTAGGGAATATCCCCAGGTAAATTGTACAGGACCTGTAAAGGTAGAGCTTGCTCCTTTTTCTCCCTCCTGTGCTTTTATAGGCATTGTAGCTCCAAAAAGTCTTACATCAATTAATCGTGATAGAATTATGTCTACGTCTTCTTTAGTTAAATTAGTCAGTTTATCTTTTCCAAGTAATCTCTTTAGGCGCTCTGTAGCATCTACTGTTTCTCCATCTATCTTTGTCACAAAAATTTCATAGTTTTTACTCTCTAAATAATCTCTTATGTACCTTTTAAGTCTTACATCACTTACAAGATTAATTTCTTTTTCATAGTCCATTCTTGGTTTATTTTCATCATCAGGATCTCCATTGGGATTAGTCATTTTGGCATCATAGAGAAATAAAATCTCAGAGTTTTTAGAATATATGTTCATTATTCCTTCTCCTTTCTTTTAGAATTTGTTATTCTTTTATAAGTATTGAAAGCATAACCAGAAAGAATATAATAAACATTTTCGGAATCTGAAAGTTTCCAATCTTTAATATGGACATCCAAGAGGCTTTTCATTACAGAGTAGATTTTTTCATTGTAACCTCTTATCCTATATTGATCCAACTTTTCAAATATTTCGTTGGAGAGATTAATAAGATTCCTAGGACTAATTCCATTAAAATTTATTTTGTTTAAGATAGGTTTTTTAGCATTGAAATCTGCCCCTTCTATTTGTTTTGCTCCTATCTCTCCTACGAGGTATCCTAAAAGAAATAGCGCCGTCTCTTCTTCTGACCATCCCATCCTGTTTACATATTTTTCTATTTCTTCATCTAAAATCCCTTGGAGAGATACCATATAACTATCACCTCCTTTTAAGAGATTTAATTTCTCAAAGAGTTTTAAAAGAAGATTAGTTTTTAATATTGAGATAACCAAATTTATTTCAGGGCTTTGTCCTGGTTTTACATTATAATCTGGCTTTTCAAACCTATATATCTTGGAAAGGGTAACGAATGAATCTATTAGAATATCTTTGTCCAATTTATAACCTAAGAAGACGTTCTCGTATATATCTAAAATCTTTTTGTATTCTTGAATTTCCCCTTTTCTTACAGGAATAAGATAGTAGATACTATCTAAGATCAAAAACCAATCATCTCTTTCTCCAAGAAGATTGTCCCCTAAGTTCTTTATCTCCTTAATACCATCTCTGATTTGCTTGATTCTCTTTAGGGGTATTTCTCTTATAAGTTTTCTGATTTTAAATTCCTCTCTCCCTGGAGGCTGTTTGTAAAATAGGAGATCTACATAGGAGTAATCTATAAGATCTTCATATAACATATAATCCTGTAATTTCTTTTCTATGGTCTCTTTAAACTTTAGGAAATTATCTAAGCTGAAGGTTGAGAGAACACATCTTTTAGAAAAATCCATCCAACCTTCAGTAAGGGTTTGATCTATAGGATTAAAAAATAATCCTGGAATAATCCACAAAGTATTATCTGCTAAGTAGGCATTGAGGCAATTTTTTATATAGGTTATTCCTGAGACTAGATCCTTGTAACATTCTTTGCAAAGGGAAAAGTTTTTAGAAAAGCCTTTTTCTTTTCTCTTTCCTTCAAGCTCCGAAGAAAAGGTTATTAGTTTTGTAATATAGAATTTAGCAGGAATTCGTGCAGTATCATAGGTTAATAAGTCTTTTTTTCCGCAAACAAAGCATTCTCCTTCAAAACTTTCTTCGAAACTTTCGTCGATAATTTTATTTTCAAGATAATCTATATATTCACTAAATTCTGAGGGTTTTTTGTTGTTAAAAGTGGCAGAGTAGACACTAATATCATTTTTAGTTAAATCTTTAGTTTTTTTGAGTAACGTGTAAAAAAGCCTTTCATAGCTGTCTTTAAATTTTTTAATCTTTTTCTTAATGTCTGATTCTTTTTCCATTTCTTCCTTTATTTTATTTATCTCTAAATCGATAGAGTTAATTTTGTTAAAATCTTTTATCTTTCTTATATCCAAAAAAATTACTTCTTTATCTCCAATGTTTTGAGAAATCAAGAAATTTTTTTTCACTTTATCAAGTACATCTTTGAGTTCACTTTTTTCTAAGTTATTGTATAAGTTAATTAGCGAATCAAAAAATAGGTATTTTACTGAATCAGTAGTAAGCCTATCCTGAGGGATATTTCCCTTACAGTTTCCTATCCATAAATATTCTTCCATTATTTTTTCGTCTATTTCTCTAATAAAAAGTTCAATATTGTTATTCTCTAAATTAAAATTGAAACCTAATAAACATCTACCCTCCTCAGACTCTTTTTCCTGTTCCTCTGGTCTGATGAGAAGGCTGAAGATAAAACCCTTTTCTCTACTTTCTCTATAACTTTTCCCTATATCCTTAATTTCTTTTAACACCTTATCACCTTCTTCTCTTAAAAATTTTTATCACTTTACAGTGTCAAACTCTGCTCATCTCCCTCCTTTCCTTCCTAAATTTCCCGCATTCCGAAACTCTCGGAATTTTTGTTTCTTAAGCTTGATTCATAAGTGATGAGAATGGGTTCCAAGCTTCCGAAAAGAGGCTTATGAGGCAATAATGGATTTTGTTAATTATTAATAATATTAGAATCCATTCTACTATCGGTTTTAAAACTTCTTCTGAATTTTATAAAGAAATTTTTAGCAATAATACGAATAAATTATTTATTCGCTTAAGTATTCAAAATTAGAAGGTTAAGCCGATAATAAATTGGTATCTGCTTACTTTCATACTCAAAGCATATTCTCACTCGATCACCCTCGTTTCTTTTCTAAGATTATTTTAACATCATATCGAGACAGGTTATGGGTACGTATTAAAAAATATTTTAAACTTCCATCTAAATCTAAATTTGCCTATTTGATTAAATTCTATAAAAACAATCCAATTCCTTCATTAGAAATATAAAAAGGAATGTTTAATAAAAATAACCGGAGAAAGCCTAAAACTATTCTCCGGTTATTCTTGAATCAAGTACTGTTATTGGAATGTATAATATTCCTCAATTTTTCTTATAATCTCATTATTTTTTACGTCGACCAGCTCAATAACTATCTTAAACTCACCCGTTTTATTAGAAATTACGTATACTTCGGTTGTTTCATTATAGTCAGGCGAAATTGCAAATCCCTGTAAAGGACCCCAGCCCGTTTTTATTATGTTATACCAGTTATTCGATGTGTCCTTAGCCCATATCTGAAGAACATTGGATGCATCGACCCATCCATTTGTTTCATCATATACATAAGCAGAGACCGTAAGCCTTACCGCATCGTATCCTCTGTCACCTATTGCGACCGCTTTAAGAGTTATGGGAACGGGTGATAAATTATTTTGATAAATATAGTTATCTACGGCTTGATTGCTATTTGGAACGCCATTAGTTTCCTCGATTAGAGTGCCATTAAAGTACGTAAATTGGTCCGGAATTTTTATATCATATAGCGATTGTATATTATGTAGTGAAATGTATGTTTCTGTTGTGGAAAGCAGTCTCTTGTTTTTACCTTCCATTCCGTACAATGCCGCTTCTACTCTGTAATTTCCGACCTCATTAGCTACCGCATATACATCCAGTACATCATTATAACCCGGGGTAAGGGCATCTATAGTTTCTATGCCATCTACCAGATTAATCCATTTGCCCTCCGCATCTTTTATCCAGAGCTGAACCTTATTATTTGCAAGGCTACCGTTTTCATCATATACATTAACCTCAACGACACCCTTATCATAAGATAGGTCTCCTACGGTAATAGGTTTGATCCTGAATTGGATCGGGACTAAATCTGGCGTACTTTCAATATTTTGTTCAATATTTTCACTTGAAAGAAGAGGACTAAAAAGTACGTTTCCGGTTCCTTCAAAGCTTATCTCATACGTTGAATATATATGTGTAAGATCGTACTCTTTTTCAAGTATTGATAATAGCTCTCCCGTATTGACATCGTAAAGTTTTGCTGTAACCTTATATTCGCCGGGCTCATATACTATCACATAAACGGGTGTGGTAGCTTCGTAATAAGGAGGAAGTGTGAAACCAACCGGCGGACCCCAGCCGGAACGCACTATATTGTACCAATTACCGGAACTATCCTTCGCCCAGAGCTGTATCTTATCCTCTGCAGGAATTGTGTAATTTCCTTCATTATCTTTCATATATACCGAATCGACCACAATCCTTGCGGCATCATATCCTTTTTCTCCAATTATATATATTCCATCCATTGAATCAGGAACTATGCTTACTTCAATAGGTTGAAGATTATTTTTTCCTATAAAGCCATCAATTTCATTATTATTCACCGCGCCACCATATTGGTTTTCTTCAAAAAGCGGCTGTTTTAACGCGAAGTTGAAAAATCCTTCTTCGGTTTCAAGTTTAAACTTGGCATGTTCAGTGAACCTATAATCTCCTCCCGCTCCTGCAACAGGATATTTATAGTTTTCAAACCATTCAAAAGGCTTTTCTACATCGAATAATACCACAGAAATGTTGTAATCTCCATAATCCTTTACAATAGGATATACATAGGTTGTTACATTATAATTTACAGGTAAGGTAAAGCCTTCGGAGGGCCCCCATCCTTCCTTTACTATATCGTGCCAATCGTTGCCGTCAAAAGCCCAGAGCTGAATGTCTTTATATTCTTCTTCGCCCTTAAATACATTAACTTCAAGTCTTACATTATTATAAGACACACCAGTACCGCCTGTCGAAAGGGTCACAGCCACCGGTTTTATGTCCTTTATAACATCCAGCCCCGGGAAGCTATTCGGCAACTCTTCCATTCTCTTAAACGTAAAGGAATTATCTATGGTTATTGTGGGTTCTACAAAGTTATAAACCTTTTCGACTACAATCTCACTCTGTGAAATTTGGTTTGAAAGAGGAACGGCATCCATATCTTCCAAAAAGATATCGAGCCTATATATTCCATCAGCATCATATTTTATGGGTAGCTGTAATTCTTCCGGAAACTCGGAAAGGGTTATAAATTTTGGCTCGTTCTTGGAAAGTTCTATTGTTTGACCATCGTAATTAATGGTAACACTTCCATTCTCAGGGCCTTCGCTATACCTTATACCCAAAACTACATTCTTCGGCTCTTCCCCTGTCTTTATAGGATTAAACTCGAAGGTATAAGTATTTTTGTCTCCCGGCTTCGGATATCTCGAGTTATTTAAATATTGCGAAATTTGATAATAACTTACCTTCTTGAAGTTAATGGTGTAATCCTTCTTATTCCCGTTTTCTGCCGTTACCTCAATTATTATTTTTTCCTCATTTTCCGGTCTGATTACTTTATAGGTTGCTTTTGCATTGTTCACTACCGGATTAACTTCTATTTGATAAGCGCTCAAACTCATCCAATCCCCATTCATTTCATCATACGGAAGATGATAGGTAAACTCTTCGGGTACCGGATCACCTATGGTTTGTTCAAAAGATGTACCATCCTTAGTAAAAGTTATCTTTATCTCTTTTAGCGTAGCATCACTGCTCTTGGGAGGTGTATATGGCTGCGAGCCTCCTGAAGAACTTCCGCCAGATCCGGTAGAAGGGGTAACGGTTACCTCCCTGTCACCTATTACAACCTTTACATTTTCTGATGATGTTATCTTATCGGGAGCTTTCTCGAGTACTACATTTGAAGATTCGATTACGGCTTCCTTAATTTTTCCGTCTCCCTTTATCACGGAAGAAGCTTTTATTTCTGCAGATTCTATCACCGCTTTCTTAGTTATCTCCACCGTTGCATCCTTCGCATTTTCGGTTACCAGAAGTTTATTTACTTCCGGAATATCCATAAGAACCTTTCCGGTCTCAACTATCGCCTGTTCTATCTTGCCCTCTCCTTTAATTTCCGTATTAGCCCTTATATCTGATTTTTGAATCATGGCATCCTTTGAAATTTCTACCGCAGACTCCTTTTCGATATTCAGTTCCTTAATTGTACCGGAAGTTACGATTATTTTTACGGATTCTCCTAACAAGCTTACCTTGTCGAAATTGCCGGATATTTTAACTTCTTTGCCAGAAGAAACTATATTCACCGACTGGATATTTGCCGAATTACCCTCCAAAATCGCCCCTGATTCTACCTTGATATTTTTAGCACTTGAATTTTCCGTAACAATCCTTACGTTATTATCCTTTTTATTTATAACTACCTCATTTAAACTGGAGTTTCTTACGATTACACTGTTTACTCCTCCACCGCTTACAATCAGTCTGCCCTTAACGGTAACATTATTAATCTCTGCATTTCCGTTACCTACACCGGATGTAATGTATAGGTTTCCTTCTATAACCGCATTCTTAATTATCACATCTGCTACCGCTATGGTCATACTGCCTTTTATGGTATTCCCTTTTAAATCGTAGATCCCGGAAATATTATAAAGCTCGCCAATGGCCCTATCCAGCATAGCTATGCTCTCTGCCCTTGTTATTGGAGCATCGGGTCTAAAGGTACCATCGGGAAAGCCTATCATATATCCATTTTCAACGGCTGCTGAAATATAGGGTTTAGACCATTCCGGGAATTGGGAAAAATCTTTAAACTTCGAAACAACATCGGCCTGAGAGGTAGCCTTCATAATTCTTACAAGTATTGCGACCGCTTCCTGCCTTGTTATAATATTTTCGGGTCTTATGGTATTATCTTCGTAACCTTTTATGTAACCCTCGTTTACTGCCTTCCTTATTTCATCGTAATACCATTTATCCGCTAAAACATCCTTAAAATTTACATTTGCTTTGTCCCGGAAACCCAAAGCCCTATTAACCAGCGCTATAAATTCTGCCCTTGTTATGGGTTTATCAGGTCTGAAACTTTTATCGTCATAACCCCTGACAATCCCCTTATCACTCCACTTTAATATCTGATCTTTTGCCCAATGGTTATTTATATCCGAAAAGGTAGAAGACTGAGCACTTACCGTAATCCCGGAAATAATAACACTAATAATTATCAAAAGGCTAAGTAAAAACGAAAATTTCTTCATAAAACCTAACCCCCTCTTTTGAATATTTTATTTCTCTGTGGTAAACTTTTAAAAGAACGAGAATTTTTTATATTTTGTCTTCCGGATTTTTAATCCGGAATTCTTTTTTGTTTTTCTCACCTCCTTCCCCTATTAAAATAACTTTAAAATCAAAAACCGACCATATAGCAGTATAACACCTATATATGGTCGGTTGCTCCTCCAACTCGCTATATCCCCATGGAGCCCACTTTGGGAATATAGGTCATCATTCCCATATAAAATATTACATGGAAATATATTGTAATAAGTTCTACAAATTATAAAAAATTCCTTCAGAGATTGTTAAAATTTTATTAAGTCTTCGACCAACTTTCCTTTTCTTGTATAAATTATAATATTCTTATATGTACATCTTCTGACCACTTAAAAATTTATTTTAAAAAATTTTTAAAATAAAAAAACCGGGTTTTCACCCGATTTACCTATTCTCCAAGCTTCTCCACAAATACCATGAAGCTATTGTTTCGTAGGGATGCCATTTTTGGCCTATTTCCATTATTTTGTTCTTATCAGGAATTTCGCCTAAGTTATATTGTATCTGTATGGCTTTTCTTATACCGAAATCGTCATAGGGAAGGACATCAAGTCTTCTCAAACCAAAAATGAGAAACATCTCCGCTGTCCATTTTCCGATCCCTTTAATGCGTGTAAGGGATTTTATTACGTCTTCGTTGGGCATATTCTTTAATTCATTAAGGTTTAGTTCGCCCTTTACAATGCTTTCGGACAGCATTTTAATATATTTAATCTTTTGATTGGATAGACCTATCTTTCTTAAATTTTCCTCGCTCTCTTCCGCTATCTTATGAGGATTAATATTATTGCAACAGAACTCTCTAAGTCTTTTAGATATTACATCAGCCACCTTGGAGGATAGCTGCTGTGCAATAATGGATTCGCAAAGTATCGTAAAAAGGTCTTCTTCGGGTATATAAAATTCTCCGTACTTTTCTATCAAGTCTTTCATAACCTTGTCAACTTTTTTAAGATGTTCTATGCCTTTTTTAATTTGATCCAATTAATATCTCCTCCATTTCTCCTTCGCCATTTTATAAAGGTTATTCCCATAACAATCTATAACTACGATAGCTGGGAAATTTTCTACTTCAAGCCTCATTATGGCTTCTGTACCCAAATCCTCGTACGCGATTACTTCTGCCTTTTTTACACTTCTTGAAATAAGGGCACCTGCTCCACCGGTTGCAGCAAAGTAAACCGCTCCATACTTTGCCATAGCTTCTATTACATCCTGGCTTCTTTCACCCTTGCCTATCATTCCCTTTAATCCTTTTTGGAGAAGTAATGGCGTATACTTATCCATTCTTCCGCTCGTCGTGGGCCCGCAGGAACCTATAACCTCACCTTCTTTTTTAGGACATGGTCCTGCATAATATATAACCTGATTATTTATATCAAAAGGTAAGGCACCCCCTTCTAACAATGTTTCGTACATCCTCTTATGAGCAGCATCCCTTGCGGTATAAATAATACCATTTATATAAACCAGATCTCCAGCCCTTAAATTCTTTACGGTATCGCTCGTAAGTGGAGCTGTTATTTCCTTCCTTCCCATATATTCACCCCCTAAAGGACCACGGTTACATGCCTTGTAGCATGGCAACTTATATTGACAGCGACAGGAAGCCCTGCAATATGCGTAGGATAGGTTTCGATATTTACGGCAAGGGCTGTAATCCGTCCTCCAAGACCCTGGGGACCGATTCCAAGATTATTTATTCTTTCAAGCAATTCTTCTTCCAGCTTCCTTATATGTTCTTTCGGATTTCTTATATTGATCGGCCTGAGAAGTGCTTTCTTGGAAAGCATCGCTGCCTTATCCATTGTTCCTCCTATACCGACTCCTACCACAATGGGCGGACAGGGGTTTGAACCTGCTTTATCCACGGTCTCCACCACAAAATCCATAATTCCCTGAAGACCATGGGAAGGAGAAAGCATTTTTATAGCGCTCATGTTTTCGCTACCGAATCCCTTCGGAGAAAAATGAATGGTTATTTTATCTCCTTCAACTATATCGTAATAGATTACGGCAGGAGTGTTATCGCCGGTATTTTTTCTCAAAATGGGGTCTTCAACTATGGAGTTTCGTAAATATCCCTTCTTATATCCCCTTCTTACACCCTCGTTTATGGCTTCGGTGATATTCGGACCTTTCAAAACAACGTCCTGTCCTATTTCCACAAAGAATACCGCCATCCCGGTATCCTGACAGATCGCCATGCCTTTTTTTGAAGCCCATTCTGCGTTCTGAATAAGCTGCCCGATTATATCCCTTCCTATTTCGGATTCTTCCTTCTCAGCTGAATGTCTTAATCCATCCATAACATCCGAAGGAAGCTCGTAGTTTGCCGTTATGCATAGCTCCTCAACCAAATCGGTTATTAACCCGGTATCTATTTCCCTCATATAAAACTACCCCTCTTAAAAATTCATATTTGTAAGGGAAATTTTTTCCCTCGAGTTTATACCCTTTTCCAATTTTATCATTTCGGAAATATCACCTAACAAAATCCCGCCAACTATAAAATCATCTTCTAAAAGTATCTTTTTATAGATCTCCTTTTCCTTATCATAATACGAAAATACCCGTCTTCCGTCCTTTTCCTCAAGAGAACCTATAGAATATAGCCTTGTTTTAAAGACATTCAAAAACAAAGCCGGAATCCTCGGCTCATACTCTTTTTTCTCGCCGCAGGCATTAAGCCCCGCAACCCTTCCCTGGTCTACAGCAACCGCCATAAGTCCATAAACCTTTCCTGAAAATTCGGCGACATCACCGGCGGCATATACATCTTCTATTCCCGTATTCATATATTCATCCACAATAACTCCTCTATTTATTTTTGCTTCTGTGCCTTTAAAAATCTCGGTATTGCTCCTCATACCTGCAGAAAGTATAACAAATTCTCCTTTTAATGTATCCCCATTTTTGAGTTCGACACCCTCCGCAAATTTTTCACCTAAAATTTTCGAAACGCTCTGTCCAAATATTACTCTGGCACCGCTATTCTCAACATGTCTTAAGAGAATTTCAGATGCCTTTTCATCGATTTGCTTCTGTAAAAGCCTCACATTGCTATCTATTAAGGTAATTTTCTTGCCAGCCCGGATAAATTCCCATGCAAGTTCCAATCCCAGGGGCCCTGCTCCAACAACAATACCATGTTCTCTATCTTTTATGTAATCCTTTATTTTAAAAGCATCCTTCATATTACGTAATATAAGGACACCTTCCAGATCCGCACCTTCCAAAGGAGGGACAAAACTTCTGCCACCCGTTGTAACAATGAGCCTATCATATCCGACTGTGCTTCCATCCTCCAGTATAACCTCTTTGTTTTTTACATCCATTCCTACAGCCCTTTTACCTATAATCATCCGTATATTTCTCTTTTCATACCATTCTTTAGGACATATGTACATATCCTCTGGTGAAAAATCTTCGTTAATATGCTTGGAAAGCTTCATTCTGTAGTAGGGCAGATAGGGCTCGTCGCTTATAAGGGTAACGTCAATTTCTAAGTTATTTATTTCCCTATAATCGCATATGGATTCAATAGCAGAGACACCAGCGGGACCTCCTCCAATCACCACTATATGCATATTCGACCACTCCCGAAAGAAAAAATTTTAAAAAGCGTACATACCTTTTTAAAGATATGCACGCTTGTCCCTATTTATTTTCCAATAAGGTTTTTGCAAATTTGCTTCCGAATTCGTAGGCTTCCTTTATCTTATCCTGATCCGGCCTAAATTTTAGCTTGAGCCCTTCGATGGTTTTAAGCCCGAGAGCTTTTAACCTATCCTCCATCATTTTAACCGCTTCCCCGCTCCATCCGTAGGAGCCAAAAGCAGCAGCCAACTTACCCTTATTTTTAAATACCGATATAGAAGAAATCATATCCCATGCAGGTTTTAGAGCATCCCTGTTTATGGTGGGAGACCCGACCAAAATGCCAGCGGATTTTTCTATTTTTTCAACCAGGTCTATAGTATTGATTTGAGAAACATCTACCAATTCTACGGCAAAGGCCCCCGTTTCTATAATTCCCTGAGCTATAGCTTCAGCCATCATCTTGGTATAACCGTAAGCAGATACATATCCTATTAAAATGAAATTATCCCTCTTCTTTTCTAATTCCTGCTTTGCCCAATTTCTGAACCTGTCCACATGCATCCAGGGCCTGTGGTTTAAAATGGGACCGTGGCCGGTAGCAATTATCTCTATTTCCAAATCCTTTATCTTTTCTGCTGCTTCTATAACATAACTGCTGAAGGGTGACATGATGACATTAAAATAATATTTTTGTGCCTCAAGGAAATCCTCCAGCTTGCTCTCAAGTATATGGCTTCCGCAGAAATGGCATCCGAAGGCATCGCAGGTAAAGAGGATTTTATCTTCCTCGAGATAGGTAAACATGGAGTCAGCCCAATGCAGGAAAGGTGCCATTATAAATCTGAGCTTTTTCCCGCCTAAATTGATAACATCACCATCGCTTACTACTTTTGCTGAAAAATCTTTATTTACAATATCCTTCAGAAACTGGATTGCAGGTTTTGAACCTACTACAGTAGCATTTTTTGTGTATTCCAAGACTTTTGCTAAAGCCCCGGTATGATCCGGTTCGCTGTGGTTTACTATTATATAGCTTATTTCTTCGGGATCCACCACATATTTGAGATTTTCTAAAAACTGATCAGAATATCTTTCCTTTACCGTTTCGATGAGTGCTATCTTCTCTCCTTTAACAACATAGGAATTGTAGGTTGTACCGTATTCGGTGTGCATTACAACATCAAACACCCTTAGGTTGGGATCCAGAATTCCAACCCACTCGACTCCATCCTTTAAGCTAAAAGGTATCACTTAAAGCACCTCCTATTTGACTTTTTCAAAAGCATCCTTCGGTGCACCGCAAACGGGACATACCCACGAATCAGGAATTTCATTAAATGGCGTTCCCGGTTTTACTCCATTATCCGGATCTCCATTCTCCTGATCGTAGATATATCCGCAAATGGTACATTCCCATCTTTCCATAAAAATTCCTCCTTTATATTTTTTCTCACATGCCTGATAATATATAAATTCTACTATAAGTATTTTTTTCCTCCAAAAATTATTTTCGAGATGAAATAAAGTTTACAACGGCTAATATCAAAAGAAGGATAAGCACTATAAGAGCACCAGGCGAAAGGTCGAGGTAAAAGGATAGAATAATACCCACAAATACCGAAATGAAGGAAAAAAGCATACCGTATAAAATGGTCTGTGTGAAGCTTTTCGATAATTTGAGGCTGGCCGCCGATGGTATAACTAAAAGAGAGGAAACCAGCAAAGCACCAACTATTCTCATGGAAACAGCCACCGTCAAGGAAACCAAAATCATGAAAAAAATATTTATAAATTTCACCGGAATTCCGGAGCTTTCGGCTGCTTCCTCATCGAAGGTTATAAATACGAGTTCCTTGTAAAGTAGGTATACCGACATTAACTCAAAAATGGTCAGAAGAAAAATTATATAGACGTCCTCTTTGGTTATGGACACTATGCTGCCGAACAAGTAGTTGATGATGTTCAAATTGCCTCCCCTATTTAAACCTATAAGAAAGATGGCTACTGCCATACCGAAGGACATGGTCACGGCAATGGATATTTCGCTGTACTGAAAATAGGATTTCCTAAGTTTTTCAATAAAAAAGGATGAAAGCAGGACCACAATTAAAGAGCTTACGGTGGGATTTAGGCCAAGTAAAAGTCCAAGGGCTATACCGGCTAAAGCGACATGAGAGATGGTATCTCCCATTTGGGAAAGCCTTTTTAAAACGAGAAAATTCCCTATAAGAGGCGCAATTACCGAAATAAGGGCTCCGGCAATAAAAGCCCTTATCATAAAGTCATAGGCAAATACCTCAAAAAACATCCTTCTCACACCCATTATGTATATGTTTTATTATCTTAAAGCCCTTTTCTGGCTCGGACTCCTCCACAATACTGCAATAAGGATACAGGTACCCGTTTTCTATGCAAATTATTCTTTTTACCTTATCGGCTATTGTCCATATATTATGGGTCACCATAAGTATGGTAATACCGCTTTCCTTATGGAGTTTGTTCAGTATATCAAAAAGATTGGCTTCGGCTTTTATATCCATGCCTGTATTGGGCTCGTCCAAAAACAAAAGTTTCGGTTCGGATACCAAAGCTCTTGCTATAAATACCCTCTGCCTCTGACCCTCGGATAGGGCGCCAATCAATCTATCTTTAAAATCCAGCATTTCTACCTTCTCGAGAGCATTATAAACCTTCTGCCAATCTTCCCTTTCAAGCCTTCTCATTAAGCCCTTTTGAGCATAGAGCCCCATGGAAACCACTTCTTTTACGCTAATGGGAAAGGATTTGTTAAAAAGATAGGACCTTTGAGGAACATATCCTATTATTCCCCTGTGCTTTAATTCGGAGACTTTCCTGCCAAAGACAAGTACATCACCCGAATCGGGAATCAGATGCCCTACTATGATATTCAATAGAGTGCTCTTACCCGAGCCGTTAGGACCTACAATACCTACGAATTCTCCTCTTGCTATTTTAAAAGTTATATCCTTTAAAACCTTGTTTTTGCCGTAAGAAAAATTCACACTTTTGAGTTCTATCACATTCTCCATAATCCATCTACTCCAAAGCTTTAATTAAATTTTTCAAATTATCCTTCATAATGGATATGTACTCCCTGCCTTTTTTTACATCTTCCTCGGTCAGACCCTCAAGGGTATGCAAGTTTAAAATTTCCGCCCCGGTTTCTTCGGCTATTACTCTCAAGGCCTTTGGTTGTGATAGGGGTTCTGTGAAAACATACTTTATGCCATTCGATTTGATGATGTTTATTACTTCTTTAATTCTGGTCGGTGTGGGTTCCTCTTCGTCGCTTAAACCCACCACCGATATTTGATTAAGACCATAGCTTCTGGCAAGATATGAAAAAGCGCTGTGGTAAACTATAAATATTTTTTTAGGAGTTTTTGCTATTTCATCCTTATATTCTTTATCCATGGCCAATAACTCATTTTTGAGCTTCTCAAAATTTGCTTCAAAATAATCTTTATCGGCAGGATAAGTCAAAACCAAGGCATTTTTGATATTTTCGGCAATCTTTAAAGCGTAAAGAGGAGAAAGCCAAAGATGAGGATTATAAGTGTTATTTTCCTGTATGAGGTCTATGTTCTCGGAAACTTTGGAAAACTTGGTTTTACCCCCGAAACCCTTAACCTTTTCAATCCAGTCGTCAAGACCGAGTCCCATATAAAGGACCAAATCCGATTTGGTGATATTTGCTATATCACGAGCGGTAGGCTCCCAATCGTGCGGCGAAACCCCTTGAGGAACTATATTTACAACGCGTATTTTTTCGCCCCCTATCTTTTTAGCAAAGTCGTAAATAGGATATATAGTCGTATACACCGTTTTATTTTGGCCCAACCTGGTATTCACGCAGGCCGAAATGGAAAAAGCCAAAAGAAGGACAAGGAAAATTATCCCAAATCTTTTTGTGTGATACATTCTTTACCCTCCTTGCAATTCCTGCAATAGCCCGAAATCTCGATTTTATGTTCTATAATCTCAAAATCCTTTAAATTGCCTAAAAAATCCAAAGGACACAAATCCAATTCGTAAACATTTCCGCAGGTAAGACACCTCATGAAATGAATGTGGGAATCCTTCTTTACCTCATACATAGTATTATTTCCAATATTGACTTCCCTCAAAACACCCAAATCCCTTAAGATATATAAATTTCTATAAACGGTATCAATGCTTACCCTTTCATAGCGTTCCTTTACCTTTTGGTACACCTCTTTTACAGATAAACACCTCTTCGCATCCAGTATGATATCGAGAATCAATTCCCTTTGAGGGGTTAGTTTAAGCTTTTTTTCCTTTAAACACTTTTTTATCTCTACTTTTAACATAATTCCACCATCCATTAAATAAGAAAATTTTCCTATTTAAGATTATATTATCATTTAATTATTGGGTCAATATAATAAAAATAGATTAAATAATTCTATCAGCCATAAACAAAAAAATCGCCTACAAAAATTAAAGACGATTACTTATAAATACAATTCACTTATCTCTCTGCATAATTTTCAAGACGATCTAACTTTTTCAATATTATTTTTTTTCTATCTATTTCGATTATACCTTCTTTTTTTAGTCTATTTAATTCTTTTGTAACTGTTACCCTGTCGCAACCTATTAAATTAGCAATATTTTCATGAGTTAAAGGCAAATCTATCAGATAACCTTTTTCAGTTTTTTGACCTTGCTGATAGCATAGTCTAAGTAATAGATCTGATAATCTTCCGAGAGAGTCTCTAAAAATCAAATCGCTCATTTGCATCATGACAATTCTAAATTTACGGCACATACTATGAGCTATATATTTGTAAGCAGTAGGGTTTGTACTAAGAATATGATTTAATTTATTTTCAAAAATAATAGATATCTCACTTTGTTCAATAGCTTGCCCTATAATTAAATCAAAGCCACCTCCTAGATATGAAAATTCTCCAAAAATTTCTCCTGGCTGCAGTATATAAAGGGTTTTTGCCTTACCATCATTATTCGAAATAAATTGTTTTATCAGACCCTTGGTTATTATGGCTATATATGTTTCATTGCTGTTAATTTCTATGATTTCGTTCTTCATAAAACTTTTTTTATGTCCATAGCTGGCCATACCAATGAAAAATTTTCTCATATTTTCCTGCTTTTTTATATCAAAAATTTCATTATATAAAACTTTTATAGACATTTACTCCCTCCTTTTTGTCTCATAAACAGCTATACCTTAGTATTAGTAATTATTTATATTTCATTTTTTGATAAATAAAGATATAATTTTAAATAAAATTATATCATGGGACGAAATAGAAAAGTATAAATATTTTAATGGCATGGAGTAATAATTCCTCCATGCCATTAAAATAGAGCAATTATCTTTTTATAAATGATTTCCAATCACCTGATCCAACATAGATGCATGGTTTATCTTTTATATTCTTTTGATATATATAAACATCTGCCAATTCCTTACTTCCATCTTCATATAATACCTCCCTTTTTTCTCTCAAATAGGCAGGTTCCCCACCATTTTCAAAATACATTTCCATATTATCAATCTCATTTAAAGTCTGACCATCATCGCAAAAGGTGATAATCTCACCCCATACTCTGTCTTTCCCATCTACTAAAGCAGGACAATTATAATTTAAAAGATGATAAAGACTTCCATAAGTATATCCTTTTTTTATTTCTATTGCTTTGTCCTTTAGATATTTGTTAAAGTTTTCGAATCCGCTCATTAGCGTTCCGTAAGCAAAAATTTTTTTTGTTGCCGATTTATTTATGTTTTCAATTTTATCAGTGGTATCCATACTATTTTTTACAATTACTCCTATGGCAATTTCTATAGCTTTTACCATATCCTCTAACGACATAGATGGTGTATTTGGTTTGTTTACAACTTGTGCTGGTACGTAGGGAATGTGTATAAATCCTGCCTTAATGTTTAAATTATTCTTATGAATATAATTTAAAATTCCATACATGAGATGATTACATACATATGTACCGGCACTATTTGATACTGATGCAGGTATATTCTCCTTTCTTATTCCTTCCACTATTGCCTTTATTGGAATTGTAGCAAAATATGCTGCGTTTCCTTCTGGATCAATTGGAGTATCAATTGGTTGTTGATTTATGTTGTCTGGTATCCTTGCATCATCAATATTAATAGCTATTCTTTCCACACTTATGTCATATCTTCCACCGGCCTGGCCAATGCTTAAAACTACATTGGGATTAACCTCTTTTATCTTTTCTATTACCTTTTCAACTGAAAGATAAAAAACCGTTGGAACTTGAAGTTTTATTATTTCTGCACCTTCGATATTATCTTTTAGGCGCTTAAGTACTTCATATGATGGATTGATATTTTCTCCTCCAAAAGGATCAAATGCTGTTACAAGTACTTTCATTGTACCACCCTTCCACACAAATTACTAAAATGCCCAAACATACATAAGTATTATATGTATAATAAGCATTGTAATAGCAACGGGAATTTGGTACTTGATAACCCCATATTTTTTATCTTTAATCTCTAATACTGCTGTTGGAACTATATTGAAATTTGCTGCCATTGGAGTCATTAAAGTTCCACAATATCCGGCTGTTAATCCTAAAGCCGATACTATTACCGGATTTCCTCCTTGGGCTATTACAAATGGAACACCAATGCCCGCTGTTATAACTGCAAAAGCGGCAAAAGCATTACCCATTATCATTGTGAATAAAGCCATTCCAACACAATATGCAATTACACCCAAAAGTATATTACCTTGAGGAATAATTGTTTTTATACCGTTAGCTATTACAGTCCCAACGCCTGCAGCTGTAAAGAGAGCTCCCAAAGCGGCGAGAAGTTGCG
>Ga0334722_10003267_pt1 | contig 17610 bp, 18 predicted proteins | sample C3_bottom_MG_FD_207210 | JGI IMG/M metagenome (GOLD analysis project Ga0334722, IMG submission 207210) | Sediment microbial communities from Yellowstone Lake, YNP, Wyoming, USA - C3_bottom | ecosystem: Environmental > Aquatic > Freshwater > Lake > Sediment | place: USA: Wyoming | collected...
CCCCACACAGGGGAGATGATTAAAGAGGGGAAGCAAAATTTGCCCTCTTTTTTCCAAAATGGAATATCATTAACAAATGCATATTATTTGCAGGCTAGATAAGAAGATGAATTATTTAAGTCTCACGCTGGCGGGCTTTCGTCGGGCATGAGCCCTTCCTCAAGCCATCGCCATCCTCGCATGCTTTCCAGCATGCTCGCTCCCTGCGGGATGAATTGTGGAATATGCATGGCATTTCTCCTAAGAAAGGGAGCTAAGTGTCCAGGGTGCAACGGAGGGAATAAGAACAAGACGCCGAGCTGTATCAGGTGCGTCATCAAGAAATGTCCTGCTTTCAGGAAGAATAAGCCAAGGTTCTGCTTCACCTGTGATAAGTATCCATGCGTCCGGATAAAACACCTGGATAAGCGGTACCGGACCAGATACGGAATGAGCATGATTGAGAACCTGGCCAATATTAAGAACCTGGGGGTCCGGCGATTCGTTAAAAATGAGGAGAAAAGGTGGGCCTGTCCTAAGTGCGGGGGAGTGGTCTGTGTCCATCGATGGTTCTGTGTTAAATGCGGGCATAAGAAGGGCAAAACGAATAGATGAATCCTCGTGATATCATTCAAGCGGGACAAGAATATGAATAAAACAAAGTACACTGCAATCGTTGAAAAAGAGGGGGACATGTATGTCGCCCTTTGCCCTGAATTGGATGTGGCCAGCCAGGGTAAAACCATCGAAGATGCCAAGGCTAACCTTAAGGAGGCGGTGGAGTTATTCCTGGAATGCGCGGATCCCAAGGAAATAAGGGAACGCCTGCATGAGGAAGTTATAATTACTTCATTCGAGGCCGCCCATACCTAGGCTTAAAGTCCTCTCGGGTAAAGCGGTCTGTTTGATTCTTGAATCGTGTGGTTTCCAGGAAATCAGGAGAAAGGGGAGCCATATTGTTATGCAAAAGAAAACAACCGAAGGAACAATCACTGTCCCGATTCCGGATCATCCAGAAGTTAAATGGGGAACGCTTTCGTCAATCATTCGTCAGAGCAAGGTTGAACGGAAGTTTTTCGAATTATAAGCCCCATTCCATGCAATCTATGCCCTCTTTCCGGAAATTAAACCGTGCCTCCTGGCTCGCCCTTCTACTGGAGCGATTTAACATGACTCCGGCAGAGTCCGCGGTTTATTGGCCTATCGAGAAAATACGGGCGAGGATTGCGCGGGAGTTCCCGCAATTCAGGAAATCCAAGGTCAAGGTGATCAGGCGGGGGCATTCGCTGGTGGTCGAGTTGGACGGAAAATACATCTTCAAATTCGTGTGGCATCCCAAGTCCAATTTGCGCGCTGAAGTGGAAACTTTAAGGCTAATTAAGGGCAAAACCGGGTTAAAGGCTCCTGACCCCAATTACATCGGAAAGGGGTATAAATTCTTCGGCTATCCCAAAATCGCCGGTCACAAGCCGGAAAGTAAGGAAATCCGCAGGTGGAGTCCCTTGAAGCGGCTACAATTGGCGGTGGAATTAATCTGGCTTTGTGCCAATGTCCAGGAGGTCATATCTCCCAAGGACCGGGCGAGGGTCCTTGGCCCAAAACCAAAGCCGATGTCCGGAAAGGATATAGATGCATTGGCTGGTTCATTCCGTTCTATCTTTTCCGGTTCCCGGTCATTGGTTAATGCATCGACCAGAGTCTTTAATGCGTATAAGAAACGGCAGAAGAGCCTGATCAGCGCAAAGACCAAATACATCGGATTCGACTTCCAGTTCGACAACTTATTGCTGGATTCGGAAGGACACTTGATCGGGGTGGTGGATTTTGGATACCTGACCTGGTCCGACGCCCCCGGATTGTTTGGCCTCCTTTATAAGGATGACCCGGAGATGGCCCGCATGGTCATGAAAGGATTTGAGCGGATTACCCGGGAATCAATTCCAGTCCGGTTGGTCAAGGCCCAGGGCCTGTTCAGCGTCTTTTCCTACCTCGTTGAAGTGTCCACTAATCGCTGGGATATGGCTGGGCGAAGGAAAGAGTTTCTGGCGATTGCCAGGAGATTCTGCTAATGGGGCCGTGCAATAATAATCCCAATATGAATCGGGGAGTGGTAGCCACCAAAAAGTGGATAGCCGGATTATTGATCTTGCTTTTCCTGGGAGGTTGCGTTTCTACTGGCATGATAATGCGGCTGGTGTCACCCGATGACCAAATACGGGAAGATGCCGTTTCCAATCTAAAAACTGTTAAGAATAGGTCTTTATTTCGGAGAACATTGATGAAATCGTTAGTTAACTACACCGACAGCAAGGACCAGGGTGAAAGGGTAAGGGCAATCTGCTCTATTGGCGAGCTTGGTCCCCGGGCAAGTGAGGCACTGCCTAAACTGACGGAGTTATTGAAGGATGAAAATCCTAAAGTTCGGATTGAAGCCCAAAAGTCCATTGATTCAATTAATGGGCTGGCGACAACGAAACCGGTTCCAGTTAGTGAATTCTCTGCTGGCAAGTCCGAGGCGATCGCGGTTACCGAAATATCCGCCGAAGGGGTTTCCCAAAGCGATGCGACGATCGTGGCCGACTGGCTGAGGGGCGCCCTGGTATCGGCGGGAGCCTATACGGTGGTGGAGCGGAGCGCCATGCAGAAGGTCCTGACCGAGCAGGCGTTCCAGCAGACCGGGTGCACCTCGCAGGAATGTGCCGTCAAGCTGGGCAAGGTCTTGAATGTCCAGAAAATCGTGGTGGGCAGTTTCGGCAAGTTCCTCGACAGCTATGTCCTGAATGTCCGGATGGTGGATGTGGAATCGGGGAAGATCGTCTACAGCGACACCGCCAAGGGGAAGACCACGGACGAAGTGGAGCAGAATATTTCCTCGCTGGCAGGCCGGTTGTCGGGGAATGCCGGAAGCGTGAAGCAGGTTCAGCCAGTCCGGCAAGTCCAGCCAGTGACGCCGATCCGGCAGGTCCAGCCGGTACAGCAGGGGGGATGGTAGGGGGAGGAGGGGAGTTATAAGTTGTAAGTGGGAAGTTTTAAGTTAATAGGAGAATTAGTTTAAACAAATCTGTACCTCCATAACCTATTCCCTCTTCCGCGCCGCGCGGAAGAGGGAATACAGTCTTAAAAACCCAAGACTAAGATTACCCTCACCCTGCCCTCTCCCACGATGGGAGAGGGTAAAGAAGAATCAGAGCGAATCGCCCTCCTCTCCCGTTTTGGTCAAGCCTCCCTCCCCTCCCAAGCAGTAGCAACTGCTTGGGAGGGGAGGGGAGGGGTTTGGGGGAGAGGCCGCTGCCAGTGTGACAATGCTTTGTTTGTCTATTCTCCGATAATCTTGATGAGAACCCTCTTTTTCCTCTTTCCGTCAAATTCCCCGTAGAAAATCTGTTCCCAAGGGCCAAGATCCAACTCGCCGTTGGTGATGGCCAAAGTTACCTCGCGGCCCATGACGGAGCGCTTGAGGTGCGCGTCGGCGTTGTCCTCGCCGGGGTCGTTGTGCCGGTACTGCTCGGTGGGGGCGTGGGGAGCCAGCTCCTCCAGCCACTTATGGAAATCGGAATGAAGGCCGGATTCGTTGTCGTTGATGAAGACCGAGGCGGTGATGTGCATGGCGTTGACCAGGCACAGCCCCTCTTTAACCCCGGACTTTTTCACCGCTGATTCCACCTTGTCGGTGATGCGGACCAGGTTGAACCGGTCCGGGGTGGAGAACCAGAGTTCCTCCCGGTAGGACTTCAGGGCTTTTTCCTCATGACGCAAACCAGGGAAAGCCCGGCGGGAATGGGCACGAACCGGAGCCAGTACCATTCGGCGCAGAAGATTACCTTATAGATGAAGTTCATCCATCCCGGCAGGTTGAGGTTGAAGTCGGAGGTGACCCCCTTCTTCCGGGTGAACTTGTCGCGGAGCCAGCGCACCGGCAGGATGAGCGGGAGCAGGAAGAGGTTGATGTGGGTGACCATCTCGGGATGGAAGCCGGCGGACCGGACCTTCTCGACCACTTCCTTCCAGGTGTAGCGGCGGATGTGGTGCATGGAGTCGTCGTGGAGGCTCCACAGGGAGGGATAGGCCGGAACGGTGATGAGGGCCAGCCCGCCGGGCTTGAGGACGCGGGCGAAGTCGGCCAGCATTTTCGCGTCGTTCCCGATATGCTCCAAAACATCAAAACTGGTCAGGAAATCAAAGCTGGAATCGGGGAAGGGGAGCGCGTCCGGCTGGTCCTGGATGACCGCGGCAATCCCCCGTTCCCGGCAGAATTCCACGGCCTCGGGCGCGATGTCGCATCCGGACATTTCCCCGAATTTCCGGGTCGCCATGATGTTCCCGCCGGTCCCGCACCCGACATCCAGGCCCTTAAGGCCGCCGCTCCGGAGCGACCGCCCGAGCAGGCGGATCATCAGCCACCGGCGCGCCACATACCACCAGTAGCGGGTTTCGATGCGGTACATCAGATCGTATTCGGCTTTTTCCATCTATTTCATTGTCCCATATGGGGGGCCGGGGGGTGGCGGGGAGGGCGCGGGAAAGGGAAAATAGATGCACAGATGGAATCCGCGATCCTCAATGTCCCCTGGTTCTTCGACCTCTTCCGCCGGATCATCGACGGCGGGCAGGTCGCCAATCTCCGGCTTTTCCTGGCCCGGATCGACCATGAATCGGTCCTCGATATCGGCTGTGGCATCGGCAGTTTCTGCCGGATGACCGACCGCAAATACCTGGGCGTGGATATCGAGCCGAAATATGTGGAGTATGCCAGGAAGAGGTACGGTTCCCAGGGGAAGGAGTTCATGGCGGCGGACGCCTTTTCGCTGGACTCCAAAACCGGCAAATTCGATGTGGTCTCCTTCATCAATGTCATCCACCACCTCTCCGATGATGAGGTTAGGAAGCTCTTCAACAGCCTCAAGGCGGTGAAGCCCAGGAATTATTTCGTCGTGGATGTGGCGCTGGAGAAGGGGCACATCGTGCTGGAGCTGTTCCGCTGGCTGGACCGGGGGCGCCATTACCGGACCCGCGACGCCCAGCGCGCCCTGCTGGAATCCTGCGGATGCAAGGTCGAGTGGGTCAACCATTACTGGTCCCGGAGCCATATCTACCCGCACTCGGTCATCCTCGCCACGGTTCCCGGGGAGAGGTCGCGGTGACCGCCGAATCCGCCCCGATACTCTCGGTGATCATCCCCGCCTTCAACGAGGAGGCGGGAATAGCGTCCACGCTCCACCGCCTGCTGGGCGTGCTGGACGGGCTCGGAATAATTTACGAGGTGGTCGTGGTGGACGACGGGAGCCGGGACCGGACCTGGGAAAAGCTGGTGGAGGCCCGTGGGGGACGGGCGGAGGTCCGGCTGGTCCGGCTGACCAGAAATTTCGGCCAGCAGGCGGCTCTTTCCGCCGGGATGGACCAGGCCCGCGGCGAGGCGGTCGCCATCATCGACGCGGACCTGCAGGACCCGCCGGAACTGCTGGCCGAGTTCATCGCCAAATGGCGCGAGGGTTACGCGGTGGTCTTTGGGATCCGCGCCAACCGCAAGGAAGGCCTGCTCAGGCGGGCCGGTTACAAGCTGTTCTACCGCCTGCTGGGGCGGATCTCCAATGTGGAAATCCCGCGCGACGCGGGGGATTTCTCGCTGATGGACCGGAAGGTGGTGGACATCCTCCGGCGCATGCCGGAGCGGAACCGGTTCCTGCGGGGCATGCGCTCCTGGACCGGGTTCCGGCATGCCGGCGTGCCCTATGACCGGCCGGAGCGCGCGGCGGGAAAGCCGTCCTATTCCTGGTGGAAACTAATCCGCCTGGCCCTCGACGGGATCACCTCCTTTTCCTATGTCCCCCTGCGCCTGTCGATCGTGCTGGGCGGGCTGGTGGCCCTGTTCGGGGTGGGGATGGCGGTGTTCGCCACGATCTGGCGCGTCATGCAGGGCGGGTCGGTCATCGCCGTGGGCTGGGCCAGCACGGTGGTCCTCATCTGCGTCATCGGCGGAACCCAGCTGGTGGTGCTCGGGATCATCGGGGAGTACCTCGCCCGGACCTACGACGAGGTGAAACAGCGGCCCACCTACATCGTGGGGGAGCTGATCGGGCCGGAAAAGAAGCAGTAGGGGGTCAGCGGACCCGGACCAGCTCCACCTTTTCGGCGTCATACCTGAACCGCCTCAGCTTGCCCACCGGCAGTTTGTCCGCCCTCCCTGGATACACCTTCACCGCCGGGGATTTCCCGTAGTCGTACCGGATGAATGACATGATCTCCTGCTCATAGAACGGGAAGTTCTCGATCACCCAGGTTTCGCCTGCCACCGGGGGCTTCTCGGTCAACTTGAGGGCCGCGACCATGGCCGGGACTTCGCGGTGGCCCCGGTTCAGGTGCGCCAGCACCCGCAGGCTGAAGGCGAGCTGGGTGGCCACCAGCAGGCCGGCCAGGATGAGGAGCAGGGGCACGGGCCGTTTTTTCGGCGACAGGTCCATCCAGTGGCCGCTGGCCCGGCCCAGCGCCAGGATGAGCCCGACGGAAATCATATAGGCGTGCCGGCCGTGCAGCCACGGCTCATACTGCGCCCCCGGGATCAGGAGGACCAGCGTCCACAGCACTCCCCACCAGAAGATGCGGTCGCGGGCGATAAAGCCGGGCAGGCGGGGATGCCGGCGGGCCACCCGCCAGCAGAGCACCGCGACGGCCGTCCAGAATGGGACCATTATGTGAACCCAGCCGATCGGCGAGTGGCCGTGCGCGGCCATCCACATGTTCAGCTTGTTCTGCATGAGGTGGAACGGGACAAAAAGGGCGGTCAGCAGGGGGAGATAATTTTGCAATGAGGACGCCGCGCTGAACTCCGCCTTCGGGAACAGGGAGGCGGAAGCGATGCGGTGATAGAGCAGGGCGAAGGGCAGGGCCAGCGCCGCGATGGCGATTCCCAGCGCAACCACCCGGGACAACTTTTCCCGGCGGGCCAGCCAGGCTTCCAGCATCAGGACCCCGGCGAAGGGCCAGGCGGTTTCATGGATGAGGACGGCGATCCCCAGTAGTCCCACCCGGATCACCCCTCCGGGCCAGCCGTTCAGCCGGGGGGAGAGCGCCAGCGCGGACAGGCAGATGAACGAAACATAGACATGGGCGCAGGCGATCCACATGACCGCATCCGCCTTGTAGAACCCGACGCTCCAGAAGACCGCCCCGGCCACGGCCAGCCACCGGCGTGTGAAATAACGGCGGAGCAGGACGAAGACCAGCAGGGAATTGGCGATGTGCACGGCCAGCATGACGGCGTGCCAGAGGGGGAAGTCGAGGCCGAACGCCCCGATGAGCGCCCGGAGGATGTCCGCGAACAGGGGACGGTAATAGTAGATGCGGAAGGCGTTGCGCATGGCCCCCTGGAAGGCCAGCCCGAAGGCGGACAGGTAGCCGGGCAGGTCCAGCGAGCCGTAAACCAGGTAGAGGTCGTTGCCGAAGAACGAGTTGGAGAGGGTCTGGCGGTAGAACAGCAGGTTCACCGCGGCCAGCAGGGCCAGGGTTCCCAGCGCGGGGGCCCAGGGGTTCCGGGCCGGGGTTTTACGGGAGGCGGATGGTTTTGACGGCATCTATTGGGTCAATCATATCAACCCGGGACGGCCCCAATCCCCCGGCCCCCGCGCGCCCCTTTCGTTGGGGAGCGGGGGATGAATGACCCTTAGCCGAACGGCCTATCCCGTTCGGCGAGGGCGAATGGATGTTGGGGCTGCCAGGCGGTGAAGCCCTATAATGTATGCAGTATGGAATCCCTCCAGAATTTCTTCGGGGCGCTCATCTTTATCGCCATTACCGCCGCTAATTTCGCCGGAATGGCGCTAGTCGCCCACCTGCTGGGCCGGCCCCGCCGCAATGCCGTGAAAGACCGGCCATTCGAGTGCGGGATGGACGCCCATGAACCGCCGCCCGCCCGGGTTCCCGTTTCCTTCTACATGGCCGGCTTGCTCCTCCTGGTGTTCGACATCCAGGCCGCGGTCATGCTGCCGTGGTCGGCGGAGCTGACCCGGCTGGGTTTCGGCGGGCTCGCCGCCATGGCGGTGTTCACCGGATTCCTGATGCTGGGCTACCTGTATGCGCTGGCGCGGGGGGTATTCCGGTGGTAGAAACCGCCATGCTGGCCTGCGCGGCGGTGGCCGCGGCGGCGTGCCTGGCGGTGGTGCTGAGCCGGGACCTCCTGCGGTCCGCCCTGGGCCTCCTGGCGGTGATGCTGGCCCTGGCCGGGATTTACGCCGGGGCCGGGGCCATGCTGATCGCGGCCGTGCAGGTCATCGTGGGCGGCGGGGCGGTGGTGGTCCTCTTCATTTTCGCCATCATGGTCCTCAATTCCCGCCATGAAGACAAACCTTCCTTCCATATGGGGAAGGCGTTTATTCCCTCGGCCGTCGCCGCCTCGCTCGTGATCTTCGCGGCCGCCTTCGCCGCGGCCGGATTCCTGGACCTGGCCCCCGCCCGGATGCCGCGGATTTCCGCGGTGATGGGAAGCCTGTTTTCCGGCTACCTGCTTATTTTGGAGGCCACCGGGCTGTTGCTTTTCGTGTCCCTGGTGGTCGTGGTCATCCTGGCCCGGAAGGACACGGACCGATGACCCTGGGCCTGCTCCAGCTCCTGGCTTTCTGGATGTTCGCCTGCGGGGTGGCCGGGGTGGTCATCCGGCGGAGTCCGCTGGCGGTTTTCATGTCGATCGAGCTCATGCTCAACGCGGCCAACCTGCTGATCGTCCTGGGCTCGGGGAACGCGGGCATGGAGGCGGCTGCCTCCGCGGGGCTGGCCGCCGTTTTCATCCTCATCGCGCTGGGAGCGGCGGAGGTGGCGGTCGGGCTGGCGGTGATGATGGCGATGTTCCGCGAAGGGAAGGGCGCCAGCCTGGACCAGGCTACCGGATTGAAGGGATGAGGCCATGCACCCGGTAATCGCGGCGCTTTTCCTGCCCCTGCTGGGGGCCGTCCTGGTCCGGGCCGGGGCCGTCCGCCTGGTTCCGTCCGGGGCCGCCAGGCTGGCCACGGCCGCGGTGGGGCTGGCGCACCTGTTTTCCTGGGCGGCGTTCTTCCTGATGCTAAGTTACGCCCCCGGCGGGCGGATCCACGACCTTGACCTGTTTCCGCTCATGCAGATCGGCGAAGTCGGGATTTCCTTCCTGCTCCGCTGGGACCCCCTTTCCCAGATCATGCTGATGGTGGTCACCGGGGTCGCCTTCCTGATCCACCTGTATTCGGTGTCATATATGGAAGGGGATGACCGCTATCCGTACTTCTTCGCGGACCTGAACCTGTTCGTCTTTTCCATGGTTTTGCTGGTGCTGGCCGGGAACTTCCTGCTCCTGTTCGCCGGGTGGGAGCTGGTCGGCCTGTGTTCCTATCTGCTGATCGGTTTCTGGGGCGCCCAGCCCGTGGCCGCTTCCGCGGGTTTGAAGGCTTTCGTGGTCAACCGAATCGGCGATGCCGGATTCATCATCGCCATATTGATGATGGCGGGCACCCTCGGCTCGCTCGATTACACCGGGGTGTTCGCGGGCGCCCCGCATGTCTTTCTCCGGGGGTCCGGTTCCGCCCTCCTGCTCGCCCTCCTGCTTTTCTGCGGGGCGATGGGCAAGTCGGCCCAGTTCCCCCTGCATGTCTGGCTTCCCGACGCCATGGCGGGTCCCACCCCGGTGTCCGCCCTCATCCACGCCGCCACGATGGTCACGGCCGGCGTCTACCTGGCCTGCCGGTGCCAGCCGCTGTTCGAACTGGCGCCCGCCTCGCTCTATTTCGTCGCCTGGGTCGGCGCGTTCACGGCCGTTTTCGCCGGCACCATCGCGCTGGCCCAGCGGGACTTGAAGCGCATCCTGGCCTATTCCACGGTCAGCCAGCTGGGGCTCATGTTCCTGGCGGTTGGCGTGGGCGCCCATGGGGCGGCTATGTTCCACCTGTTCACCCACGCCTTTTTCAAGTCCCTGCTGTTCCTGGGCGCCGGCGCGGTCATGCACGCCCTGGGTGGCGAACTGGATGTCTGGAAGATGGGCGGGCTGGCCCGGCCCCTCAAGTGGACCTTCTGGTGCTTCCTGGCCGGCGCGCTGGCCCTGGCCGGAGCCCCGCTGACCGCCGGTTTTTTCAGCAAGGACTGCATCCTGTTCGCCGCCTTCATGGCCCAGCCGAACGGCCGGGCGCTCTGGCTCATGGGGCTGGCGGCGAGCGCGCTGACGGGGTTGTACAGCTTCCGGGCTGTGTGGCTGGTGTTCGGGGGAACACCCCGGGTGAAGCGCGCCCATGAACCGCACGACCCTCCGGCCCTGATGCGCTGGCCCATGGCCGCGCTCGCCGTCCTGTCGCTCGTGGCCGGCTTCCTGTGGCTTCCCTCCTGGACACACTTCGGCCCCTTCGGCCGGTTCCTGGAGCCGGTGCTGGGACTGTCCGGACACTACGCGCCTCCCCGCGCGGAGGAGGCCGCCATGGCCTTCGCCGTCGCGGCCTTCCTCGCCGGTGTGGGGGCGGCCTGGGGCCTCTACCGGCGGGGCGCCCAGACCGTGAAGCTGGTGGGAGGGAGGCTCAAGCCCCTGCACCGGGTTCTGTTCAATAAATACTGGGTGGATGAGGTCTACCGCGCCCTGGTCGTCAAGCCGCTGTTCCGGACCGCCGGCCGGATGGAGTCCGGGATCGACCGCGCGGGATTTGATGAGGCGGCCGAGGGAACAGCCGGGACCGCGCTGGAGTCGTCCACCGAAGGCCGGAAATGGCAGACGGGCCACACCGGGCATTACGCCCTGGCGATGGCGCTCGGGGCCGCCGGCCTGGCGGTCCTCGTGTACCTGGTGCAGACCTGGGTGCTGCCATGAACCTGGGATTCCTCACCATGATCGTGTTCCTGCCGGCCTTGGCGGCCGCAGTTATAACCATCCTATCTGGGAGGATTTCGGCACAGACGGTCAAGGTGATGGGCCTGGGGGCGTCGGTCCTGGCCCTGATGCTGGCCGCGACCCTGCCAAGCGGTTTCATCCCGGGTGCCGGATTCCAGTTCGTGGAGTCGGCTGACTGGATACCCACCCTGGGGATTTCCTACAAGGTCGGAGTGGACGGAATTTCCCTCCTTATGGTCCTGCTCACCACCTTCCTGGTCCCGCTGGCCCTGCTGACCGCCTGGGGCGGCCCGACGAAAAACGAGAAGGGGCTGACCATCTCCATGCTGTTCCTCGAAACCGCCATGCTGGGCGTGTTCGTCTCCCTCGACCTGTTCCTCTTCTACATGTTCTGGGAGGCCAGCCTGATCCCCATGTTCTTCATCATCGGGGTTTGGGGCGGGGCCCGGCGCATCCACGCCACCCTCAAGTTCTTCCTGTTCACGATGGCGGGCTCGGTGCTGATGCTGGTGGCGCTCATCTCGCTGGCGCTGTTGAACCGGCAGAACACCGGGGTCCTGACCTTCGACTACACCCTGCTCCAGGCCACCCGGGGGGGATTCGCGGTCAAGTGGCTGTTTTGGGCGTTCTTTGCCGCCTTCGCGGTGAAGATCCCCACCCTGCCGTTCCACACCTGGCTGCCGGATGCGCACACCGAGGCGCCCACGGCGGGAAGCGTCATCCTGGCCGGGGTGCTTTTGAAGATGGGCGGTTACGGCATGATCCGCTTCTGCGCGGGGCTCTTTCCCTCCGTCGCGCTGGAGTACCGGCTGGCCCTGGCCCTGCTGGGAATCGCCGGGATAATCTATGGCGCGCTGATGGTGCTGGTGCAGAAGGACCTGAAGCGCCTGGTGGCCTACACCAGCGTGTCCCACATGGGGTTCGTCGTGGCCGGGCTGGCCTCGTTCACTGTGGCGGGCATGGGCGGGGGCGTCCTCCAGATGGTCAGCCACGGCCTGGCCACCGGGGCGCTGTTCGCCGTGGTCGGCATGCTTTATGAGCGGGTCCACACCCGCGAGCTATCCGCGTACGGCGGGATTTCCCGGGTGATGCCGCAGTTTTCGTGGCTCTTCCTGGTCGTGACCCTGGCCTCAATGGGCTTTCCCGGCACCAGCGGTTTTATCTCGGAGTTCATGGTGCTGTTGGGCCTCTGGAAACTTCAGCCCCTGCTGGCCGCCCTGGCCGTCCCCGGAGTCGTGCTGGCCGCGGTCTACATGCTGATGATGTTCCGGACTCTGATGCAGGGCCCCGTCAAAAAAGGCCTGGAACACCTGGCCCCGCTGGAGGGGCGCGAGGTGTTCGTGCTGGCCGTACTGGCCGCCGGGGTCATCATCATCGGGGTGTGGCCCGGCCCCTGGATCGAACTTATCCAGGGCGACATCCTGCGCATAATCGGCGGGGCGGGGGGGCCGGGATGACGCCCGGATTCATGTCATCCCTGCCGGCCATCCTGCCGGAATTGGTGCTGGCCCTGGGAGCGATACTCCTGCTGGCCTGGGGGATGTTCCATTCCCCGGATGCCCGGTTCAGCGTGCGGTGGGGGCTGGTTACCGGTGTCCTCGCCCTGGGGGCGATGGCCTATTCCGCCAGCCCGGTGGAGGAGTCATTCGCGGGGGTCATGGCGTTCGACGGGCTGGCCTCGGCCGGGCGCCTGCTGGTGCTGGCCTCGCTTCTCGCCTCCCTGCTGTTGTCCCACCCCTGGCTGGAAAAGGCTGGAATGCAGAACGCCGAATTTGTTTCCCTGCTCCTGCTCGCCGGGGCGGGCTTGATGGGGGTGTGCGCCGCGGTCAACTGGATCGCGCTCCTGGTTTTCCTGGAGACGGCCTCGGTGGCTTTCGCCGGCATCCTGGGGATGCGCCGGGACGAATCTTTGTCTCGGGAGGCGGCGGTCAAGTACTTCATCCTTTCTGCTTTCGCCTCCGCCTTTATCATATTCGGCGCCGCGGTGCTGTATGCCCCGGTCCGCGGGTTCGGTCTGGCCGCTCCGGAAACCTGGGATTCCACCGCCGTGGCCGGCACCCTGTTCATCCTCGCCGGCCTGTCTTTCAAGTGCACCCTGGTTCCATTCCATGCCTGGGCGCCGGACACCTACGAGGGCGGACCAACTCCGCTGGTGGCCTTCATCGCCTCCGCTTCCAAGGTCGCCGGCTTCACGGCGCTCGCGCGGTTTTTCCTGGCGGGCGGGGCGGGCAGTTTCCCGGGCGGGGGAGCCGCGTTCTGGGTCCTGGCCGTGCTGTCGATGCTGGTGGGAACGGTCTTCGCCCTGACCCAGTCCAACCTGAAGCGCCTGCTGGCCTATTCGGGGATTTCCCAGGCCGGCTACCTGGTCCTGGCCTTCCTGGGGGCCAGCGATACGCGCCTGGAGGCGGTCCTGGTTTACCTGGCCGTGTATACCGCCATGACCCTGGGGGTGTTCGCGGTGGTTTCGGTCCTCGAGGATGAGGGCGTGACCCCGGAAGTCGGCTCGCTGACGGGACTGGCCCGGCGCCGCCCGGTAATGGCGGCGGCGCTGGCGGTCGTCATGGTTTCACTGACCGGCCTTCCCCCCGCCGCGGGTTTCTTCGCCAAGTTCCTCGCCTTCCGCGAGGCGCTGTCGGCCGGGTACCTGGGCCTGGTCCTCGTGGCGGTGCTGGCCAGCGTCATCTCGGCCGGGATCTACCTGCGCCTGCTGGTTCCCGCCTTCATGGAACAGGACGGGGATGACCGGCGGGTGGCCCCGGTGGCGCCGGGAGCGGCGGCCATATTCGTGGGGTCGGCGGTTTTCCTCCTGGTCACCGGAATTTTCCCCTCCCTGCTGGTTTCCCTTTCCAACCTGTTCCTAATCCGGTAAGATATTGGCATCCCCCGGTTGACACTGCGCGGGAAAGCGTGGTATATCCTAGTTATCCGATAGGATAAGTAGGATATCTGGCGGATTCAAACCCGCCGCGATAGTTTCTAAGGACTTACCCCAGCGGAAATATAAAAGCGAGGTGCATTGAAATGGAAAAAAAGCAGGGATTCGACACCCTGGCGCTTCACGCCGGGCAGGTCGCCGACCCCACTACGGGCGCACGGGCCGTGCCGATTTATCAAACCACCAGTTATGTGTTCCGCGACACGGAACACGCGGCGAACCTTTTCGCCCTGAAGGAATTCGGGAACATCTACACGCGTCTGATGAATCCCACCACCGATGTGCTGGAAAAGCGCATCGCGGCCATCGAGGGCGGGACGGGGGCGCTGGCGGTGGCTTCCGGGCAGGCGGCCATTACCTATGCCCTGCTGGCGATAACCCGGCTGGGCGATGAGATCGTGGCGGGTAATAACCTGTATGGCGGGACCTACCAGCTGTTCCATTACACCTTCCCCAAGCTGGGCCGGACGGTGCATTTCGTGGATTCCCGCGAACCCGCCGCCTATAAGAAGGCTATTACCCCCAGGACCCGGGCGATTTACATCGAGACCGTGGGGAACCCCAAGCTGGATGTGCCCGATTTCGAGGAGATAGCGAAGATCGCCCATGAAGCCGGCATCCCGCTGGTGGTGGACAACACCGTGGGGGTTGGGCTGGTCCGGCCGATCGATTTCGGGGCGGACATTCTCACGACCTCGGCCACCAAGTACATCGGGGGCCACGGGACCTCGCTGGGCGGGATAATCGTGGACTCCGGCAAATTCAAGTGGAACAACGGGAAGTTCCCGGAGTTCACCGAGGGAGACCCCAGCTATCACGGCATCAAGTACTGGGACGCCCTGGGCGATGTGCCGGGGATGGGGAATGTGGCCTTCATCCTGAAGGTCCGCGTCACCCTGCTCCGCGATATGGGCGCGGCGCTCTCGCCGTTCAACGCCCACGAGCTCCTGCTCGGGGTCGAGACCCTGCCCCTGCGCCAGCCGCGGCATTCAGCCAACGCCCTGGCCATCGCGCAGTGGCTCAAGACCCATCCGCTGGTCAGCTGGGTGAATTATCCGGGCCTGCCGGATTCACCCTCTTACAAGGTGGCGTCCAAGTACCTGAAAGCGGGATACGGCGGGCTGGTCGGGTTCGGCATCAAGGGCGGGCTGGCGGCGGGAAAGAAGTTCATCAACTCCGTCAAGCTCCTGTCGCATGTGGCCAATATCGGCGACGCCAAGTCGCTGGTCATCCACCCGGCTTCCACGACCCACTCCCAGCTGACGCCGGAAGAGCAGAAGGTCACCGGGGTAACCGATGACTTCATCCGGTTCTCCGTTGGGCTGGAGGACCTCGAGGACATCAAGGCCGATGTTGACCAGGCGCTCCAGGCTTCCCAGGGCTGAAGGACCAGCAGTATGAGCAGTGACGCGCCCAAGCGCGAATTCGAGCCGGGCTCGGTCGGGCTGGTTGAAACAAGGTATTTCAACTTCGCCCAGCCGCCCGGCGAGCTCACCCTGGAATGCGGGAAGAAGCTCGGGCCGGTAACGCTGGCCTACGAGACCTACGGGAAGCTTTCGCCGGAGAAGGACAACGCCGTGCTGGTGCTGACCGCGCTTTCCGGCGACGCCCACGCGGCGGGGTACCATGCCGACGACGACAAGCCCGGCTGGTGGGATGTGATGATCGGCCCGGGCAAGGGCATCGACACCGACCGGTACTTCGTCATCTGCTCCAATGTCATCGGCGGGTGCATGGGCTCGACCGGCCCCTCGTCGGTCAACCCGGAGACCAAAAAGCCTTATGGGCTTTCGTTTCCCATCGTCACCATCCGCGACATGGTGGAGACCCAGCGCCTGCTCATCGACCACCTGGGCATATCCGTCCTGCACGCCGTCATCGGCGGGTCCATGGGCGGGATGCAGGTCCTGCAGTGGGCGGTGTCCTACCCGGACCGCGTCCGCCTGGCCCTGCCCGTGGCCACTACCGGACGCCTGTCGGCGCAGGCCATCGCGTTCGACGAGGTGGGGCGGCAGGCCATCATGGCCGACCCGGACTGGAAAGGCGGCGACTATGCCGGCACGGAAGGCCCGCGCCGGGGGCTGGCCATCGCGCGCATGGTCGGGCACATCACCTACCTGTCCGAGCAGTCCATGCACCAGAAGTTCGGCCGGCGCCTGCAGGACCGCGCGGAATACGGGTACGGGTTTGTCCCCGATTTCGAGGTGGAGAACTACCTCCGCTACAAGGGGGACGCTTTTGTGAAGCGGTTTGACGCCAACTCGTACCTGTACATATCCAAGGCCATGGACTACTTCGACATCTCGCGCCCGACCGGGTCGCTCCGCGCGGCCTTCGTGGGCGTCAAGTCGAAGTTCCTGGTCATCTCGTTCTCGTCGGACTGGCTGTTCCCGTCCGCGCAGTCGCGCGAACTGGCGCAGGCCCTGCGGCTAAATGACGCCGAGGTGGTCTACACCGAGATCAAGACCGATTACGGGCATGACGCGTTCCTGCTCGAGTCGGGTGAGCTGTCCGCCATCATTGGCAATTACCTCGCCTTCGCCCGGGACGGCGGGGATCGTAAGGGAACATGATCACCGACTTCGAACTGCCACGGGGGGCGGGCATGGTCCGGCTGGGCCCCGAGGACCGGGTCATCATCGAGCTGGTGCCCGAGGGCGCCCGCGTGCTCGACCTGGGCTGCGGCGAGGGCGACCTGCTCAAGGCCCTTACGGTGATCAAGGGCGCGCGGGGCGAAGGCATCGAACTGTCCGACGCCTGTATCCAGGCGTGCGTCCGGAAGGGCATCACGCGGGTGCACCACAGCGACATCGACGAGGGCCTGGCCAACTATTCGGATGAAAGCATGGACTTCGTCCTGCTGACCAACACCATCCAGGTCCTGCACAAGCCCCTGCAACTCATAAAGGAAATGGCGCGGGTGGGACGCAAGTGCGTGGTGGCGTTCCCGAACTTCGGGTACTGGCGGGTCCGGGTCCAGCTCCTGCTGGGGGGAAGGATGCCCAAGACCGGGCGGTTGCCCCATGAGTGGTATGAGAGCCCGAACATCCGCCTGCTGACCCTGCTCGACTTCCGGGAGTTCTGCCGGAAGGCGGGGATGAGGATATTGAAGGAGATTCCCCTGCGTACCGGCGGGCTGGGGCGGACCCGGCGCGCCAACTTCATGCCCAACCTGCGGGCGGATGTGGCGGTGTTCCTTCTGGAAAAGGAGGCGCCGAAATGAAGATTTCTTCACGGGTCGGAGATTCCGCCGACACCAGTCGGCGGAGCGAAGACCTCGCGGGAGGGGAAAGACCGTGAAGATATCGTCGCGGGTCGGAGGGTATGACATGGTCAGCCGGGTAGCCGAAGACCTCGCGGGAGGGGAAAGACCGTGAAGATATCGTCGCGGGCTAGGTACGGCTTCCGGGTGATGGTCGAGCTGGCGCTCAACCACGGGAACGGGCCCATGCGCGTGCGGGACATCGCCAAAAGGCAGGGGATATCGGCCAAATACATCGAGCAGTTGATCGCCGTGATGAAGGGGGCCGGGCTGGCCAACGCGGTCCGGGGGGTGCATGGCGGGTATTCGCTGGCCCGGCCGCCCGCCCGGGTAAAAATGCTCGAGGTGTTCGAGCTTTTGGAGGGCAACCTGGACCAGCTAGAATGCCGGGGCTGTCCGGGCTCCTGCGCCCGCGACAAGAACTGCGTGGTGAAGGAAATCTGGACCAAGGTCCGGGATGCCGTGAAGGGGGTGCTGGAGAAGGAGACCCTGGCGGATCTGGCGGCCCGCGTGAAGGAAAAGGAGCGGCAGACTTCCTCGATTTATTACATTTAATGTCCCGGCCGGGGGCCGGGCGCACTGATAACCGATAAAGGAGAAAAAGAG
>Ga0334722_10003268_pt1 | contig 17605 bp, 18 predicted proteins | sample C3_bottom_MG_FD_207210 | JGI IMG/M metagenome (GOLD analysis project Ga0334722, IMG submission 207210) | Sediment microbial communities from Yellowstone Lake, YNP, Wyoming, USA - C3_bottom | ecosystem: Environmental > Aquatic > Freshwater > Lake > Sediment | place: USA: Wyoming | collected...
TTTCAAACAGGAGAAGAAGGAAGGGGAAAAGAAGGAAGGGGAAAAGAAGGAAGGGGAAAAGAAGGAAGGGGAAAAGAAGGAAGGGGAAAAGAAGGAAGAGGGACCTGCTGCCTGGCCGGGAATAGAGGCCGGGACCTCGGTTGCGGGAATCCTGGGTGCGTTTATTGTATTCGGGTTTTCTCTGGTAATCGGATTCGGTATAAAGATGTTCAGGAGACGGCCCGCTTGAATGTTACCATTCTGTGTGGTCAGTCCCCGGTAAACGCTCCGGAGAGAAGAATTATTAATTCGCTCTCCGGAGCTGTTTTATATTCTACACTGTCTCCATAAACACAAGGGTACCCGTTCGATGAGTTTTGACAAGGCATATTTCAACATTGGCAGGCTTGACCGGTTGTCATACCAGGACACCATCGTGCACCGGCTGGACCCTCGCGCGAAAGTCGTGTGCACGATTTTATTTCTTTTCACAGTGATATCTTTTCCTAAGTATGAGATTGCCGCGCTCATGCCGTTTTTTCTGTTCCCGGTTTTGCTGACTACCCTTGGAGACATCCCTGTCAATTTTTTGCTGAAAAAGGTCGTCATCGTCTCTCCCTTTGCGATCTTTATCGGTATTTTCAACCCACTCCTGGACACAAGAACTGTTGCGGTCATTGCCGGAGTCCCGCTGTCCGCAGGTTGGATGTCTTTTATTACGATCCTAATAAAGTTCACGCTGACCATCAGCGCGGCGCTCCTGCTGATAGCAACCACGTCCTTTCCCGGTATTTGCCACGCCCTCCGCCGTCTCGGCGTGCCCGCGATTTTCGTCTCACAATTGCTCTTTCTCTATCGCTACCTCTTTGTTCTCATGGAAGAGGCGATGCGTCTCGTGCGTGCGCGGGACATGCGGTCTTTCGGCGAGCGAGGCAGAGGGATGAAGGTCGTTGTCCGGCTTATCGGGACCCTTTTTCTCAGGACCGTGGAGCGTGCAGAGCGGATCTACAGCGCAATGCTCTCCCGAGGCTTCAACGGTGATATCCCCTCAGTAAAAAAGTATCGTTTGCGGCTTACCGATGTCTTGTATGTGCTGACAACCATAGCGTTTCTCGCCATATTCCGACTCGTCCCCATAACGGGAATGATTGGATCATTTGCACAGGAGCTGATTAAATGAGTCACCACTTTGTTGAGTTTAAAAATGTGTATTTCCGCTATCCTGATGGGACCGAAGCGATCAACGGTATCAACTTCAGGATCACTCATGGGGAGTCGGTCGGCATCGTCGGGGCAAACGGCTCGGGCAAGTCCACGCTTCTTCTGCAGATGAACGGCTATCTTATGCCGACCTCGGGAACGGTTACTATCGGCGATATCCAACTCCAGAAGGGTACTGCGCAAGATATCAGAAGGCGCGTAGGCGTGGTTTTTCAAAACCCCGATGACCAACTCTTTATGCCGACTGTGTTCGATGATGTCGCTTTCGGACCGTTGAATCTCGGACTGGATGAACAATGCGTTCGCGAGCGGGTCCACGAGGCGCTTCTCAGGGTGAACGGCCTTGCGCTCAAGGACAAACCGCCGCATCATCTTTCCGGCGGGCAGAAAAGCGCTGTCGCGATCGCCTCTATCCTGGCTATGTCACCCGACATTCTCGTCATGGACGAGCCTGCCGCAAGCCTCGATCCGAAGTCCAGACGCTCCCTTATCAATCTCCTGAAAGGCTTTGTCCACACGAAGATCATCGCATCTCATGACCTCGATCTCATTCTTGATGTCTGTCAACGCTGTATAGTGATCAGAGAAGGTACTGTGGTCGCCGATGGCGCATCAAAGGATATTCTGTCTAACAAGAACTTGCTGGAAGAAAACAACCTGGAGTTGCCGCTATCGCATCAGCATTAAGGCGGGCAGATACTATTTGACTCGATCCTGCGCAGGTGCTATCCTTTGTCACACTATGGAGGATGCAGCTTGGCTATGGAATTACATCATCTCAGAATATTCCTGTCGGTTTTCAAAAACAGGAGCTTTTCCAAAGCATCGTCGGAACTGCACCTTGCCCAGCCGACAATTAGTGAACATATCAAGTCGCTTGAGCGCGAGTTGAACTGCGCGTTGTTCGAACGGCTTGGGAAAAAGATCCTCCCTACCAGTGAAGCGGATGTCCTGCACGACCATGCTCTGGAACTTATCGAAAAAGCGGACGCGGTCAAGGGTGTGCTCGGACAGCTCAAGAAGGAAGTCTCCGGTGAATTGATCGTGGGCGCAAGCACCATCCCCGGCACCTATCTCTTGCCAATGGTGATGGCTGATTTCAAGCACAAGCACCCGGGAGTGGCGTTCCAGGTGCGCGTCGGAGATTCACAGGAGATCGTGCAGCAAGTCGTATCTCATCAGATCCTCCTGGGGATCGTGGGTTCTAAAATTGCCGACGCGCAGGTGGTTTATACGCCGTTCCGGGAAGACGAACTCATCATCGTTGCCGCGCCCTCGTTCATGAAGAGCAGCAGGATCTCCCCGAAAGACCTGTGTCGCTATCCCATGGTATTGCGTGAGGAAGGATCAGGGACCCGGCGAGAAGCTGAACGGCTGCTTGGGGGACAGGGGGTCTCCTGTGGAAGCGTGAAAGTCGCCGGCATCTTCGGATCCACAGACGCCGTTAAACAAGCCGCCATCGTTGGCCTGGGATTGACGATACTGTCACGGTACTCAGTCACGGAAGAGCTGAAACACAAGCTTCTGAAGCGGGTCAAGCTTGAAGCCCCTCCCATGAAAAGGATGTTTTTCATCGTGACGCACAAGAAGCGCGCGCTTCCACTTATCTACTCTCTTTTTCTCGATCATCTCAAAGCAGTGTCGTAACCCCCCCCCTCTTCGTTTCCTCGTTGTCGCAAAATCCGATACGTGGCGTCCTAACCATTGGAATTACCTATTTTACTTATCAAATAAACCTATGGTAAATTGCTCGGCAACCGAAGGGGCGAATGTCCTGGTGGAGGTGCGGACTGTGTCGACAGAAAATACCAGCATCAACGGAAGCGTATGGGTTCACGAGAGCAAACCAAACAAGGACCTTGCGATCATGACGCTTGCTATCGGACTCGCGTCGCTTATCGTGGTCGCTTTCCTTCGCCCGAACCTTGAAACTGTCCTGGGTACTCTTCTTCTGGTGACGTTTGTTGCTCTGGTTGTATTCCTGACGCAGACCAAGATCACCAATATAGAGATCGATCGGCACACGGCCGAAGTCAGGAAAACAGCCAAATATTTTGCGTTTACCCTGCGCAAGAGCTACCCGTTCCAGGAGTTCGACGCGGTAATCCTTTCCGCACAAGACGAGCCTGTCGAGGGCGGCTACAGGATGCCCCGCTACGCTGTCATCCTTTTCGGGAAGGACCGGTCAATGGAATTGCTTTCCACAGACACGGAAGCGGAGGGGAACGCGATTCAGAAGGAGATTGCGGAATTTCTCAACTTGTCCAGAAGCCAGGGAAAATAAATCGTCAGGGAGGCAATTATGGAACCAAAATCATTTGAAGTGAAGTCGTACCCCGAAATGTGGAAAAACCTCGGCATGAACGTGGAGCGGTTCGAGAAGATGCGGTGCGTGCTCGGTGACGTGTATCAAAAGACTTTCATGATGCAGGAGAATCGTCCAAAGAGCATGGACTATTTCGATCTCACCATGGCCGAGATCCACGGAGGCCGGATCGCCGAGCTTCTGGAAGCCAAGAAGCAGGGCCGCCCGGTCGTCGGCACTTTCTGCGTGTTCGTTCCTGAAGAGCTGGTGCTCGCTGCAGGCGGTGTCTGCATCGGGCTGTGCGGAGGCTCTCCGGGTCCGATCCCGGACGCGGAAAAAGTCCTTCCCCGGAATATCTGTCCCATGGTCAAATCCGCTTACGGATTCAAAGCCGCTAAGGTCTGCCCCTATTTCCAGGCCGTTGACTTCGTGTACGGAGAAACGACGTGCGATGCCAAAAAGAAGACCTGGGAGATTCTCGACCGCGAAGTGCCTACCTATGTCATGGAGATCCCGCAGCTCAAGCGCGAGCGTGACCGGGTGCTCTGGCTGGAAGAGGTAAAGGACTTCAAGAAGAAGATGGAAAGCGTGACCGGCAAGACGATCTCGTCTGACGACATCACCAAGGCGACAAAGGTCATGAACGCGAAGCGCAAAGCCTTGCAGCGCTTGAACGTCCTGCGCGCTAACAATCCCTCCCCGATCAGCGGCAAAGATGTGCTCCTGATCGAACAAATCGCATTTTATGACGATCCGGTGCGTTTTGCCGAGAAGGTGAATGCTCTGTGCGATGAGCTCGACGAAAGAGTAAAGAAGGGCATAGGCGTAACGCCGAAGACTGCGCCGCGCATTCTCGTTTCGGGCGTTCCCATGGCCATGCCGAACTGGAAGGTGCATAACCTTATCGAAAACGGCGGCGGCATCGTGGTGAACGAGGAAAGCTGCATCGGGACGCGGTATTTCAAGGACCTTATGGATGAATCGAACGGGAGCATCGAGAAGCAGCTTGCGAACCTGACGGACCGGTACATGAAGATCGACTGCTCCTGCTTTACGCCGAACAACGAGCGCATTGACCAGGTGATCAAGGAATGCCGGGATTCAAAAGCTCAAGGCGTCGTGCATTACAGCCTTCAGTTCTGCCACACCTATAATATCGAGGCGATCAGGATCAAAGAAGCCTGCGAGAAAAACAATATCCCTTTCATCTCCATCGAGTCAGATTATTCCGCCGAGGACGTTGGCCAGCTCCAGACGCGGATCGAGGCGTTTTTAGAGCAAGTGAAGGGATAAGAGCGTGCTGGTAGGCATCGACATCGGTTCTCGCACGATCAAGACGGTGGCGCTCAAGGACGGCAAACTGCATGCCTATCAGGTCAAGGAGAGCGGATTCGATCCGCACCGGCAGTCGCTGGAGATGATCAAACAGTACCATCCCACGAAGATCATCGCTACCGGGTATGGACGGCACCTTGCGCAGAAGCATTTTGCCGGGGACGTGATCACCGAGATCAAAGCCCATGCTTTGGGCGCCCGGTATTTCTTCCCTGAGTGCAGGACCGTCCTTGATGTAGGCGGCCAGGACTCGAAAGTCATCGCCCTTGATGAAACGGGGAAGGTTGCAAGTTTCCAGATGAATGACAAGTGCGCGGCAGGCACCGGCAGGTTTCTTGAGATCATGGCTACATCTCTGGGCATTCCGCTCTCCGAATTCGGCAGCGAAGCGCTGCAAGGATTGGAAGACATCAGGATCAACAGTATGTGCACGGTCTTTGCCGAGTCCGAGGTGATCTCGCTCAAGAACAACGGCGCTTCGCCAAGGGACATTGCCCGGGCAGTCCATTTGTCGGTCGTTGAGCGTCTTGCCGCCATGCTGCACCGCGTCGGCCAGGTCGAATCTATAGTCTTCACCGGCGGCGTTGCAAAGAACCAGGCGATAGCGCAGCTCTTGCGGGATAAGCTGGAAATAGCGGTCCTTGTGCCGGATGAACCGGACATCATTGGCGCTCTCGGTGCGGCGCTTTACGCAGTGTAATTCATAAGGAGATCGTATGCAGATAGATGCTCGGGGAAAAGGCTGTCCTCAGCCGGTGATTATGACTGATGAGGCGTTGTCGAAGATGCAAGAGGGTATTGTCGAAGTCATCGTGGACAATGAAGAGGCGTCCCTGAACATACGGGGCTATGCTGTGCAGAACGGTATGTTCGTGGAGCAATCGCGGGAGGGGCGGGATTGGAAAGTAAAGATTGTGAAAGGCTATGCCTGCAAACCCGGTGCAACACCCGTTAGTGACGTTGCAGAACCAGCGCAGAAGAAAAAGACTCTTTTGATCATTATAGGGACCGACAGCCTGGGCAAGGACGAGGATTTGGGGAAGAAGCTCGTCAAGGGGTTCTTCGATACCATGAAGGTCTACAAGCAGCTTCCGCACACCATGCTCTTCCTGAATGCAGGCGTGAAACTGACAACGGTGAACGAGGAAACCGTTGCTGTGCTGAAAGAGATCGCGGATCTTGGCGTGGAGATATATTCCTGCGGAACCTGTTTGAAGCACTACAACCTGGAAGCGGAACTCAAGGTCGGCAACCGGGGCACGACGAACCATATTGTGGAAGGCATGCAGGACTTGGACAAGGTCGTGTGGGTATAACAACCATACTGGATCGGCTGTATTTTAGCGACTGGCTGAGTCGGCTGGAGCCGGCCGCGGGTTTCAACCCCGTCGGGCTGCCGTGCATGGCATGTCTTCGGTCCGATTCCGAAGTCAGTCTCCAATTCTCAACGACAGGAGGGAACGCTGTATGAGGCTGGTGAACAATCCCGACTCTCTGCGGCGGTAATTCTAGAGTTTTTCAGCGTTCTTCTTCGCCACATCGGGATAGTGCTTCTTCAGGCAGTCATGGCAGAGTCCGTGGGAAAAGTCGACATCGAGGTGGGCCCTGAAGTATTCCGCGATGTCCTTCCAGTAGCCCTCATCGTTCCTGATCTTTTTGCAGTGCATGCAGATCGGCAGCAGGCTTTTCAGCTGGATCAGCTCGCTGACATTCTCGATGGTCAGCAGGACATAGTGCTTTTCGCTGTAAAGAAATGGTGAGGCCGAGACCAGGAGATGCAGTTCCGTTTTCTTGTCGTTGGTGCCGAATTCCATCCTTGTGCCTTTGCGGAAGGTTTTTCCTCCCTGGACAGCCATCTTGACGGAATTTCTGATCACGCAGTCCGTGCAGGTTGGAGCGTGTCCGCACCCTTCAGGGACCTCGGTGGAGTGGACACAGTGCAGCGCCTCGCCGCCCCTCTTATTGTGGACTTCCTGTATATTGAGGCCAAGGCCGATCGAGGCGGTAGTGTTGACATGGAGGATGCGCACATCGTCGTCCACAATGACCAGCATGGCAGGGATCGCGTCGAATATCTCGTGAAGGAAACCGGCTTGAGCTAGTAAACTTTTTTCCATGATGCACCTCTCGACTTCTCTGAAGCTTATTAATCAGGGCATTGTGTCGGGTTTCGCAAGCTCTACCCGACCTACAGGCAACAGGCCAACCCTGCATCTCACCACGTATTGCGTGAAACAATCGAAAGTTGCTTCACTAAAGGCCAAGCAGCGCTCCTAACATCCGATCCACTGACGGGATATCGTTCGCGGAGAGACTGCCCAGTTTTTTCAGGACCAGCGCTTGCTCAATGGTTGATATTGCGGGCTTAACAGCGGAAGGTTTCAGTAAACCTGCGCTTTGCCAATCGGCAATAAGGCATTCACCGACATCGGTACTTTTATCTACTTTGCTCGTCACGGCAAGAATGACGATATCGTTGGTTTTTTCGTTGTAAAGCGATGAACTGATGACCACTTCGGGGCGCTTCTTGGTTGCGGTCTGATTTGAGAAAGGGAAGGGTACGAGGACGACATCACCCCGCTTATAAGTTGTCATACACGGCGTCCTCCTCGTTGCTCCATATCTTATCGAACGAGCGCTCAGACAGCCTTTGTGAAGCTTTTACGAACGTGTCCTTTTCAGCTTTCAGCTCAAGAAACTGGATGAAGTTCAGCACTTCGGCAAGAGCATTCTCCGGCAGCCTGTCCACCGCTTTCATAATAATGTCCTTGACCGTCATTTTCTTTACGATCTCCTGTATTAAACAAGTGCAACTGTTTCATAATAACAGATTAACCGGCATTTCTACGAATTAAGATGCTTCGCTGGTTCAGGCTTGCAGCCTGAACCACATGTTAATTGGTCGGCTCAATCAGCATGATTGAACCAGCAGCAGTCCTTGTTCAAGCAGGGATCAAATCAGCGACCAGCGGCTTTTCCTTGGTCAATCGGCTTACTCCCATTACGGTAAAACCGAGGACATTCCCCTGCACGTCCACTCGCTCCATTACCGCATCGTTGTTCGTTTCCTTCATATATCCGGCTTTATCGGAAAAAAGGACTTCCAAAAAATCGCCTTCCGGATCGTACCATACTTTTATCTGCTGGGCGGCCATAATTGTTCCCCCTTTTTTGGTTTGTCCGTTAGATACGCGGTTAGCACAAAGGCATCATCACTATCATACTTTACCACAACACAGAGCCACTTGTCACCGACCAATGTGCCGTAATAATAACGGTAGTTCAGGTTTGCAGACGCATCGGCCCCGGATCGTATCACCAGTTGCGGTTCACGGAGCGTTTCCGCAAGGGCGGCTTCCATATTGGCCATTTCAGGATGCTCTTTGATGTGATCCAACCGCTCGTCGGTCAACCGTACAGCCTTGCCCTGGTAATCCATGAGCGCTCTCATTTATCAACACCTTCCACGATCTTGATTTCTTCCTCCGTCAACCCATACAATCCATACACAATCTCATCAATCTTCTCATCTGTCACCGCATTCTCACGTTCGATCTTTTCGCGTTCGGCGGACGGAGGAAGCGCGGATTTCATTTTGTGGAGGTCGAGCATGCGGTCAACGAGTGAGACGATTTTGTCGTGGATGGCTTTTTCGGATGGCTTGTTGAAGTCGATGGTGCGGATGGGTATAGTTTCAACGTATTGGCGTTTCCATCTGTAAAAACCGCCACTAATCGTTGAGCTCAACTTTGAGAAAAAATACGTCGTTAAAGCAGAATTTAATATAGCCAAAAGATACTTCGATTCAACAGGGATAATATAGCATGTCGTTTCACTGTAAAGGCTTTCTGTATCGAGTGTAAATTGTCCCCTAGTTGCAATTTCCGCATACATTATCTTCGGCTTTTCAAATTCTGTATAGTAATCACAGGAACGCAGTTCCCACCAAAAATCACCCTTGTCATATCTTTTTTCGGCTGCACCTTCGAACGGCTTTAAGTGGTTGGCAATTGACGGGTAATTATTCAGAAGCCAATTCCATCCGCCACGATTACTACCAGAATGCTCTCGCGTCCAGCCTTTAGGCATCAATATTAAATATCTGCTGACTTCTGAAACATCATAGCGTTTAACATCCTTGCCGAGTAAAAATGGCTTTATCAGTTCAGCGCTTTTGCGATCTTCTCTTATTATCTGCTTTTTTGTTTTTTCATCTATTACAAATGCTTCCATGAGACCAGTAAGAATTCCCCTGTACATTTTACCTTCGACATACTCGCCTAATTGTTTTCCAACTGCCTGCAATTTATTCAGCAATGCTTGAGACTCTTCATCAACCAGCGACCAGCCACGGTCACTGAGAGCTGTTTTATTGACTGAATAGGAATGCTCGGTTACATAATCTAAGAGGTTGCCGAAATCGAGGGTCCTTACCTGAGTAGCAGAAAACTTGCTTGCTGCGGCTCCCTTGCGTATACGGACGATACACGGATAGGTCGTCGCCGTTTCAAATACTGGCAGATCGCCGAAGTCAGTAATTTCTTCAATGCGCTGCTTCTTCATCCATTTCCGAAGCGGTTCCCCGTAATTGGCCCGCATCCACTTGTTGGCAACGATATAGCTGAACAGGCCATCTTTCCTGAGCAGAGACACGCCCTTTTCGATGAAGTAGGCATAGAGATCGGCGGTCCCGTGATAAACCTCATAATGCTGCTGAAAGTAATCCTTGAAATCTCCGAGAAGTTCCTGTCTCACATAGGGAGGATTGCCGATGACGGCGTCGAAGCCGCCGTTCTCGATGATCTCGCCGAATCCAGCAGACTTGGATGTCCAGTCAAACGGGTTGATGCGGGCTTTGTCTTCGTCTGTCCAGCCCCAACCGCCCCCCTCACCTCTGTCCTTTCCCACGAGGGGAGAGGAGGTTGCTAGTTTCAGCGACAGGGAGCCTGAAGCTTTGCCCCTCCCCTTGTGGGAGGGGTGCGGGGAGGGGGCGTCAAAGATGTCATACCCGATCAGACTGTTGCCGCACTTGATGTTATTCCCCATGGCCGGGAGAAGATGCTGCTTCCTCGGCAACATACCGCGCTCGCCTTCGAGCGCCTTGAGGTAAAGGCTCATCATCGTGACTTCCACTGCCTGAGCGTCGATGTCCACGCCGAAAAGGTTGTTCCTCAGAATCTTCGCCTTTTCGTGAAGCGGCAAAGCAAAGTCGTCGGGGTTCACCTTTGTGTAGATGTCCAGAAAAAGGGTCTGGGCGTCTTTGGGGTGCTCGCGGTAGTAGCGGAGATGGTAGTCTATCAGGTATTGATACGCGCCAAGAAGGAACGAACCTGAACCGCATGCCGGGTCGAGTATCTTTATCTTCTCGATCTGCTTCGGCGACTTGCCCTCGATGATCTTGCCAACGGTGTTCTTGACAATGTAATCAACAATGAACTTCGGCGTATAGTAAACACCGCCTGCCTTCTTTACCTCCGGCTTTTCCTCAACCTTCACGCGTTGGGGCGTTACGCGGATGGTGCTGCCGAGGTACCGCTCGTAGATGCTGCCGAGAAGCTCCACGCCGATGGCATCAAAACGGTATCTTGTCTTTGGGAAATAGAGATTATCGATGATGTCGGAGAGAAGATCGGAGTCGACCTCCACACTCTCGCAGGCGTGGGGTTTGAAGATGTCGCCGTTCAGGTCGTCGTTCACCTCGCGGAAGAGATCGACGAGGGCGGGCATCATGGACTTGCGCTTGCCCTCTTCCCTCCATTGTGCCACGATCTCCCAAAGCTCCCGCTCCGGCCTGATCTTTCGGTCTTCGGCAATGCGGATGAAGATGATGCGGTCAAGAAGCTTCTGGACCACGTCATTCAGCACGTGGATGTCGAGCTTATGATTTCGCTTGTTGATGTCCTTGGCAAGTTCCGTACGCCACCCGGTCAAATCTTCCAAAAAAGACTTGTCCGGAGGGATTCTCAGGCGTTTGCTTTTCGGATCACGGGGAAGCAGGGCTTCAAGCGAACCTTGTGTAACCCGTTCTCTTGAAAGCTCCCACAGCTTCTCGATATTGTTGAGATAATCAGTGTACTTGAAGTTGTAAAGAAGACCTTCCTGCGGATACTTGGGATTCGGCTTGAGCGATGCGTCGAAGAGCTTGAACTCTTCGAAGTCGGTGAGGATGACGAACGAGACTTCCTTGGTCGACCATGCATACGTCTTGGCCTGCATGATGTGGTTCACATCGTCCAGTGGCACCCACGGGGCCTTGGCCTCGATGAAGAATTTGGTGTTGCCGTTTATACGGAAGTTGTAATCAGGGCGAAGGGTTGTTTCCGGTGATACCTCGACGATAACGTCGCGTTCATGGGGCGGTTTGTGGGCTCTGTTTTCGATGTCCCAGCCAAGGGCGTCGAAAAAGGGATTCAGAAAGTCGATGCGGACCTGGGCTTCAGGATAGCCCTTTGCGAGATAGTGATTTTTGTCCTGTTCGAACTTCCGGACCAAGGACTGAATGTCTTGCTTGAACGATTGAAGATCAGCCACTAATCAGCCCCCTGAAGACAAAATGCTATTCCTTACGATTACCATAGCATCACTTTTATTTAAAAACAAGCGGATATTGGCAGGCGACAGCGTCTTATTATTCGATGTGGTGGAGCTGGCGAGTGCGTCAGGCTTTAGGAAGTTTCTCCGTAAGGAACTGCACGAACGCGCGGTAGTGCTCGGGGAGGGCGCGTTTCTTGTTGGTGATGACATAGAAAAGCCGCTTCATTTTTACGCCCTTGATGCGGATCTCCTCGACGCGGCCGGTCTTAAGGTCATCCTTGATCACGAACCGGGAAAGGATCGAGGCGCCGAGACCTGATTTTACCGCTTCCCGGAGCGAGTCCGTGGAGCCGAGGATGGCCTTGATGTTCAAGGCCTTGAGGCTGATGCGGTGGAGGAAATGGTGCTGCTCCATGCTCTTGCGCGAATCCGACTCTTCCTCGCGGATGAGCAGCGGCAGCGTGAACAGTTTGAGCGGCGAGATCTCTTTTTTCCCTATAAGGCCGGGAGCGGCCACGAGCACGAGCTCATCGCGGAAGGAGTGGACGCGTTCTATATCCTTTGCGTTCTTGAGGTCTCCCACGATCCCGAGCAGCAGGTCTCCGTTCGCGACCTTGTCAGCGATCTCTTTTGTGCCGTCGATGGTGACCTGAAAAAAGACCTCGGGATAGCGTTTGCTGAATTCCGCTGCCAGGGGAGGGACCACATAGGAGCCGGGGATGCTCGTGGCGCCGATGTTCAGCAGCCCCTTGACCTCTTTCTCTGAGGAGGAGATGTCTGTCCTGATGTCCTTCAGCTGTTCAACGATCTCACCGGCCCTCGTGTACAGCAGGCCGCCTTCCTTGGTGGGGATCGTTTTCCTGCCGACCCGGTCGAAGAGTTTCACGCCCAGCTCTTCTTCGAGCTTCTTCACATGGATGCTGACCGAGGGCTGGGTGAGATGGAGCTCCTTCGCAGCCGTGGAAAAGCTCCTGTTGCGATAGACCGAGAGGAAGACCTGTAGTTGGTAGATGTCCATGTCCGCCTCTGTTATGGTGCAGTTTTGCCCAGGTTGAGCCCGATCACGCCGATGATGATCAGTGCCATGGATATGACCTTGACGAGGGTCACTGATTCCTTGAACCAGAGGGATCCGATGACGGCGATCAGGGCAGTACCGAGCCCTGACCAGATGGCGTAGGCAACGCCGATCTCGAGCTGTCTGAGCGTCAGGGAAAGAAAAGTGAAGCTCAGGCCGTAGAAGATGAAGGTAAGCACGGTGAACAGCGTCCTGGTGAAACCCTGGGACAGCTTCATGGATGTCGTGCCGCTCACTTCGAGACAGATGGCGATCACCAGATACAGCCAGCCCATAGGTCTTATCCGTTCCAATGCTGCCAGGAGAATGTGTAGCGAGATGCGAACGATTGCATCCTACCTGATTTTGCAACGGAATGTCAATCTGAAGCTTATTCCTGTTCAGGCCATGGTTGCAAACATCAGGGAGAGGCGGTATAGTTATTCATGGATGCTAGTCCGAACAACAAACCCTGTCTGCTCTGCGATGCCCCGATGGAAGCGCTGGGAACGCCAAAGGAAGTACCCTGCATCTTTTGCGGCGAGCGGGAGTCTGTTCTGCTTTCCTGCCCTGACGCCCACCATATCTGCGATTGCTGCAGGTCACAGGATGTGCGGCTGGCGATAGAAACAATGGCCCAGACTACGGGGCTGACGGACCCGATAAGGATCGCAGAACTGATGATGGGCCATCCGCGGATCGGCATGCTCGACTGCGATCACACCTTCATTGCCGCTGGTGCGTTCATGGCCGCGCTCAAAAATTCACCGTACGGCAGCAAGATCACGGACAACGAGGTCCGCGAGGTGCTCGACCGAACAGCGCGCCAGACGACCAGGGAGTCCTGCGCGCAGACCGGTGTCTGCGGCATTGTCCCGGCCATGGGCGCCTGTGTTGCTCTCTTTCTTGATGTGCGGTTCGGGTCGGACCGGGAGCAGCAGATCACGATGGATGCGGTGACGAATATATCACAGGCACTGACAGACCAGACCGGACCGATCTGCTGTAAGGCCTATGTGCGCGTCTCGATCAGTGTCGCGAGCACATTCTTCGCCGAACGGTTCGGTATCCTCCTGCCCACATCCCGTACCGCTGTTGTCTGCAGATCGAGCGAAAAGCATCCCTTCGGATGCCGGGAAGGAAAGTGCGTCTATTACCTGAAGCCGGCCAGGGATATCTTTGTTGATGCCATTCATTTGCCGCGCACGGTCTGTCGTTCCTGAAAGCCTATCTGACAACCCTTCCGGTCGGAAGGGATCGGATACCTCCCCTCGTTGCAGGGGTGGGCGATTTACGGTATACTTCCTGAGAAACGCGGAGATCATTTCTATTCATCGTCAGGAGAGTATCCATGAACCGCACGCTGGCTCTGTCGCTCGCTTACCTGCTCTTTATCAGCCTGTTCACCGTGAGCGAGGCCGGGGCGGGACGGGACAAAACCTATACTAGGACCCTCGAAAACTATGAGATCCCTGACGTGATGCTGGTCAACCAGGATAACGTCAAGGTGAGCCTCAGGAAAGTGCTGTTAACTGACAGGCCGGTACTGGTGGATTTTGTGTACACGACCTGCACCACGATCTGCCCGATTCTTTCTATAAATTTCACGAACTTTCAGAAGACGATCATCGAGGAAAGCGGATCCACTCAGCTTGTTTCGATTTCGATCGATCCGGAATTTGACACGCCGAAGGCGATGAAAGCCTATTTGAAGAGATATAACGCGAAACCGGGTTGGGATTTTTTAACCGGCACTCGGGACGATATCTCGCGGGTCTTGAAGGCATTCAACGTGTTTACACTGAACAAGATGAACCACTACCCCGTGATCCTGCTGAAATCCCCGACCGACCGCCGCTGGGTCCGGGTCTACGGACTCATCGGGACCAGCGAGCTTCTGGTGGAATACGAGAAGGTGCGGAAATGATCAGAAGAGCGTCTCTGTCAATGAAGGCAGTGATCATCCCTGTACTGCTGGCCGCGGTGCTGGCATGCCTATGCAATGGCGCGGTCGCGGCAGAACCGTCAAAGCCGGAAATGATCGCAGGGGTATCCCGCGAGGAGGCCCTGCGTCTCGGCGAGCGGATGTACTGCGAAGGGATCCTTCCTTCCGGGGAACCGCTCACAGCGATGGTCAAGGGCGATATCCCGATGGCGGGCAATCAATTCACCTGCACCAACTGCCATCAACGGAGCGGTTTCGGGTCCTTGGAGGGTACGGTCAGAACGCCGCCGATCAACAGCGCACAGCTCTATGCGCCGCTGTCGAAATTCAAAGGCGTTCCCATGGGCAGGCGGTCGGCCGCGATCCCGGAAACAGAACTGTACCGTCCTGCGTACACTGATGAGACCCTTGCCCGGGCCATGCGGACCGGACAGGACCCTGCGGGCAGGCAGATGAGCTCGACCATGCCGATCTATTTCCTGAATGACCGCGATATGGACATTCTGGTCTTCTACCTCAAGAACCTGTCTGCGGGCATTGAGGCTGGTGTGACGAATACGGCACTACGCTTTGCCACGGTCATTACCGACGACGTGAGCAGGGCGGACCGCGAGGCGATGCTCGCGCCCCTGCAGTATTATATCAACAACTGGCGCATATCCCGCCAGATGGAGCAAAGCGCCCGGGCAGGCGCCTTTGTCCTGGAAGGCGAGGCCCGCGAGTTAAGAAGATTGTCCCTGACCGTCTGGGAACTGAAGGGTCCATCGGAAACCTGGCGAGCGCAGCTGGAAGAGCATTACCACACAGAGCCGGTGTTCGCGCTCCTGGGAGGTATTGCCGCGGCTGAATGGGCGCCTATTCACCAGTTCTGCGAGGATCACAAGGTGCCGACGCTTTTTCCTATCACCGATTTCCCCGTCATTACCAACGCAGGAGGCCGTACCTTCTATCTTTCGAAAGGCCTGTACCAGGAGGGTGAAGCCGCTGCCCGGTTCCTGCACCGGAAAGAGGACCTGTTAAAAGGGATCTCGGTCGTTCAGGTATTTCGCAATGACCGGGCCGGCCGCGTCCTTTCCAAAGCGTTCGAGGAAACCTGGACAGAACTCGGCCATGGAGCCCCTGAGAACCACGTGCTTGCCGGGGCAGAGACGGCAGACGCGGCCTTCTGGGCCAAGCTGGGGAAAAAAGGCAAGCACCGCGTGGTCCTCCTGTGGCTCGATGCCGGCGTTTTCCCGGGGCTCGACAACGCGGCCCGATCGCGCACCATGCCTGATGTCGTCGTCGCCTCATACGGTCTTCTGGGAGATCGTATGTATTCTCTGCCGGAAAAGGCGCGGCAGTCGGTCTATCTGACCTATCCCTACTCCCTTCCCCAGGAGTCCCGGGTGTACAAAGCGAATATTGAAACAGCACTTAAACGGAACACTATCCCGATCACCAATCCGGAGATCACCTTCAAGATGTACTCCCTGTTCTCGGTCCTCACCGGCCCTCTTTCCCGGATGAGAACGAACGCGTACCGGGACTATTTTATCGAATTGCTGGAGGCGACATCAGACATGTCCATGACCCCGGTGACCTACCCGCGCATCAGTTTCGGCACCGGCCAGCGGTATGCTTCGAAAGGATGTTATATCGTCCAGCTCACGGAAGGACCGCAGCCCGAACTGGTAAAACGGAGCGAATGGCTCATTCCGTGATTTCTTAAGTGTCGGAGGAGAAGGAAGACACCAAGCTGAATCAAGCACTTCGTCGTTGGTGTGGTAAAATCGTCAAAATAACCATTGGAAAGATATAACAACCCTTCCGGTCGGAAGGGAAGCAAAACAGACGAAATTGTTCTCAGTAACGATTCGACCCATTGTTTCCTTGGCAGCTAAACTGAAAATTATACTTTGACAGCGCTCGTTGTTTCTGTATATTATGACGCTACCATGAAATGGCAGGCATTCATCGTTCTCCTGGCAATCTCCCTCAGTATCGTTATTCCACCCTCGTTGCCATTTCTGTCCGATGGTGGTGCGATGGCGGCGATCGGGAACCTTGATGTGTGCCATGTGGTAACTCCGGCACGTTCCTCGAACAGCGATATACCCTGTGTGAACGAATGTGCATGCCTTCTGCTTTCTTTAGTTCAGAACAACATCACGATAACCGCGAATTCGCCGTTTAGTCTATTCTCCATCGCTTTCCAAGACGAACGTCCTCCGAAACGATAATCAGCAGTTCAACTCCGAAGTAGTGTGTCTTCCTCCCGGGAAGAAGCTCGCAACGGCGTGCACGCACTCATATAAGACATTGCTGCAAGGTGGTACATCGGAGGAGGTTATCTGCTGGAATGTCACACAGCCTATACTCCAACAACTGCCCGTATAGGGTCGAGATGTGTATGCATAAATGTATACATGAATTTTACGTTTCCGGAGGTTTGCGTTCGTGTTTGAGCAGCTATTCGATCCGTCCCGATATGCGTTCAATGTGCTGGCGTTCCAATCGCAGATAGTGGCTTTTGCTGCCTTCTGTCTTGGTGTGTTCATGCTCGGCCGTGAGTTGGATCACCGTCTGCGGAGCGCATTTTTTCTGCTTACCAGCACCATCAGTATCTGGCTTTTCGCTGACTCCCTTATGTACGCGTCGTTGGATGAAGCAACTGCGCTGGCGTGGGCGAAGGTTGCCTATTGGGGGATTGCGTTCATCCCCGCCGCCAATTACCATTTCAGTGCCTTCATCCTGCGCGACTACGAGGCAGTCCGTTCGCGTGTGTTTGCCGCATGGACGGTCAGCGCGGCCTTTTTCGCACTCCTGTTCTCGACCGACCTCGTGTTCGGGACGATATACCGCTACTCCTGGGGATGGTTCCCTCGATATACTGCAACAGGCATTCCTTTTTCGCTGTTTTTTATCGGGATGGTATTTGCGGTGCTCTTTCGGCTTCGCAGGGGGATCGGCGATGCGAAAAAAGACCCGATCGCAGTAAATCGATTGAAAGGCATTCTGATCGCATATCTTGTCGGAGGACTGGCCTGCTGGGACTTCCTCCCCCTCTACGGCGTTGACCTTTATCCGCTCGGGTATGTTCCGATTCTGCTCTTTACGATGATCGCTGCTTATCTGATCGCAAAACATCGTTTCCCGGAACTGCGTCCCAACGTGGTCCTCCCCAGGATCATCGATACAATGCAGGACGCCCTCCTTGTCTTTGATCAGGAGGGAGTCATCCGTCTCGTCA
>Ga0334722_10003269_pt1 | contig 17604 bp, 14 predicted proteins | sample C3_bottom_MG_FD_207210 | JGI IMG/M metagenome (GOLD analysis project Ga0334722, IMG submission 207210) | Sediment microbial communities from Yellowstone Lake, YNP, Wyoming, USA - C3_bottom | ecosystem: Environmental > Aquatic > Freshwater > Lake > Sediment | place: USA: Wyoming | collected...
GTGTCGATGAAGCGCTCCATCTCGGCGAAGGCCACGATCTCGTCGAAGCGGCGGCGCATCTCCGCCTGCCGCATCCCCAGGATGGTTCCCGCCAGGAATACGTTCTCCCGCCCCGTGAGGTCGGGGTGGAAGCCGGCGCCCAGCTCCAGGAGGGCGGAGACCCGCCCTCCCACGTGGATGCTCCCGGAGGTTGGCCGGAGGATCCCCGAGATCAGCTTGAGGACGGTGCTCTTGCCGGAGCCGTTGTCCCCCACGATCCCCACCGTCTTCCCGACGGGGACGTGGAAGGAGACGTCGCGGAGGGCCCAGAAGGACTCGCGGGAGGAGCCCTGGCGGCCGGCGCGGCGGAGCAGGTTGACCACCACCTCCTGGAAGGAGCGGCTCCGCTCGTGGTCTATGACGAACCTCTTGGAAACGTTGTGAAAGGCTATTGCGTCGCTAATGAGCGTCTCCTTCTCTGGCCACGCGCGGGTGGGTGGCCCTCACCCCCGGGGGATGGCCATTCCGGGGAGCGCGGGCGTCTCGCCTGCCGTGTGGCGGCCGGGACGGCCGCGCTCTCGGCCGCCACCACGATCGTGTGGTTCCCCTCACCCCCGGCCCCTCTCCCACACGCGGGAGAGGGGTGGCGGAATACCCCAACCTCGTGGGGCCGGGTCTTGTGCCCGGCCTCGTCCTCGCCCCTCGTCCCGATCTCGTAGGGCCGGGTCTTGTACCCGGCCTCGGCCCCGGTCCCTCGTCCCATTCTCGTAGGGCCGGGTCTTGTGCCCGGCCCGGCCCCGGTCCCTCGTCCCATTCTCGTAGGGCCGGGTCTTGTGCCCGGCCTCGGCCTCGCCCTCGCGGCTCACCGAGGGACCGGCGGGGGACAAGCCCCTGTGCCACCCCCCTACAGCTCCTCGGAGAAGCGAGGGGAGAGGGTGTGGAAGAGCCAATAGCCCACGGCCAGGGCGATGGCCGCCTCCGCCAGGGAGAACAGCGTGTGCCGGATGGGCGGCAGGCCGTACAGCAAGACATACCTGTAATCGGTGATGATGGCGGCCATGGGGTTCAGCATGTACACCCACCGCCACACATCTATCCCCAGAAAGCTGATGCTCTGGGGGATCCGCTCCAGCTGGTAGAAGATGGGGGTGAGGAAGAACCACGCCTGGATCCCCACCTCCAGGAGGACCGAGACGTCCCGGTAGAAGACGTTCACCGCCGCCACGGCCAGGGCGATCCCCAGGGTCAGCATGACCTGGATGGCGATGATGGCCGGCAGCAGCGCCACCATGGCCGTGATCTTGATCTTGAAGGCGATGATGAACCCGAAGAGCACCACCAGCGTCAGCAGGAAGTTGACCAGGTTGGAGGCGACCAGGGAGGCCGGCAGCAGCTCCCTGGGGAAGTAGACCTTGTTGATGAGGGTGGAGTTGCCGACGACGGTGAAGGCGGCGCCCGTGACGGAGGTGGCGAAGAAGTTCCAGGCCACGATCCCGGTGAGGACGAAGACCGGGAAGTTGTCGATGGTGGGCACCGTCAGGATGGTGAAGACGATGGTGAAGACCACCATCATCATGAGAGGGTTGAGGAGCGACCAGAGGAAGCCGAGGGCCGACTTCTTGTAGCGGACCTTCAGGTCGCGGACGACCAGGTTGAGGAAGAGGTCGCGATACGCGAGGATGCCCGCGGCGGGCTGGGCCAGTGTGACCTGCATGGGACGACGACTCGCCTTTCGGTGCGTGTAGCCCGCCCGACCATGGGCGGCGCGGCGGGCCCCGCGCCCGGTTGATCTTGATCCGCCGCGCATGGTACCACGGCGCCCGACGCGGCGCAAAGGGGCTGGGCCGCCCGTCCCCGCACTCCTGCGGCGACGGGTCTCGCGCCCGGCCCCGTCCACCGTCCCGTTCTCGTGGGGCCGGGTCTTGTACCCGGCCCGGACCTCGCCGATCATGGCGGACCCGGCGGGGACGAGCCCCCGCCCTTGCCTCAACAACCACCGGATGCTAGACTCGCCCTCGCCGCCGGCGAACCACGACCGTCGCCGCCCCGAGGCGCGGCCGCCGGCCACCCACACCCCCAAGGAGGCGAGCCCATGCAGACCCCCATGGTGGAAGAGGACGAAATAGACCTCCGACCCTACATTGCCACCATCCTGCGCCGCTGGAGGCTGATCGCCGCCATCGCGGCCATCGCCATCGCCGTCGCCGCCGCGGTGAGCCTGGCCAGCCCGACCCAGTACGAGGCCACCGCCGCCGTGGCCATCGCGCCCCCCGGCGCCCAGCCCACACCCCAAGCCAAGGCCTACACCGACCTGGCCACCTCCGACGCCGTGGTGGCCCCCCTGGCCGAGGAATTGGCGGCGAACGGAGGCCCCGCCCTCCCCGCGGCCGAACTGCGGTCGAAGCTCGGGGCCGCGCCCGGGAGCGAGCCCCGCCTGGTCGGCCTAACCGTCCGCGACACCGACGCGGACCGTGCGGCCCGCATCGCCTCCGCTTGGGTCCCCGTCTTCGCCCGCGTGGCTGCCAACTCCCTAAACAACCCCGCGGAGACCCTGGCCGACCTGGAGCGCCAGCTCGCCGCCGCCCGCGAGCAGCTCGCCGCCGCCGAGACGGAGCTGGCGGCCCAGGAGCGGCAGGGGGGCGCTGCCGACCTGGAGGCCCGGGTGGCCGCCGCCCAAAGGAACCTGCAGGACCTCTACGCCGCTCGCGCCGCCCTGCCGCCGGCCCGGGAGCAGCTGGCCGCCATCCGGACCCGCGCCGCCTCCCGCGACCCCGCATCCACCGCCGACGCCGCGGACCAGTTGGAGGCGGCAGGGCTCGCGGCCCGGTTGGTCGGGTACGGCTCTCCGCCGTCCCTGCCGGCCCCAGGCGCCGCGGCGCCCACCAACGCCGCCCTGGTTGCCTATCTGGACAGCCTAGCCCGGCTCCTGGACAGGCGTGCAGCGGGGTTGGACGGGGAGATCGCCGCCACCCGGGCGGCCCTGCTGGACGCCCAGGCGGCCCTCCAGAACGCCCAGGACGCGCGGGCCCCAGTCCAGACCCGCCGGGACGCACTGCGGCGGACGGTGTTGGACCTGGAGAGGCGGGCAGTCCAGATCGACGTGGCCAGCCGGTCCGGCGTCAATCGGGTGAGGCCCGTGGGCGATGCCGCGCCCAGGGCTGTGCCCCTTCCCCGGAGCACCAGCCGGAATGTGGCGCTGGGGGCGATCGTGGGGCTGATGGCGGGGACGGCGGCGGCCTTCGGGTGGGAGTGGCTGGCCGCCCGACGCGCCCCCGCCCCGCAAGGGTGACCCGGTTACCGTGGGGCGGGGTGGAAGGTGGCGCCTGGTCCACCGGTGGCACAGGGCATGCAGCGAGAGACGAGCCCCGGGCCGAGAGCCGACCGGATCCCCATCCGCGCCGTCGTTCGTTCTCGTGGGGCCGGGTCTTGTACCCGGCCCGGACCTCGCCGATCATGGCGGACCCGGTGGGGGATGGACCGCCGCGGGGGGCTTGCATCATCACGCACCAGGTGGTACACTCCGCGTCGCCTCGAGCGAACCACGGATGTCGCCGATGATGGCGCGCCGACGGCCCCACCCGGACGGGTGGGCGCGACCCGGGATCGCCGGGACGGCGGGCCCCACGCCGCCGGGCGCGGCCCCGGGCCAATCCCACGGATAGCGGTGGAAGACGACCATGTCCATCGTGGCCGCCAAACGACATCCACTCGGCATCGCGTACCTGGCGAGGACCGACCGGTGGCTCCCGGGCAGGGGCGACGCCACCGTGGACCTGCTGTGGGTGGCCCTCGCCCTCGCCCTGGTGCGGGGCATCATCTACGCCCTGCTGAACCCGCCCTTCGGATCGCCCGACGAGCGGGACCACGTCCAGTACGTCCGCTACCTGGCCACGGGCCAAGGAGAGCGGGGAGCGGAAGGGCATCAGCCGGTTCCCTACTACCTGCTGATGGTGCCGGCCTACCTGCTGGCGGCCGGGGGCGGCCGGGAGATGGAGGACCTGGCGATCCGGCTGGCCAGCGTGCCCTTCCTGATGGGGGTGGTGCTGTTCACCTGGCTGGCGGCGCGGCGGATGGCGCCTGGGAGGCCGCTGGTGGCGGTGGTGGCGACGGCCCTCGTGGCGCTGCACCCGCAGCTCGCCTACATCGGGGCCTCGGCAAACAACGACAACGCGGCGAACCTGATGGCGGCGGTACTCACCTACCTGATGGTCATGCTGCTCTCCGCGGACACTCCCCGCTGGGTCGTCCCTGCTACGGCCGTGGCGCTGGGCGCGGCGCTCATGACCAAGGGGCAGATCCTGCCGGTGGCGGCCGCGGCGGCTGCAGCGCTGCTGTGGCGGACCGGCTCAGTGGGGGTGCGACATCACGGCTGGCTGGGGCCATGCGTGGCATGTGGGCTCGCCGCAGCGGCGTTGGTCATGCGGACCCCATCGGGGGACTTGATGTTGGCGCGTGCGCAGGCTGCCATTGGAGTTTTACTCGACCAGCAGGCTCGAGGGTTCGGTGCTCGGGTCACCTTGCCCGGCGCAATTTGGTACCAATTCGCCAGCTTCTGGGCCGCGTTTCTCGGAGAGTCGGTACGGCCGGCGACGCCCTGGTACGCATTGCCTGCAGGCGTCCTCGCGGCCAGCGTAGTCGCAGGGGTTGGCTCTTGCGTCAGACATGCGGCGGCGGGCCGGCTGCCTCTTCCCGGCAGTGACCTTGCATGCTACGCAGCCCTGCTTTGGGTTGTTCTCGCGGAGTGGTCCATTCCGCACGTGATCTTCGGCCAGGTAATGAGGGATGACCCAGCCAACCCCTGGATCCTGCAACAGCTCCAGGGACGCTATGCTTTGGGAAGTGCTGCTGCCATAGCGCTCATGGTGGGGCGGGCGGCGTCCGCGGGGGGGCCGCGCGAGCCCGTGCGTGGGCCTGCCATCGCTCTGTTGGCGCTGGGCGCCTTTGACCTGGCATCTGCAGCCGCGCTGGTGTGGTGGCGAGGCTGGCAGTTGCCGCAGTGATGCGGCGCCATGGCACCTTCGCGACCGTGCGGCGCTTACCCCAGCTTCCGGGCGCGCAACTGGGTTGGGGGGAGCGATTCGCAGGGTGGACCGTCGCGCTGGACCGGCTGTGGTGCCGGGTGGGTTGTGCGGGTACCAGCTCCGCGGGTGGATAGCATGTACGGAAGCAAGGATGTGACGCGCGGTCTCCTGCAGCGAGTTGTCCGTTCGTTCCGTCGGCATGGTGGGCTGCACGTGGCGCGCACTGCGTGCCGGATTCTCCTCGACGCCACCGTTGTCTGCTGGTATTACAGGGTCCTTCAGTCGAGGCGGAGGTTTGCTGTTGGGACACACCAATTGTCCTATTTCTTCCACCCGTATAACCACACATGGCGGAACGAGCGTTGCGTTGAAGTACCCTTCGTGCTGGACTGGATAAAGACCGCTGCACCGACGGCAACGCTTGAGGTGGGTAATGTGCTATCCCACTACGTTGGCGTCGATCACGAGGTGCTGGATAAGTACGAGCCCGGAGCCGGTGTGCTGAATCTAGATGTGATGGATTACTGTCCACCGAAGAAGTACGATCTCATAGTGACGATCTCGACGCTTGAGCATGTCGGATGGGATGAGTCCCCGCGTGATCCGGGCAAGGCACCGGCTGCCGTGCTCCACCTGCTGGGCCTGTTGCGGGAAGGTGGCAACCTTGTTCTGACTGTCCCACTGGGGCACAACCCGTACTTGGACGATTTCCTGGTGCGAGGCGATTTGCCATTCAGCGAGGCATTTGTCGTGGAACTGGAGCGTGGCTTCAACTGCTGGGAGGTCGCCAGGCGGGGCAAGTTGGGGCAGGCGCTCGTTCCGAGAGGGAAAGCGGTTCTACTGGGGGTGATCACTCGCTCCGAGGCCATGCAGTACCGGGTGGACGGGCCCCATGCTCGGTAGAGCCTCCCCCACGCGACCGAGGTCTTTGGGCGCGGGCCGCGTGGCGAGCAGTTCGTTCTATGTACTCCTGGGGAGCGCGAGTCGGATCGGGGCTCAGACCATCGCGTTTCTTGTTGGCGCTCGGCTGTTGGGGCCGGAGGCGTTTGGCGAGTTCGCGGCGGCTCTGGCGTTGGTGACCTTGGCGTCCACGCTGACCGAGGCCGGCGGCTACGTACTCCTGATCCGGGACGTGAGTGCCGGCGAGCGCGTGAGGGAAGCTGCTGGCAATACTCTGGGAATCTATGCCGTGTTGACCCTGCCGGCCGCCTGCATCGTCATTGGTGCCAAGCTGGTCCTTCTCCCGGCCGTTGAATGGTCGGTCCTGTTGGGTGCCTTCGTCGCGGTGTTCGTCGGAGCACGCCTGTATCTGGCCTCGGCTGGCTGCAACCTTGCCCACGATTTCGCGTGGCGGAATGCAGTGCTGGACGGTGCGGCCGCTGCGGTGCTGCTCCTCACAGTCTCGCTAGCTTGGCTTGTGGGCGCTGATCTCCACGCTTGGTCGGCGCTGTACGCGCTCCAGTACGTCCTGGTCGGCACGGCCGGCATGGGATGGAGCGCGCTTACCTGGGGACTGCCAAGGGTCACCGCCGCTGGGGTACGGCGCCGCCTTGGGTCGGCTGTCCACATCGGGGTAGGATCTGCGGCTCAGGCCGGGGTCACCGACCTTGACAAGCTCATCCTCTCGCGGCTAGACGGGTCTGCCGCCGTTGGCATTTATTCGGTCGCCTGCCGTGTGGTGGCGGTCAGCTCGTTGCCTGTGGGGTCGGCCTACACGGTGCTTCTAAGGACCTTCTTTTATGCCGGGGTTGTGGGGAGCCGGCCGCTGCTGACGCTCGCGGGGCGGACCGCAGTGGGGGCTGTCCTCTACGGAGGACTCGCAGGGGCCGTCCTCTGGTTCTTGAGCGGTGTCCTCCCTGGGGTGGTGGGGCCGCGATACGACGGGTCGGCACTGGCTATCAGATACCTCGCGCTAGTGCCACTTCTGCAGGGCCTGTACGCGGTTAGCGCAAACTCTCTTCTGTCACTTGGCGCCGAAGCGGCGTGGGCCCGGCTTCAGGTGGCGGCGCTGGTGGTCAACGCGGTGCTAAACGTGTGGTTGGTGCCCTACGCTGGCTGGACCGGATCTGCGACGGCGAGCGTTGTCACTCAGGTGCTGCAGGTGTTGTGTACTGGGTCCGCGCTGTTGTGGCGGGTGCGATGGGGCGGCTCCGGCCCCATGAAGAGCGGCGAACGGCGCCCCTGGAGCGGGTGAAGTGTCGCGCGTTGGCGGGAGAGTCCTGGTTCTTGCGCCGAGGCTTGGTATCGGCGGAGGCGAACAGGTCCTACTGGACACCCTCGACTGCCTGTCAAGGCCTCCTTGGTCCGTAACCCTAGTGACGACCATCGGGGGGGGGAGCTGGGAGAATCGGGTGCCCCGGGGGATCCGCGCCTTCGCGTTGACACGGCCGGGCAACCCCGCCGCCCCCCAGCCTCTGGGGTGGCTTGCTCCGAGGATCCTGTTGTCCCTTCCGCAGCTTGTCCGGGTTGCCAGCGCCCACGACCTGATCATGGCAGCTGGTGAGTTCGGCGGGCCAATCTACCTTGGCGCGCTCCTCGCCAGGTTCGCCCGCAGGCCACTGGTGGCTTCCGCCCTAGGAGAGATCTTTTCCATGACGAGGCTTGCTGGCACGTGGCGGGCGCGCGTCCACCGCCTGCTGCTCCCCGCCGCGTATAGGTCAGCTACAGCAGTGCTCGCAATCTCGGAGGGTTCCAAGCTGGATCTGGTGGGCCGGATACCAGACATCGCGGACCGCGTGACCGTAGTGTATGCGCCCGTGCGCATCGAGGAGGCAAGAGCTTCTGCAGCAGCTCCCCTCCCTCCGTCCGTGCCATCCGGCCTGTTCAGCCTACCCGTAGTGCTGGGGTGGGGACGAACTGAGTACCGCAAGGGGTTCGATCTGCTTGTCCGCGCACACGCCCAGGTCATTTCGGTTGGAGGGCCGGCGCATCACCTTGCCATCATGGGGCCGCCGGCGGATGAGGATGTGCGCCTCCGTCGCCTAGCGAGGGACCTGGGTGTGGCGGGGAGCGTCATCTTCCTGGGGTTCCAGGAGAACCCGTTTCCGATTGTCAAACGCTCGGCGATATTCGCCTTCCCGTCGCGCGTCGAGGGGCTCGGCGTAGCCTTGGTTCAGGCTATGGCGCTGGGCGTGCCTCCGGTCGTCAGCGATTGCAGCGGCGGACCGGTTGAGGTCGTGTCCGGTGGCGCCTGTGGGGTTGTGGTCCCTTGCGGCTCCACAGAGAGGTTGGCCGAAGAGCTGAAGATCCTGCTGGAGCGCGACGAGGAGCGAGCGAGGATCGGACAACTGGCTGCTGCAAGGGCAGAGTCCTTCTCGAGGGGGTCCTACATGCAGAAGATCGAGAGCGTGCTGGGATCCGCCATCGGGCTAGCATGAACGTGCTGCACGTGCTCGCTCCGGTGGCGTTCGGAGGCGGCGAGTCGCTGCTGGTCAGCCTGCTTCGGGAGCGTCGCCCGGGTCTTCGCGAATCGGTGGCCTTGCTATACTCGTCTACCGCCTTCGAAAGGGAGTTGGCCGAGCTTGGCATTCGTTGTTACCGGCTCGGGTCGAAGGGCATAGGATACGGCGCGTCGAAGTGGCGCGTGGCTGCCGACATAGCGTCGCACCTGCAGGCTCTCATCCCGCTCCAGCGTCTGGTTGTGGCGAGTGGCACTGACGTGGTGCACGCGCATGGGTACCCGGCCTCACTCCTGTTCTACCTTCTCCGGCTGCAGAAGTCGGCGATCAGGGGGGTATACACTCATCATTCCTTCAGGCGCCCTCCGAATGGTTTGGAGATGCTGGTCCTGCCCCGGGTCTACGGCGCATTCGACGTTTGCACCGGGGTTTCTGGGGCGGTGTGCTCTTCGATGGAGCGAGCTTTCCCAAGCCTCGCCGGGCGATTCCGCACCGTCTACAACTGCGTCGATGGGTCGTTCTATGAGGCTGCCCAACGGCGGCGGAGACAAACGGGTCACGTGGCGCGCTTCATTCAGATCGCGCGATTCGTGCCGTCGAAGAAGCAAGCGCAGGTGGTTCACTCACTGGCGCGTCTGGACCAAAGCGAGAGGTCGCGGGTGAGGGTGGTCTTCGTCGGCGACGGTCCGGAAAGGGCTGGTGTGGAGCGACTTGCGGCGGGGAAGGGGCTATCGCGCCATGTCAGTTTCCTGGGCCACGTTCCACACTCCCGTGTCCCCGACCTGCTCGCGCATGCAGACTTCGGCCTGTTCCCATGTGAGGGGGAGGGGTTCGGAATAGCTGCTGCCGAATGCCTGGCTGCCGGTCTGCCAGTACTGTCGCTGAACACGGAGGTGATGGCCGAGGTAATAGGCCCAGCTGGAGTGAGAGTCTCTGCTGACCGGCTTCACGAGGGCTTCAGCCGGATGCTGGAGGTGGGTCCGGAGCTGCGGGGAGCCGCGCTGGAGCAGGCGGAGCAGTTCAGAGTTGGAAGAGTTAAGGATCAATACACTCGTTGTTACGAGCAGGCGGCTTCGAGATGACCTCCCCACGTGCCCCGGACTACAGCGTGTTGTTGAACTGCGCTCGGACGGAGGTGCGGTGGTAGGGGCGGCGCCGACAGTAGCTCTTGTCGCTCTGTCTGTGCGCGGGGCGATGGGCCAGTACGTCGAGGCCCTGGGGGAGGCGCTGTCGCGGCTCGCCCGAGTTCACCTCTTCGTTCCGGACCACTTTAGTGGTGACGTAGGACAGTGTGAGGTCCACGGGTTTCCGACCGGCCGCAGTCGCTTGGAGGCTTTCTCTCGTCTGGCGAATCCGGTCCTGGGCAGAGGGCTCTGGACCCGCATCCGCTCCGTCCGCCCAGACATTGTGCATCTGTTTAACGGGGAGGGTTACCCGTGGGGCCTGCTTGTGGCAGGTTGGGCGCAATCATCCGGCTTGCCTCTTGTTGTGACTGTGCACGACCCGGAACCTCACCCCGGAGACCGCCTCGACGCCGTCAATGCAGCGTTGAGGCCATGGACACTCAGACGTGCGTCGATTGTCCACGTCCACAGTCGCGTCTTCGCTCCTAGGGTGCAGTCACAGGGGGTCCCGGCGGAACGCTTGCGCGTGATCCCGCATGGGAGCCTTGCCCCGCGGTTCACGAGATACTGCAGAGGTCATATCCCGAGAGAGCCGCTCGCCCTCTTCTTCGGGCGAGTGCTGCCCTACAAGGGGCTGGATGTTCTTGTTGCGGCTGCGAGTCTGCTCCGAGGCAAGCTCCGGGTCGCCATTGCTGGACCCGGCAGGATTCCTGAGCAACTGCTGTGGCGGATTCGGAGCGAGCCGGAGACCTTTGAGTTGCACGCCGAATACCTTGATGACAGGCATGTGGCCACGCTCTTTCAACGTTCGGCCGTCTGTGTCATGCCCTACCTTCAAGCCTCTCAATCGAGCCTTCCCTTGATAGCTGCCGGATTCCGGGTCCCCGTAGTTGCGTCAGCGGTTGGGGCTTTGGTGGAAGACGTAGCTCGGGTAGGGGGCATCCTTGTTCAGCCAGGTGAGCCGGAGGCCCTGGCAGCGGGCATCCTGGCCGCTCTGGACAGGTGTCCCGTCTATCCGGCCGACCTGGACTTTGGCCGACTTGCCCACCGCTATCTCGAGCTGTACTTGGATGCAGTGGGTATCCGGCGATGACCGATCCTCGGATCACCTTGATACTAAGTGCTGTGTACCTACTTGTTGCTGTCTGCTCCTGGGCTGCTACCAGGCGCCCTGTCATGAGTGTTTTCCATGTTAGCGTGGCCACGGGAGTGCTGTCGTTCTCCGTTCGACCTGCCCTCGCGGCCTTCGCTGGTGGGTATTCCATATTCCCCTGGGGCTCTGACTGGTCCTGGTATAACGAGGGGCTGACCTTGGAGTTGGCTTTCAGCTTGGTCTACTCGGTCTCTTACATCGTTATGCGGTGGAGCCTCTCGCGACGGCCGCGCAGCCGCGCACCCGTGGAGACTCGCCTCTCCTCGAGGTCCCTTCCCATCACCCTTGCGGTTGGTGCCGGCACCTTGGCCTTGATGGACCGCCTGTCCGATGGGACCTGGCTGGCTACCTCACGTTCGGTTGGAATTACGCTTGCAGTGCCGTTCGGGAAGGTCCTGTTCCCCCTGGCAGCGATTGCTTTGACAGTGGTCCCCCTGCTAGCGAGTTGCGATCTGGCTGGGCCTGCAGCACCAGGTAGTCGGCCGCTGCGTCTTGTGGGCCGCAGGGCCGTGGCGATCGCCGGCGCGGCGGTCTCGCTGGTGCTGCTCACCCTCCTCTATCAAAGGGGCTTCGTCATTGTCGCCGCTCTGACCGTGCTTTGGATGCTCGAAAGGAGGGGTCGCGTCGGATACCCCTCGCTTGCTGTGGCCGGTATCCTGCTCTTGGGAGCTGTTGGGCTCCTGCGGCCGCTTGCCAACCTGCTGGCGACTGGAGGCGGCCAGGAGATCCACCTGCATGCTGACGCATGGAGGGCGCTGAACGCCCTGATGCTCTACAGCACGAATTTTAGCGTCGCTGATGTGTGGCCCACTGCGATGGCTTTTGTGCAGCGGAATGGCCTCCTCTGGGGAGCCACCCTGGTGTCGGCTCCTGCCAGGGTCCTCACTACAGTGGCTAGGCGGGATATCGGGCTCTTGACGGGGATGGACGAGTTGAACGCATTCTACTTTGGGGATCTCTATTGGCGGAGCAACTTCGGCTTCAACGTCTCTCTGAGCCAGGATCTCTTCATCAACTTCGGGTCACTGGCCATGGTGCTGGCGGCGCTCCCGGCAGGGCTAACCTGGTTGGTTGACGAGAGGCTTCAAAGGCTGAGGCGCCTGGACATGCGGTCATGCTTCTTCGTCTCGTTTGCCTTTTTCAGCGGCGGGTTCATCGGGGAGCCGGGCGACGTAATGGAGTGGGGCCTGGCATTCGCTGGCCTTGCCTGGCTGCTGGCGATGCTGGAGCGGTGCACGATACGGCTCGGCGGGGGAGATGTGGCGCGTGAGCCGCGTGGTTTGGCTGGTCTCCCGAGCCGCGACGAAACCCGCGATACGGCCGACGCCGGCGCCTCACCTGCGTCGCGTCGGGGCAGTCGGTGACACTGCGTTGATTTCGAGCGGCGCCGTCCCTATCATTCTGTATGTGATCACCCGCCCGGTGCCCGGTGGCGCGCAGTCCCATCTGCTTGAATTGCTGAGAGGACTAAGGGGCGGGTTCAGCCTGCACGTAGCAACCGGCGAGGAGGGCCACCTCACGAGCGAGGCTCGCCTCTGCGGCGCCTCTGTGCATCTGGTGCCGGGCCTCACCCGTGCCGTAAACCCCCTGCTGGATCTGCGCGCGGTCCGCGAGTGCCTGGATCTCGTCAGGGCACTCAGGCCCGACATCGTGCATACTCACAGCAGCAAGGCTGGAGTCGCCGGACGAATCGCGGCGCGTGTGGCCCGGGTGCCCTGCGTTCACACTGTGCACGGGTGGGGATTCAAGCCTGGCGCTCCGGCGGCCCGCCGGTACCTCGCCCTTGCAGCTGAGGGTGTCACCGCCCGCCTTGCCAGCAGGATTGTCTGCGTTTCATCCCACGACGCAGTCCTGGCAGAAAGGTACCGCATGGTCGACCCGAGCAGGGTCGTTACGATTCGGAACGGCATCAGCCCTGTCGCGCCCATCGCAGATCCATCCGTCGAGCCAGCAACGGCAATAATGACCGCGAGGTTTCAGGAGCCCAAGGACCATCGGTGCCTCCTGCGCGCATTTAAAGAGGCCGCATGGCAGCATCCATCAGCCAGACTGCATCTCGTGGGCAACGGCCCGGAGTTGGCGGCCTGCAGGGAGCTAGTTCGGGAGATGGGCCTGGGGGATCGTGTGGTGTTCCTTGGGGAGAGGTTCGATGTCCCGGCGCTGCTCTCGCAAAGCCAGGTCTTCGTCTTGGCGTCGCGGCACGAGGGACTGCCCATCAGCATCCTCGAGGCGATGCGCGCCGGACTCCCAGTTGTCGCAACTGGCGTGGGGGGCATCCCGGAGGCGGTCGAGAATGGCGTCACGGGACTTCTGACACCACGCGGAGACGCATCGGCTCTTGCTTCGGCTTTGGGGGCGCTCCTCGCAGATAGCGCCCTGAGGGCGAGAATGGGCGCCTCGGGGCGTCAGAGGTTTCTGCGGCACTTCACGGCGGACAGGATGGTCGGGGACACTCGGGCCATCTACAACGAGCTGCTTGAGGAGAGGCAGCATGCCCGATCATGAGCCGCCCCCAGCGGGCGACGAGGCCTGCGTCGCACCCAGGGGCCTGCCCTGGCGCTTCGTGGTCACCGGGGCGGATGGGTTCCTGGGCAGACGCGTGGTGTGCCTAGCGGCCGCTGCTGGTGGTGCTCCTGTCCCTGTCGTGGGTCGCACGGTCTCGCCCGCGCCGCGGTGGCGCCCGCCCTCGGGATGCATCGTGGCCGACGTCACGAGACCCTGCACCCTCGCCGGCGTGTTCGACGGTTGCGGTGCCGTGATACACGCCGCCGGTCTCGCCCACGTCTTCGACCACACCGGTGCCATGGACGCGCAGCTGTGGAGGGTCAACGCCGACGGCACCGAGAACATTGCCAGGGCGGCCGCGGAGGCCGGGGTGCGGCATCTGGTTCTGGTGAGCTCGGCCGCGGTCTACGGCCCGCACGAGGGGTGGGTGGACGAGACAGCCCCATGCCGGCCCGAAGGTGCCTACGCCCAGAGCAAGCTGGAGGCGGAGAGAAGGGCCACGGAGGTGGCCACCCGGCACGGGATGGCCCTCACCATCCTCAGACCTGTCACCATGTATGGCGAGGGAGACCCGGGCAACGTGTACAGATTGATTCGCGCGATCGACCGCCGCCGCTTCCTCTGGGTCGGGAAAGGAACCAACAGGAAGTCCCTGCTCCACCGGGATGACGTGGCCGAGGCGTGCGTCCTCGCCCTTAGCATGGCCCCACAGGGCGTGGAGGTCTTCAACGTGGCGGGCCCCGCCTACGAGATGCGCGAGATCATCTCGAGCATCGCCCGAGAGCTGCGGCGACCCATACCGCCGGTGCGCATCCCGCCAAGCCTCGTAATGGCGCTAGCTCTCGCGGTGAGCAGGGGCAATCCCACCATCGGCGGTGGGCGGAACGGCCTCCTGGACTCCCTGCAGAAGTGGCTGCAGGACGACCTGTACGACGGCAGCAAGATTCGACACGCGCTGGGATGGCAGCCCAAGGTGGGCCTCGAGACCGGTCTCCGCGAGGAGGTCGAGTGGTACCTGCACTCGCGAGATGGTGGCCGGCGATGACGCTGGCGATGCTGCTATCCATCTCGGGCGGGGCGGCCGCCGTGACCACCTGGCTCGGCGTCTGGGCCGTGCGCGCCATCGCCCCCCGGCTGGGCCTCATGGATGTGCCCAACAGCCGGAGCTCCCACAGCCGGCCCACCCCTAGGGCGGGCGGCGTGGCCTTCGCCGTGACGGTCCCCCTTCTCGTCCTGGCGGCATCCGCCTGGATGGGGCCCCCGCTGCTTCCCGGCGAGGCGGCGTTGCTGGTGGCGAGCCTCGTGGTGGCCGCGGTCGGCCTGGCCGACGATCGCTGGCATCTGCCGGTGGGGGTCAGGTTCGCCGCCTACCTGCTGGCGGCGGGGGGACTCCTCCTTGGCGTGGGGGAGCTTCATGAGCTACAATGGCCAGGTGCGACGGCCGTCGCCCTGGGTTGGGCGGGGGTTCCCTTCACCCTGTTGTGGGTGGTGGGGCTGACCAACGGCTACAACTTCATGGATGGGATCGATGGCATCGCTGCCACGCAGGCAGTGGTGGCGGGCGCGGCGGCGGCCCTGCTGGCGGCGGGTCGGGGCGACGCGGCGCTGGCCATCTACTGCGGGGTGGTGGTCGGGGGGGCGTTGGGCTTCCTCCTCCACAACCTGCCGCCGGCCGGGATCTTCATGGGGGACGTGGGCAGCGCCTTCCTGGGGTTCACCTTCGCGGGGCTGGCGGTGCTCTCCAACGAGGCGCCGGGTCGGCCGATCCCCTGGTCCGTCTGGGCGATCCTGCTGGCGCCCTTCCTGTTCGATACCTCTCTTACCCTGGCTGTGCGGGTCGCACGGGGCGAGCGCTGGTACGAGGCGCACAGGAAGCACCTCTACCAGCGGCTGGTTCGGGCGGGGTGGTCCCACGGGAGGGTGACGCTGCTGTACGGGGTGGCGGACCTCTATCTGGCGGGCCTGGCCCTGGCCTGGGGATGGTGGGGGCTGGGCGGGGCGTGGCTGGCGATGGGGGTGGCGCTGCCCCTGGTGGCGATCCTGAGCGTGGTCGTGGCCATGGAGAGGTGGGCCGCCGGCTGGCGCATGGATGGAGGGCGGTGAGGCGTTGGGCATGGCTGGGAAACTGACCTCGCGGGTGGTGGGGGGGCTCGCGCTCCGCGGGCGGCACCTGCTGGCCATGGATGTGGCCGGGGTGGTGGTGGCCTTCGTCCTGGCCTTCGCCCTCCGCTTCGATGGCCCCTCCCCGGCCTTCCAGGCCTACCTGGGCCGCTTCCTCTGGCTGCTGGGGCCGCTACTGGCCATCCGGATCGGCGCCAACCTCTACTTCCGACTCTACCAGCGGCTCTGGCGCTACGCCAGCATCGACGAGATGCAGGCCATCCTCCTGGCGGCGGGCGCCGGCTCCCTTCTCTTCGGTCTGCTGCTGCTGGGGCTGGGCGTCGCCTGGGTGGGCGGGCCGGCCACCGGCTTCCCCCGCTCCATCGTGGCCATCGAGTGGCTACTCTCCACCGCCCTCCTGGGCGCCACCCGCTTCTCCCTCCGCACCGTCCAGGCGCGGAGGTGGGTGGGGGGTCGCGCCCTGGAGCAGGAGCGGATCGGCGGGGCCAGGCGGGTGCTGATCGCCGGGGCGGGCGACGCGGGGGCGTCCGTGGCGAAGGAGCTGCTCTCCCGACCCAGGCTGGCGATGGAGCCGGTGGGCTTCATCGACGACGATCCGGCGAAGCGGGGCCTCCTGATCCACGGGGTGAAGGTGGTGGGGGGGAGGTCGGAGCTGGCGGAGGCGGCGGGGCGGCTGGGGGCGGAGCTGGTGATCGTGGCCATGCCGACGGCGCCGGGGCGGGTGATCCGCGAGATCCTTCGGGGCTGCGAGGAGATCGGGGTCCGCGTGATGACGGTGCCGGGGATGGCGGAGCTGATCTCCGGCGAGGTGAGCGTCAGCCAGGTGCGGCCGGTCCAGCTGGAGGACCTGCTGCGCCGGGAGCCGGCCTCCCTGGACCTGGAGTCGATCTCCGGCTTCCTGGAGGGGGCGACGGTGATGGTGACGGGGGCGGGGGGCTCCATCGGCTCGGAGCTGTGCCGGCAGATCGTCCGCTTCCGGCCGGAGAGGCTGCTGCTGCTGGGGCGGGGGGAGAACAGCATCTACCAGATCCACCAGGAGCTGCTGGAGAGAACGGGGCTGAGGAGCGAGGAGTGGGATCGGGGCACGGGGGATGGGGACTCAGCACCCAGCGGGCAGCGCTCGGCGCCGGGTGTCGAGATGGCGCGTGGTCCCATGGGTCGCCTCCGTGAGGCGGGGGCTTATCCCCCGCCGCTGGCCGCACGCCCGACACCGGGCGGCGGGGCACGGGGTCCCGCCCCGCGGCACCGGATTTCCGGAACGACGCAGCTGGTGCCGATAATCGCGGACATCCGCGACCTGCCACGCCTCAAGGCCCTCGTGCGGGAGCACCGGCCCACGGTGATCTTCCACGCGGCGGCCCACAAGCATGTGCCGCTGATGGAGGCGAACCCGTCGGAGGCCGTCGCCACCAACATCCTAGGGACGCGGAACCTGCTGGAGGCGGCGGTGGAGGCGGGGGTGGAGGGCTTCGTCCTGGTCTCCACGGACAAGGCGGTGAACCCGACCAACGTGATGGGGGCGACCAAGCGGGTGGCGGAGCTGCTGCTGAAGGAGGCGGCGGCGCGGACGGGTCGGCGCTTCGTGGCGGTGCGCTTCGGCAACGTGCTGGGGAGCCGGGGGAGCGTGGTGCCGCTCTTCAAGCGGCAGATCGAGGCGGGGGGGCCGGTGACGGTGACGCACCGGGAGATCACCCGGTACTTCATGACGATCCCGGAGGCGTCGCAGCTGATCATCCAGGCGGCGGCCATGGGGAGTGGCGGGGAGATCTTCGTGCTGGACATGGGGGAGCCGATCCGGGTCTACGATCTGGCGCTGGAGCTGATCCGGCTGTCGGGGCTGGAGCCGTTCCGGGATGTGGATGTGCGGATCACGGGGCTGCGGCCGGGGGAGAAGCTGCACGAGGAGCTCTTCACGGCGTCGGAGGCGCGGGTCTCGACGCGGCACAGCCGGATCTTCGTGTCGACGCTGCAGCCGTCCAACGGGGTGCACCTGGGGGAGGGGCTGGCGGAGCTGGAGGGGCTGCTGGCGTCGGGGTGCGCGGACGGGGAGCGGGTGCGGGCGGCGTTGCGGCGGATCGTGCCGGAGTACCGCCCGGCGCCGTAGGGGGTGCGCGATCCCGATCATCGGGGGCGGGCGCGATCCCGATGCGTGTGGGCGGGGTCTTGTGCCCGGCCTCGCCCCCGTCCACCGTCCCGATCTCGTAGGGCCGGGTCTTGTGCCCGGCCTCGTCCTCGCGGATCATCGCGGACCGGCGGGGGACAAGCCCCCGCCCTACGGGAATGGGGGGATGGGGGGCCGGCGG
>Ga0334722_10003270_pt1 | contig 17604 bp, 17 predicted proteins | sample C3_bottom_MG_FD_207210 | JGI IMG/M metagenome (GOLD analysis project Ga0334722, IMG submission 207210) | Sediment microbial communities from Yellowstone Lake, YNP, Wyoming, USA - C3_bottom | ecosystem: Environmental > Aquatic > Freshwater > Lake > Sediment | place: USA: Wyoming | collected...
CCAGTGTTGTTCCGGCGTCTGGCCACCGACGGCGATCCGGCGAGATAGTCGCCGATCGAGTCCGAATGAAAGGCGAGCGCCGCCTTGGGCACCGTGCCCGGCACGTCGGGCGGTGCGCCGCCGAGCGCGAAGGCTCGCACCTGCGCGATGACGCGCGCGCCGGGTTTCTCCTTTTCGCCCGGCAGGCGGTTGTTGGCGACCGACGCGGGAAGGCGGCCGATGCTGGTGACGTAGGCACGATTGGTCGCGGCATCGTACGCGATGCCTTGCACGCCGGCGCGGCCGTCGTAGGCGCCGTGGGAGATGACGCGATTCTCGCTCCAGTTCAGCCGATAGGCGCCACCGGGTGCGGCGACCCAGAGTTCGCCGGTCGTCGCGCCGAACCGGACGCCATACACGCGTCCCTTGAACACCGACTGCACGCCGGCCGGGGTGACGCGCTGGTCGGTGGCGATGACGCCAGGATCGGGAATGTCGCGCCTGGGGAGGGGCGGCGGCGCGGCGGCGCGAGCCTGGAAGGCGAAAGCGAGAGAGATGAACATGCCGGAGAATTGACGACGGTCGACCGCGTTGGGGAAGGGCAACCGCCTGTTGCCGGTGCGATCCCGATCGGCGAGTATTGCAGCATGCCGACTGTCGCCATCCGTCGCGCCGCCGCGCTGCTGTTGCTGGCCGCCGCCTGCCGCCGGGAAACCGTCGTGCCACCGGCCGCGCAGACGATGGCCGACACGCTCCTGCTCCCGGCGCCGGACGACTCGTCGTTGCGCGACGACCCGCTGTCACGGTCGATCCGGCGGGGGCTCGCGCTGGTGACCGCCACGCGCGACTCGCTGCCGGCGAATGTCGGCAGCGAGCTGCGCTGCGTGTCCTGCCATCTGGACAACGGGCGGCGTGCATATGCCATGCCATGGGTTGGCACTTCGGGGCGCTTTCCGCAGTACCGGTCGCGCCCGGGCCGAGTGTCGCGCCTCGAGGACCGAATTAATGATTGTCTGGCGCGCAGCTTGAATGGACGCGCGCTCTCCACTGATGGCGACGACATGCGCGACATCGTGTCGTACATCTCGTGGCTCTCGCGCGGCGGCGTGTCGGGCGCGCGCCCGCGGGGGAGCGGCATCGATTCGCTCGTGCCGCTCGTACCCGATACCGCGCGGGGCCGCGAGGCGTTTGCGCAGCAGTGCGCGCGCTGTCACGCGCTGGACGGGCATGGGCTGCTTGCCACGCGAATGGTCAACGCCGGGCCGCCGCTGTGGGGGCCGGGGTCGTTCAATATCGGGGCGGGCATGGCGCGCCTGCGCGTGATGGCCGCCTTCGTGCGTCGCCACATGCCGTTCGATCGCCCCGGGACGCTGACGCCGCAGCTGGCCTTCGATATTGCGGGTTACGTGACAAATCGGCCCCGTCCGGACTTCCTCGGCAAGGAGATGGACTGGCCGAATGGCGATCCGCCGCCCGATGTGGCGTATGTGGTGCGGGGGAGGGGGCGGTAGGGGCGGACGGTAGACGGTAGACGGTAGATGGCGGATGGCGCGCGAGCAGGCGGTCTTCCTCGGCCACAGGGCTGGCGATCCGGTACTGCCATTTGCCGGGCCGCGATGGCAAATTCCCCGTGCAGCATCCGTGACGCATGCTGTAGCATGCTTCAGGCGCACGTTGATCCCAGCCCGTGGACTGGACGCCGCACCGTCCGGATGGTGTCTCACGGCGACCCCCCACGACGGTGTTGATGTGAGCAGACCGCGCAAGCCGAACGATGCCGACCAGACGGTGGAGCTGGATGCCGAGGACCTCCTCGCCAGCGAGGCGCGCTACCGCGACCTCGTGGAGACGTCGCACGACCTGATGTGGCGCGTGGATGCCGACTGGCGTCTCACCTTCCTCAACCGGGCGTGGGAACGGACGCACGGGTACGCGGTGGCGGAGCTGGTCGGCCGGCCGTTCGCCTCGTTGCTGCCCCCCGCGACCGCCGAGCGCCACCTCGCGGAGTTGTGCCGGCAGCTCGACTGCGGCCGGGTGGTGGGATTCGAGACCGTGCACCTCACCCGGTCGGGCACCGAGGTGGAACTGCTGCTCAACGCGATTCCGCTGCGCGACGAGGCGGGGGCGATCGTCGGCGCGCAGGGGACGGCGAGCGATGTCACCGCGCGCAACGAGGCCGAGCGTGCGCTGCGCTCGAGCGAGGCGCGCTATCGCGCCATCGCGCAGTCGGCGCATGATGCGATCGTCTCCATGGATCATGCCGGGTTGATCGTCGGGTGGAACCAGGGGGCGGCGCGCATCTTCGGCTATCCCGAGTGCGACGTGCTGGGCAAGCCGGTGGCATTGCTCGTTCCGGAGCTGCATCGCGACCGGCACACGTCGGCCTTCGAGCGCCTGACGGCGGGCGGCGATCCGAGCGTCATCGGGCGCACGCTCAAGCTGCGGGCCGTGCGGCGCGATGGCAGCGAGTTCCCCGTGGACCTGTCGCTGTCGCGCTGGGAGACCGCCGAGGGGTGGTTCTTCACGGCGATCATCCGCGACACGACCGATCAGGAACGGTCGGAGGCGGTGCTGCGGCTCGAAGGGGCGGCGCTCGAGGCGGCGGCGAACACGATCGTGATCACCGATCGCGATGGCGTGATCGAGTGGGTGAACGCCGCGTTCACGACGGCCACCGGGCACGAGCGGTGGGAGGCGATCGGGCGGACGCCCGGGGGCCTGCTCGCGTCGGGCCGCACGGAACCGGCGATGTACCGCATGCTGTGGGAAACGATCCTCGCCGGAAAGGTGTGGCACGGCGAGATCGTGAACCGGCGCAAGGACGGCACGCTGTTCACCGAGGAGATGACGGTCACGCCGCTACGGGACGCGCGCGGGGAGATCACGCACTTCATCGCGGTCAAGCAGGACATCACGCAGCGGCGCTCGCTGGAGGATCAGTTTCGCCAGTCGCAGAAGATGGAATCGGTGGGCCGCCTGGCCGGCGGCGTGGCGCACGACTTCAACAACATGTTGAGCGTGATCCTCGGGCATGCCGAGCTGGCGATGGCGCAAGTCGACGCGGTGCACCCGCTCCATGCCGAGCTGACCGAGATTCATACGGCGGCACGCCGGTCGGCCGAGCTCACGCGCCGCCTGCTGGCGTTCGCCCGCAAGCAGACGGTGGTACCGGCGGTGCTGGACGTCAACGACTGCGTGGCCAACTCGTTGCGGATGTTGCAGCGACTGATCGGCGAGGACATCACGCTCGACTGGCGGCCGGAGCCGGCGTTGTGGGCCATCAAGATGGATCCGTCGCAGCTGGACCAGATTTTCGTCAATCTGTGCGTCAACGCGCGCGACGCGATCAACGGCGTCGGCACGCTCGCCATCGCGACGGCGAACTGCACGCTCGACGCCGCCTTCTGCGCGACGCGCGCCGACGCCACGCCGGGCGACTACGTGCGGCTGACGGTGCGCGATTCGGGGTGCGGCATGAGCGCCGCGGTGCTGGCGCATCTGTTCGAGCCCTTCTTCACGACGAAGGGCGAGGGGCAGGGCACCGGGCTCGGGCTGGCGACCGTGTACGGCGCGGTGCGGCAGAACGAGGGGTTCATCACCGTGGACTCGTTGCCGAGCATGGGGACGACGTTCGAGCTCTTCCTGCCCCGGCATCAGGGCGTCGAATCGCGGAGCGCGACGCCGGCCGGCGGACAAGCGGCGTTGCGCGGCACGGAGACGATCCTCGTCGTCGAGGATGAAGCCGCCATCCTGAGCGTGGCCGAGCGCGCGCTCCGGGCGCACGGGTACACGGTGCTCGGCGCCGGCGAAGTGGACCAGGCGCTCGCGTTGGCCAAGGAATACGCGGGCCGCATCGACCTGCTGCTCACCGACGTGATCATGCCGCAACGCAGCGGAGCGGACCTCGCGGCGGCGCTGGAGAGCGACCATCCGGGGATGAAGCATCTGTTCATGTCGGGATACGAAGCGGCCACGCTGGCGTCGCACGGGCTGCGGGAGGACGACCACCGATTCATTGCCAAGCCGTTCCGGCTGGATGCGCTGGTCCGGAAGGTGCGGGCCGTGCTCGACAGGGCGTGAGCGACGGGCCTGGCGGGGCGGCACTCCGCGGCGCGGTGTCGCCGCCACGGCCCGGATGGGCGACCGTTCTACCCGCGACGATGCAAGGTCCGTATCTTGTTCGGATGACATCCGTTCAGCGTCGAGTACCGTAGATGCCCGCCAAGCGCTCAGGCGGCCGCCGCCGTCCCCGCCGCGGCAAAGGGGGTGGCGCCTACGCGCCCGCTCCCAAGGTCACGCTCACGTCGGTGCCAACGGGGCGCGCCGCCTACACCGACACGCGGGTCTGGCTGCTCGAGCAGCACGGCCCGGTGTGCGCCTACTGCGAGAGCGTCGTGCCGCCGCGCACGATCACGCTCGACCACGTGACGCCGCGACGCGGCCAGACGGCGTATGACCGGCGCGACAACCTCGTGCTCTGCTGCAAGGCGTGCAACGCGGCCAAGAAGGACAAGGCGATTCTGGCCTTCCTGCTGGGCAACAAGAAACGGGTCGTCGCGCTGTACAAGTACGGCCAGCACCTGAGCCACCAGCTGATGGAGATGGTGAAGGACCTGCTGCCGAGCGACGCGCGGCCGGCGCTGCCCTCGATTCCGCACCACAGGCGGGTGCGCCGCAAGACCGCGGCCGAGATCTTCGGCGATCACGGGCAGGGCGCGTCGCCGTATCTGGAGGAGCGGCCGCCGGGGCTTGCCGTCCATGCGAGCCACGCCACGCACGCCACGCCGGCGCCACACGCGATCCGCGACGTGGCGGTGGCAACGCCGCCGCCGAAGAAGAAACGCAGCCGTGGCGGCACGGGCCGTCGAGCCACGACCTCGGCGTCGAGCGTGCGGAAGTAGTACGCCGTCGGTGCGATGGTTGCGTGCGACCACGCGGGCTACTCATTCGGGACGCAACATCATCCCGAATCCCGGAGGGGTTCTCATGTCACGCACGCGGACCGTCAGTGCGGCAATCGCCGCGGTACTTTTCGCTTCACCACTCGTGGCCCAGCGCGTCGTCGACACGCCCTCGGCGCCGATCGCCGCTCCCTCCGTGGCGATCGCCGCTCCCACGCCGGCGATCACGCCGTCGCTCGCCTCCACGCAGGCCGCGGCTCCCGTGGGCGTGCGGGTCATCGCGCCGACGGCTCCGCTGGCTCCCGCGCCCACCCCGCAGGTCGGACGCAATCCGGCGATGATGATCGTGGGCGGCGCGATGCTGCTCGTCGGCGCGGTGATCGGCGGCGACGCCGGCACGCTCGTCATGATCGGCGGCGGCGGCATCGGGCTGCTCGGGTTGTGGAACTACCTGCGCTGAACAGGAGGACGCAGGCGCCGCGTGAAGTTGGGCGCGGCGCCCGCAGCGGATGAGAAGCGTTCTCCCGAAGTAGCGCAGGGTACGCCAGGCGCGGCTATTGCGCGCCCGGTGGTAGCTCGACGATCTCGAGCCAGTAGCGGCCGAGGACGTTCATGGCGGCGACGAGCCCGGTGAAGGTCACCGGCTTGGTGATGAAGGAGTTCACGCCGAGCTGGTAGCTGCGCGCGATGTCCGCGGAGAGCGCCGACGTGGTCAGGACGACGACCGGGATGTCGTGGAGCACTGGATCGCCCTTGATCACCTTGAGGGCCTCGCGCCCGTCGATCTTGGGCATGTTGAGGTCGAGCAGGATGAGCCCGGGGCGCGGGGCCGTGCCGTTCTCGCCGGCATAGGGGCCGCGCTGGTAGAGATAGTCGAGCAACTGCTCGCCGTCCTCGACGAAGCGCAGGTCGTTGGCGATGTGCGCATCCTCGAGGGCCTGACGGGTGAGGGACCGGTCGTCCGCGTCGTCGTCGCAGATGAGGATCGTGATCGGGATCTTGTGGCGATGCGTCGTCATGACAGAAATCCCGTGGCATGCTGCGTGACCGGCAGGGTGACCGTGAATGTTGCGCCCTGGCCAACAGTACTCGCCGCGGCGATGGTGCCGCGGTGACGTTCGACGATCTTGCGACAGATGGCGAGGCCGATACCCGAGCCGTCGTACTCGGCCCGGCCGTGCAAACGTTCAAACATCCGGAAAATCCGGTCGGCGTATTCTTGGTTGAACCCGATGCCATTGTCGGTCACCGTGATGGTGCAGGTCCGGTGATCGGAGCTCGTGGCGCTCAGCCGCACAATGGAGGGCACGTCGGTGCGCCGGTACTTGATGGCATTGCCGAGCAGGTTCTGGAAGAGCTGGCGCATCTGGAGCTCATCGGCATCGATGACGGGGAGTGTGCCCACTTCGACGCGGGCGCCCGCCTCGGCGACCGTCGTCTCGAGGTCGGCGAGCACGTCGCGCGCAATGCCCGACAGGTCGGTGGGGGTGAACGCCTGGACGCGCGTGGTCACCTGCGAATAGAGCAGCAGGTCGTTGATGAGGGTGCGCATGCGCTGGGACGCGCTGAGCATGCGCTCGAGGTGCTCTCGCGCTTCGCCGTCGAGCGCCGGTCCGACGGCGAGATCGAGCCGCTCGCCGAACGACAGGATCTTGCGCAGCGGTTCCTGCAGGTCGTGCGACGCGACGGAGGCGAACTCGTTGAGCGCCGCGTTGGAGCGCTGCAGTTCGAGCCGCTGCTCGGCGAGCAGCCATTCGGTGGCGCGGCGTTCGGTGACGTCGTCGATGGCGATCAGGATCATCCGCGGCCGCTGCAGTTCCTGCAGCACGACGCGGGCGTTGAGCCGCATGATCTTGCGGCCGATGTCGGGAAAGACGCGATCGACGTCGAGGTCCCCGGGGTCGGGCGCCAGCGCGAGCTTGTCGCGCAGCAGCACCCGGAGGGCGGGTATGTCCCACTGGCCGCCGCCGAGGGCAAAGAGGGTCCGGCCGATCGTGTCGTCGGGCTCTACGCGAAAGGTGCTGAGAAAGGCCCCATTGATGAGGACGACGCGAAAGGCGGCGTCGAGGACGATCAGGGGCTGTCGCACCGTGTCCATGATGTCGCGGAGGAGCTGCTCGGCGGCGGGAATGTCGCCGAGGGCGTCACCGACGAGCGGCACGGGCTGGCGTTCGATGTCTGGCACTGCCGCTCCTCCGGACGTGAGAATCGAGGACATTCCAAGGGCTGGCTGGCCCAGACGCGATCCCTGGTCCAGACAGTGTGCCGTGAAGGCCCACGTTGGCTCGCCCGGGGGCGAGTCCGAAACCCATCGGCCAACCTACGATCAACCAATGAGTTCCAGCACGGACTGTACGGCATTGAGCGGCTGGTCGCAATCGCACAAGAGGGGTAGGTCCGATGTGCCCGGTGGCGCGGCGGACGCCGTCCGACGGCTCAGGCACCCCCCCGCCCGGCGGCACGGAAGATGCAAAGGCGCGTTGCTTTCCCCCGTTGCGAACGTATGTTGCAAAATGCGGGCGCGCGACTTCCTCAATTAACACACGTGTCAGACTTGTCGCCCAGTAGTTCCATCACGGTCGCCGTTATTGACGACAATCGCTTGGTGCGCGAAGCCCTGACGGCGATGCTCGGCCAGCTGCCCGACTTTCGGGTGGTGGCTGCGGCGACGGCGGCGCCCGCGTTTCTCGCGGAGTCGGCGCCGCACGTGGTGCTACTCGACGTTGGCTTGGGCGACGAGGACAGCCTGGGGGTTGCCTCGGCCATCCGTCAGATCGTGCCCGGCGCGAAGGTGGTCGTCATGGACTTGATCCCGGTGAACGGGGAGATCATCGAGTTCGTGAACGCCGGCGTCAGCGGTTTCGTGCTGAAGGATGCGACGTTCGACGAGTTCGTGGCGACCATTCGCGCGGTGGCCGCGGGCGAAAAGGTACTGCCGTCGCGGCTGACCGAGTCGCTGTTCTCGCAGATCGCCAAGGACGCCGACGGACGGAGCCGCGAGTATGTGCTGGAGGATGTGCGCATGACGCGGCGCGAGCGCGAGGTGATCGAGTTGATCGGCGAAGGGTTGAGCAACAAGGAGATCGCCCTCCGGCTGAACATCGCGACGCATACCGTGAAGAGTCACGTGCGCAACGTCATGGAGAAACTGGCGTTGCACACCCGGTTGCAGATCGCGGCGTATTCGCACCGGGATCGTCACTAGGCGCCAGTCGTCGTCGCGATCCCGACCGCAGACCCCCAATCAGCGTAGCCCGTCTTTCACCCGTTCGTGCGATGGGTGCGCGTCCCCGTGGATTCTACCGTTCGCGTATACACTCACGGGAGCTGTCGCATGAAGAAGTCACATGGTCGGATCGACGCTACGGCGGCGGCGGCCAAGCAGAAGGCTGGTGCGTTCATCGATGCCACCGCGAACGTGGCGGTGACCGCGACGGAAGCGGCCGGGGACGCGGTGCAGCGGGCCGGCGATCGCCTGAAGGGCGCCGGCGCCGCCGTGACACGGAGCGGCGACCGGATGAAGCAGTCCGGGGCGCGCATCCTGAAGTTGGCGGAGTGATGCTGAAACGTCTTGTCCTGGTGGCCGCGCTGTGCGTCGCGCCGGCGCTGGTGCGCGCGCAGGAGGGTGGATTGAGCATCAAGGCCGGGCTGTCGTACGATCACGTCTCGAACAGCGGCGCCCTGCCGGGTTCGGTGACGCAGCGCTCCGGCATCGCGTTCGGGGTGAGCGCGGTGAGCAGTGGCACGATCGGGCTCGGCATCGACGTGCTGTACGCGCAGCGCGGCGTGACGAGCAGCGTGGCCACCGCCGCGCGCCACCTCGACTACCTCGACGTGCCGGTCTACGTGCGCGTCGCGCTGCCGATGGCTTCGATGATGCCGTTCGCGTACGCCGGCCCGCAGGCGTCGTTCGAACTCAAGTGCGGCGCGGGGAGCTTGAACTGCCCCGACACCGGACGCCCGAAGGCGGCGTTCGCCGGCGTGATCGGCGGCGGCCTGCGCTTCGGCGCACGGCGTGGCGTGTCGGTCGAAGGGCGCTACGTGTATGGTCTGACCGATCTCAAGCTGAGCACGGTGTCGACGACCACGAGTTACCAAACGCGTTCATTCCTGTTGCTGGCCGGTATCGGCTTCTAACCACAACGGTTACGGCCCCCCCCATCCCCCGCCGGCGCACGGACGCCGGCGGGGGATGTGTCGTTCGGTGCGGGGCAAGCGTTAGCAACGCTACACCAAGCGGCGTACGCACTCTTTCATCCGTTCGTGCGATGGGTTCGCCGTTCGCGAACCCGTACTCTGCATCATGCCCCCGAAGAGTCGGCAGCACTTCGACGGTAGCGCATCCATACCAGCTCCTGCGCGTGGACGCGGCACTCTCTCATCACGCAGCCGGACGGAGCAAGCATGTGGCGATTGATACTGGCAGCGGTGCTGGTGCTGGGCCTCCCCGCGTGTACGGGCGGTGCCGCGAAGGAAGTGCCGAAGGACGACGCCGTCGACGGCGCGACGTCCAGGGCGGGGCGTTCGCTCGCGTCCGGCACGCGCGTCACCGCCACCATCCAGACGGCGTTGTCCTCGCGCACGAACAGGGCCGGCGAAACGGTTCGGGCGGTGGTCAGCCTGAACGTCACCGATGCGCGGGGGCGTGTGGTGATTCCGGCCGGGTCGACCGTGGTGCTGACGGTGGCGCAACTGGAGCCCGGCAGCGACCAGGTGCGGCCTGAGGGACGCGTGGCGCTCGTGGTCAGCTCGGTGACGGTGGACGGCCGGACGCATGACGTCTCGGCCGTGCTCGATCCCGTGGCGCACCACCTCGAAGGACGCGGCATTACCAAGGATGAAGCGGCGCGCATCGGCGCGGGCACGGCTATCGGCGCGCTGGCCGGCCAGGCTATCGGCAAGAACCAGCGCAGCACGGTCATCGGGGGCGCGGTGGGTGCGGTGGCCGGCACGGCCGTGGCGGTGCGCTATGCGTACCGCGACGTCGTCGTCTCGGCCGGCACGCCGATCAGCTTCGCGCTCACGCAGGCACTGACTCTCTCGGCGAGATAGGGGTCATCACCCCATGCTCGCACTCACGCAGGCTGCAGGAGGAACAACCATGACGAACAACCTGAAGGACCGCATTCGCCGAGCGCTGATACCGATTCGAGGAAACGCCCGCGCGTTTCTTGCGGTGGCATTCGCCGCCGTGCTCACCGCGGCGTGCGACGTGCACGGCATTTCGTCTCCCGGGTCGCTGGCCAGCATTACCGTGACCCCGAACGCGACGCTGCGCGCCGGGTCGTCGTTGCAGATGGTGGCGGTCGGCAAGGACGCCGAAGGGCGCGTGCTGGATATCGCGCCGGCGTGGTCGATGACCGCCGGTGGCGGCAGCGTGGCTTCGAGCGGCATGTTCACCGCCGGGACGGTGCCGGGGCTGTTTGCGAATACCGTGGTGGCGACGGTGGGCCAGATCTCGGGGCAGGCTTCGATCACGGTGACGGCCGGGGAACTGGCGACGATCACCATCGTGCCGAGCCCGGTGACGTTGGCCGTCACCGCTACCCAGCAGTTCACCGCCATCGGCAAGGACATTTCCGGGAACATCGTCGCGTTCACGCCGACGTGGTCGGTGATCGCGAACGGCGGTTCCATCGACCAGGCCGGCATCTTTACGGCTAGCGGCACGCCGGGGACCTACACCAACACGGTGCAGGCGTCCAACAACACGTTGCGCGGCCTGGCCACCGTGGTCGTCACCGCCGGTCCGCTGGCGACGATGGTCCTTACGCCCAATCCCGCGACGCTGATCGTCAAGGCCACGCAACAGTTCGTGGCGGTGGGACGGGACGCGAGTGGCAACAGCCTGCCGATCATCTCGACCTGGTCGGTCGTGGCGGGCGGCGGGACGGTGGACAATGGTGGCTTCTTCACGGCTGGTTCGCTGCTCGGGACGTACACCAACACGGTCAAGGCGACGAGCGGTTCGGTGTCGGCCACGGCCACCGTCGTCGTGCGCGCCGGACTGCTGGCCAACATTACGGTCACGCCGAATCCGGCCACGATGCCCGTGAATGGCACGCAGCAGATGACCGCCGTGGGCACTGATGTCGGCGGCAACGTGCTGCCGATCGTCCCGACGTGGGACATCGTGACGGCAAGCAGCGGGGCGGGCATCACGTCGGCCGGCGTCTTCTCGGCGGGCACGGTGTCCGGTACGTTCACCAACCGGGTGCGCGCGAGCTCGGCGGGCATCTCCGGCTTCGCCACGGTCATCGTGACCGCCGGGCCGCTGGTGTCCATCCTGGTCACGCCGAATCCGGCGTACCTGCTGGCTGGCGACAGGCAGCAGTTCGCGGCGGTGGGCCGCGATGCCAATGACAACATCTTTGCGATCGTGCCCAGCTGGTCCGTGGTGAACGGCGGCGGCACGATCGGCTCGGACGGCACGTTCTCGGCCGGCGCGCTGGTGGGGCAGTACTCCAACACGATTCGCGCGATGAGTGGCGCGTTGTCGGGCTACGCGACGGTCAACGTCACGAGTCCGGTGCCGCCGCCGCCGCCGCCCCCGCCCCCGCCGCCCCCGCCGCCGCCGCCGCCCCCGCCGCCCCCGCCGCCGTTCGTGGATCTGGGCGCGGCCACCAACCTCGCGATCCTGGGTTCCACGGCCGTCACCTGCAGTTCGGCCAGCAGCATCAACAGCGACGTGAGCATCAGCCCGGCCGGCGCGTACACCCCGGGGACGTGCACCTGGCTCGGCGTGCTGAACCAGAACAACGGTCCGGCGAGCGTGGCGCGGGCCAACATGCTGACCGCGTACAACACGCTGGCCGGCCTGCCGAAGATTCCGGCGAATGTCGTGGCCGGGCTGGGCGGAGGTCCGCCCCTCCTGTGCTCCGCGCTCCTGACACCCTGCATCTACTGGAGCGGCAGTTCCATCGCCGTGACCGGCGAACTGAAGCTCGATGGCGGGGGTGACCCGAACGCGGTGTTCGTCTTCATCGCCGGCTCGTCGCTCACCGGGGAAACGGGGTCGAACATCAAAGTTCAGAATGAACTGCAGGCGAAGAACGTGTACTGGGCGGTCGGCACCTCGGCCACTTTCAAGACCGCTTCCACCTGGAGCGGAAACGTCCTCGCCCTGGCGAGCATCGACCTGAATACCGGCGCCACGCTGCTGGGCCGTGCGCTGGCACAGAACGGCGCGGTCACGTTGATGTCGCTGAACACCATCACGCTGCCATAACGCTGGCGCGCGCTGGGGCCGGACGTCCGTCCGGCTCCAGCACCGCTCCGGACTTCAAGGAGAATTCAGATGTCACTCAGAACACTTTCGGTTGCCCTCGCGGCGCTGGTCCTGGCCGTGCCAGCGGCCGCGCAGCAGCGCGGCACGGTGGAATTCGGCGCCTTTGGCAGCGCCGGCACGTTCAACAAGGATTTGACGCTCGACCGCGGGATGGGCGGAGGCGGGCGCGTGGGCGCCTTCCTGACGCCGCGCCTGTCGATCGAGTTCGAGAAGAGCGAGATGCGCGCCACGCGCACGATGGGGCTCAACGACGTGAACGTCGGCATCCTGTCGGGGCGCCTGACGCAGATCTTCGCCCGTGTCGGCGCGTTGTCGCTGGCGATCGGCGGCGGCGCGGGCACCAGTACCGAGACGAACTTCATGCACAGCTATGGCGTCAATGCGCTGGTGGGCGCCAAGCTGGCGTTGGGCGGCAACGCGGCGCTGCGCGCCGACCTCATCGAGAACTGGCTTGCGAACGAGAGCTGGAAGTCGTATCAGAGCGTGCACGTCGGGCTGAGCCTGTACCGCAACCCGAGCCATGTGACGCGGGTCGTGCGGGTCGAGACGCCCATGCCGATGCCACGCAGCGACTCGGTGAGCGCCGAGGAGCAGGCGCGCCGCCGCGACGTGGAACAGGCGTACCTCGCGCTGCGCGATTCGCTGAACCGGCCGCACGCGGTGGTCGTCCCCGACCCGTCGTCGACGGTCGCGCTGGCGACGATGGAAGAGAAGATCCACTTCGACACGGACAAGTCGGAGCTGACCGCCGAGGCGCGGGGCATCCTGGACGCCAAGGTCAAGGTGTTCAAGGCCAACCCGGACATGCGGATCGTGATCGTCGGCAACACGGACGAGCGCGCGACGGATGCGTACAACATGCTGCTCGGCCGGCGCCGCTCGGACGCGGCCAAGGCCTACCTGGTGGCGCAGGGCATCAATCCGGTGCGCATCGTGGTGACGAGTGAGGGCGAACGGCAGCCCACGGTGTCCGGCACGACGCCGGACGCGCAGGCGCTGAACCGGCGGGCCGAGTTCCGCCTGCTCATTGCGTCCGCCTACCTTGTGACGCCGAAGCCGTAGCACGGGCGGGGCGGGCTGGCCAACAGCTCACCGCCCGACGGCGGGTCGGGGGCGGACCACTGCCCCCGGCCAGCCCACGGCCCCGGTCCGGGAACGGGAGACCCCATGCGACCAAGCAAATACACCGACGACCAGATCCGGCAGGCGATCGTGCGAGTCGACGACGGCACGCCGCTCGTGGCAATGTGCCGGACGATGGGCGTCACGCAAACGACCTTCTACCGATGGCGCAGGAAATACGGCGACGGCGGCGCGACGGGAGCCAACGAAACGCGTGCGCTGCGCGACGAGAACCATACGCTGAAGCAACTGGTGGCCGATCTCTACCTCGAGCGACAGGGCCTGCAGGCCTCGCTCAGGAAACATTCAAAGGCGGACCGCGCGCTGCGGAGCTGAGGAGCAGGAACGATGCTGATGACCGTCGTGGTGGTCTTGGTGGTTCTCTGGTTGCTGGGCATGGTCACCGCGTACACGATGGGCGGGCTCATTCACGTGCTGCTCGTCGTCGCCATCGTGGTGGTCCTGGTACGGGTCATCCAGGGACGAAAGCCCTTCTAACCGGAGTGGTACGATGAGCGCGCTCAAGGGTGTGGCGGTGGCGCTGGTGGCCGCCGGCGCCGCCGGACTGTTCTACGGCAATCTCAGTTGGACGAAGACGACGCACGCGGCCCAGATCGGGTCGCTCGAACTGCAAGTGAAGGACCAGCGGACGATCAACATTCCCGTCTGGGCCGGCGTGGCCGCAGTCATGGTCGGCGCCGGCATCCTGCTGATGCCGATTCGCAAGTAGTTCCTCGCGCGCCGGCGCCTTCGGTTGGCCGGCGCGCATCACGCATTCGCCGAGGCTCCACATGCAGTACCACCGGCACTACCACCAGATCTTCTCCGTCGTCCGCGCGCGGCGCCTCGCCGCTGCCGCCGCGCTGCTCGCGCTCGGACTGTCCGCCTGCTCCATGCTGAACAAGAAGGGGCAGGGCGCGCTGCTCGGGGCGGGCGTTGGCGGCGCCGTCGGCGCCGTGGTCGGCAATAACACGGGCTCGACGGCGCGGGGCGCCATCATCGGCGCCGCGGTCGGCGGCCTGACCGGCACCATCATCGGCCACCAGATGGACCAGCAGGCGAAGGAACTCAAGCAGGAAGTGCCGGGCGCCGAGATCCAGCGCGTGGGCGAGGGCATTCAGGTCACGTTCGCGTCGAGCCTGCTGTACGACTTCGACTCCGATCAGGTGCGCCCCGAGGCGGCGGCCAACCTGCGCAACCTGGCCGCGAGCCTCGGCAAGTTCCCCGACACCGATGTGCTGATCGTGGGCCACACCGACGCCGTGGGCACCACCGACTACAACCAGGGACTGTCGCAGCGGCGCGCCAGCGCGGCCTCGAACTACCTGCTGACGCAAGGCGTCAGCGCGAGCCGCCTGCGGACGGCGGGACGCGGCGAAATGGAACCCATTGCGACGAACCAGAGCGAAGCCGGCCGCCAGATCAACCGGCGCGTCGAAGTGGCCATTGTCGCGAACGCGACCGCCCGCAAGCCGGCCGGCAACTGACCATCCTCTCCCTCACCGGAACTTCATCATGAAGGCACGCTACGCCTGGATGGCCGTGGGACTGCTGCTGACCGCCTCCTCGCTCGGCGCGCAACGCACCGTGGCCGTGGAAACGGGCGTCTTTCTGCAGTACACGCGATACGACGCGTTCACCGAACTCAAGCATGGCCTCGGAGCTGGCGCCCGGTTGGGCGTCTACCCGTTCAAGCACTTCGCGCTCGAGTACGAAGGCGACTTCACGCGGACGACCAGCGCGCGGCTGGGCCAGCTGACGGCGGGCAACAACCGCTTTGACGGCATCTTCTACTTCCCGCTGCGCGACAAGCTGCACCTACTGGCCGGCGGCGGATGGACGGGCACGCAATACCACTCGGACACGACGAAGAACGAGTTTGACTCCGGCGCCAACGCTGTGGTCGGGTTCAAGTACTGCTTCGACGATCGATGGGCGATGCGCACCGACCTCAACGCCGACTTCAAGGATCCATCGGACCAGACGCTGTCGGGCGAGCGCACGCGCACCTACAACGTGCGCGTCGGCTTCAGCCGTTTCCTCGGCGGTCCGTCGCGCAACAGCCCGTGCTACCAGGCGCCGCCGCCAGCTCCGGCCCCGCCGCCACCGCCTGCTCCGGCGCCAGCCCCGGTCCCGGCGCCCGTCGCACCCGCGCCGATGCCCGCCACGCCCGTGATGGCCGATACGCCGACGCAGGCGCCGGCCCCCGTGGCCAAGCCGGCACCGCGCGCCCTGCTTACCTTGCACGGCGCCGCCTTCGCCTTTGACAAGTACAACCTCACCGCCCTGGCCAAGGACACGCTGCGGCAGGTGGTTGCCGTGTTGAAGGCATCACCGGACGCCAAGGTGGAGATCCAGGGCCACACCGACAGCGTCGGCGCCGAGGCGTACAACCAGGCGCTCTCGGAACGTCGGGCGAACTCGGTGAAGTCGTATCTCGTGTCGCTCGGCATCGCCGAGGGACGCATCACGACGCACGGCTTCGGCGAGACGCGGCCGGCGGCAGATAACGCCACGGCCGCCGGACGTGCGGAGAACCGCCGCGTGGTGATCATCGAGGTGCCGTAGCGCGCGGACGCTGCTTCGTGTCTCGCAGTCACGGAGACACGGAGCACGCGGAGGACGTCGAAGACAGCAACGGCAATCCAACAGGGGCTCGGCGCGACGAAACGGTCGGCCGAGCCCCTGTGATCGGCACGCCTACCACTTCATCAGGGAGGCCGGCACGGCTCCCGTGCGGACGCGCGCCACGTCGCTCGGTTCCCGCCACAGCATGAGGGTGCGGTCCGTGGCGCTGAAGCGCAGCTCGAACCGGGCGTCGCCGCGCGCCGGATTCAACGGGATGGCGAGGTCGGCGCGATACGTGCGCTTGCCGCCGCCCGGATAGGCGCCGAAGAGCGAGAAACCGACCGCCGTGCGGACCGGCGTGGTCTGGCCGTAGGGGACATCGCCCGCCCACAGCCGGCCCGTCGTGACGAACAGGCCGACGGCGGCATCGGCGTGCGTGCCGAACCAGCGCACGAGGCGCCGTTCCTCCAGACGCGCCACCAGGCGCCGGCCGCCGGCATTCGCGCTGCCGCTGAAGCCCGGCAGGCCACCCTCGCCATCGCCGAAGGTCAACTGCGCGGGAAAGGCGAGGTGCTGCAGTGCGCCCATTTCAAGACTGGCAAGATGCGCCCGCTCGCCGCTGGCATTGCCGTACCAGGCAAGCCGGCCGCTCACCACCACGCCATCCCACTGGTGCGTTCCCTGGACCCGAAGCGCCTCGGCGAGCGCGCGGGCTTCCACGAACGAGCCCGGACCACCGCGGCCGGCGTAGAAGTCGCCGGCGAAAAAGAGGTCACGAGCATGTGCCGGCGTGAGGACACTGGAACCGGCTAGCAGATTGAGTTGAACGCCGACGCCCATGTCCTGCTCGGCCGTCAGGGCATCGAAGCCACGGACGGTGACGAAGCGCAGCGCGCGCAGCCCGCCGATGGCCGCGACACGCGTGGTGGCAAAAGGCGGAAAACTGAACGGGTTGGCCGGTCCGGTGACGAATCCGGAATCGGTGATCATCACGAGGTCCGGCGTCGTGCGCACATCCTCGCCGAGCAATGCGCCGCCGACCAGCGCCACGATGCCGCGGCCGCTCGGGCGCCACAGGCGCGTCACCCACCCGATGTCGTACGAGGTGCGGCGCACGAAGAGCGACACGTCGCCCTCCGAGGGACGTCGGAGTCCCGTGTACGCGCTCGTGATGCTGGCGCTGGCATGGAAGGCGAGTCGCTGGAGGTCGGTGAGGTAGGGTTGCGACAGTTCACCTCGCACGATCTGGCCGTCGACCGGCAGGCGCTGCGCATCGAGCGCCACGAAGGCCGGTCGCCCGAACAGGCCGTACTGCACGGCGCTCAGGCCAAAGCCGTCGCGATAGGCGAAGCCGCGTTCCGCGCGCGCCGCCAGCGTGAGGCCCCGACCGCGGAAGTCCTGCGTGCCCAACAGCAGCGCCGACAGCGTGCCGTGACTCACGCCGCCTCCGACAATCGGCCGGAGTTCGTCGGTCACCTCCACCTCCACGCGCACGCGACCGGGCGCCACGGGCAGGACGCGCACGGCTGCAGCGGAGATGAACGGTTGGGCGCGCAACAGTCGCTCCGATTCCTGGCGGTCCCGTTCCGTGCAAACGTTGCCGACGGCGAGCCGCAGGTACGCCCGGATGACGTCGGGACGCGTGGTCACGTGCGGCGCCCCGAGCGCACGCGCCGAGATGGCACGCCCTTCGCGCACCAGGCCGGTGGCCGCCGGCGGATACGAACGGATGTCGATGGCGCTCAA
>Ga0334722_10003271_pt1 | contig 17601 bp, 16 predicted proteins | sample C3_bottom_MG_FD_207210 | JGI IMG/M metagenome (GOLD analysis project Ga0334722, IMG submission 207210) | Sediment microbial communities from Yellowstone Lake, YNP, Wyoming, USA - C3_bottom | ecosystem: Environmental > Aquatic > Freshwater > Lake > Sediment | place: USA: Wyoming | collected...
AGCGGATCACGATGCCATACCGAGAAGCACCCGAACTTGTCCGCGCCTTCCGCCAGGGGGACCATCAGGCCTTTAACCGGCTGGTGACGCTGTACCAGAGAAAGATTTACAATCTGGCTCTCGGCTACGTAAAGCAGGAGGATGAAGCCAAGGATCTCGCCCAGGACATCTTCGTCACCGTATACCGACAAATAGACAAGCTGAAAGAAGAAAACAAATTCGGGGCCTGGCTCTATCAACTGGCCTTAAACCACTGCCGAAACCGTTATCAGAAACTGCGCCGCCGGGGATTTTTCAGCAACCAGTCCCTTGACGACCCGGAAACCGGCCTGAATCTAAGCTCCGGCACCACCCCGGAAAAAGATTATGAACGGCAGAACACCGCGCGTCTGGTCAGGGAAGCCATTGCCTCCCTGGCGCCAGCCGAAAAGGAGGTCATTCTTCTCCGCGATCTCCAGGAGCTGTCGTACGAAGAAATCAGTGAGATCCTTGATCTGCCGATGGGCACAGTCAAGTCAAAGTTGAACCGGGCCCGCCTGGCCCTGAAAAACCGCCTAAAACATTTTTTGTAAACGGTCCGCCATGCAATGCACTGAAATCCAGACGCTGTTCACCGATTTCGCCGACAACACTCTTGGCCGCGAGGAGCTGCACGCCCTGACCGACCACCTTCTCGGCTGCCCGGCCTGCGCCCTGGAGTGGCGGGAGTTCCAGCAGACCCTCAGCCTGGTGCATTGTCTTGAGTCACAGGCCCCCCCGACCGATTTGCTGCCGGGCATCCATCTCAAGCTGGCAAAAAAGGGGATGTTCGACCGGGTCTGGGGTCTTGTCGAGGCCCTGAATTTTTCCCTATCAATCCCCACTGCCGCCGCCATATTCACCATCGCCATGCTGGCCGGGTTTCTGTTGAAAAACTCCCCCCCTGAGCAGCCCGGCGTCTTCCCCTCTGCTCCTGCCCGAATCAGCTCCTTACGTCTTGGCGAGGTTCCCACGCCCAGGCGACAGCCCATTGCCCCCAACGCCATGTTTGCCGTCTCCCATAACGGGGGGCTGCCAAGCGAGAGCATGGGGCCGCTTGCCCAAACAGTCCTGGCGACCCACCCGACCCCGGATAATGACGCCCACCGCCTGTTGTCCCCGGATATACATGTGCTCATCGCGGATATCGACCACGACAGCCAGGTCGCGCTCTTTCAGGAAATGCTGCACCGGAACTGGCAGCTCCACCGCATAACCTCCAATTTGTTTCTTGTCCATCTTCCCCAAACGGAATTGGAGTATTTCCATAAACTCCTTAGCCAACACCATTTTGCTCTGATGCCAGCCGCGGCGGCCCAAGCACGATTCGGCAGCGACAAAAAAGTCTTGACCGCGGCTATCCGCTTCCAATAAAAACACTTCATTTTTCCTGGAACCTTTACCCGATAGACCGTGTCATAATACCCATGATGCGCATCATCCAAAGCATCACTTCTTCCTCCCCCTTCTTCCCCAGAAGGGCTCTCTCCTGGGACCGCAGAGCCGCCCCGCTCCCGCGGTCCCGCTTTTTTTTAGCGAGGGCAACAACGCCCCGGACTTGACATCCGGAAAAAGAGATATACACAATAGCCAAAGACGTGCGACACTATCAACGCCGTCCCTACATCACATTGTTACATGTCCAACCCACCAAGGAGTACACCATGATATTCCCCTTGCCAACCCGCCGCCACTATGCTCCAGCCTTTCTGTCCTTGCTGCTCATGGGCCTCTTCCTCGCGACACTGTCCGGGATAAGCCGGGCCGCGAGCAGCCCCCCGGATACTTTTGCCGATCTGGCGGAAAAACTCAGCCCCACCGTGGTCAACATCTATACCACCCAGATGGTCAAGGCCTCCCGCCTGCCCCATGACCTGTTCAACGGCCAGGATATCCCCGAGCCCTTCCGTCACTTCTTCGGCCCTTCCCCCTTTGGCCAAGAACAGCCCCAACGGGACCAGAAGCGGACCAGCCTCGGCTCAGGGGTGATCATCTCCAAGGATGGCTACATTGTCACCAACAACCATGTCGTGGAAAACGCGGACACCATCAACGTGCGCCTGACCAATTTCGAGGAATACGATGCAAAGGTAATCGGCCGCGACCCCAAATCAGACCTGGCCCTGCTCAAGATCGCGCCAAAGAACGGTCTGCCGGTGACAGCCTTCGGGGATTCAGACAAATTGCGGGTGGGCGACTGGGTCATGGCCATCGGCAACCCCTTTGGCTTTGAACAGACCGTTACCGCCGGAATTGTCAGCGGCAAGGGCCGCTCCTTGGGCAGCGGCCCCTATGAAAATTTCATTCAGACAGACGCCTCCATCAATCCCGGCAATTCCGGCGGCCCCCTGTTCAATCTCAAGGGCGAAATGGTCGGGATCAATTCCGCCATCTATAGCCGCAGCGGCGGCAACATCGGCATCGGCTTCGCCATTCCCGCCAACATGGCAAAAAATGTCGTCAACCAGCTCAAGGAACATGGCGCGGTGGTGCGCGGCTGGCTTGGGGTAATGATTCAGCCCGTCACCCCGGAGCTAGCGGCCCAATTTAAGATGGAGCGGCCCATCGGCGCCCTGGTGGGTGAGGTCTCCCCCGGCAGCCCGGCGGATAAGGCGGGCATCAAGCCCGGCGATGTCATTGTCGAATTCAACGGCAAGGAAATCTCCCAGGTGAGTACGTTGCCCAACCTGGTGGCGGACACTCCGGTGGGAAGCAAGGCGGAAGTCGCCCTCTTCCGGAAAGGCGCGCTGAAAAAACTCCCCATTGTCATTGCCAAGCTCAGTGAGGAGCAACTTGCCGCGGGCGAACCGGCGGAAAGCCTCAACAAACGCCTGGGTCTGGGGGTCCAGGATCTTACTCCGGAGCTTGCCGCCGCCCTGGGTATTACCGATAAGCACGGGGTGCTGATCACCGCAGTTGAACCGGACTCCCCTGCGGCGGAAGCAGGATTGCGCAAAGGGGATTTGATCCTTGAGTTCAACCAGAGGCCTGTCCGGGACGTAAAAATCTTTCTCAACGAAATCAAGGGAATAAGAGCAAAATCAACGGTATCCTTTTTTATCAAGCGAGATGGCCGCACCAGATTTTTTGGTTTAAAACTTAAATAACTTTACCAACAGTCAACACAAGGAATGAAGATGAAAAAAATGCATGGTTTCGGAAGACGTCTGGGCTGGTTTGCCACCCTGCTGAGCCTGATCAGCCTGGTCAGCGCCTGCACCTATCAGGACCGGGTCGCCCCGCTCAACCTGCCGGACGCCAAAAATGGCGGCATTGTGGTGGGCGATGGCCTCAAGATTTCCGCCCTGGCTTTTAGCAACGATGACGCGGCCAAGCAGGCCTTCGGCTTTGGCGCACGCGAAGCCGGCCTGCTGCCCGTGCAGCTCACCCTGCAAAACGACAGCCCGGAAAAGGTAAAGCTCAACCCCGAGCAAACCTTTCTCATCGATAACAACAACAGGGCCTGGCCGATTCTCTCCCTGGAGAAAACCTACCAGCGGACGTCAGGGCATGTGGATCTTGGGGAAACAGCCAAAGGCGCTGGCAAACCGGCTCTGCTCATGGGCGCAGCCGGAGCGCTGGCCGGGTTGGCCGTAGGGGTGGTCACCGGCAAAAATGTCGGGGAGGCCATGGGAACCGGCGCTGTGCTTGGCGCGGCGGGTGGAGCGATTGTCGGGGGAGCCAAGAGCTACAGCGAAAGCGGAGACAAAATCAAGGATGACCTTGCCTCCAAAAGTCTGCGGAACCAAACGATCCTGCCGCACCAGATTGCTTACGGCGTTCTTTTCTTTCCTGGGATGCCGGGGGAGGAAGCAGACGGGGTGAAAGAGCTGCGGCTCTCCGTGACCATCGGCAACACGCCGCAGGTGGTCGTTCTCTTTCCCGCGCTCAGGTAATTTCAGCGATTGGCTGACAAACGCAGCGCGGCGGCATCCGCCGCCGCGACCTGAGCAATAGCCGCCCGGACCTTGGCGATGTCCTTGCGTCCGGGCGCGCACTCCACCCCGGAATTGAGATCCACGGCAAAGGGACGCGCCAGCCTCACCGCCTCGCCCACATTATCCGGGGTGAGGCCGCCTGCCAGGACAACCGGGCGAGGGGGCGACAATTTCTCCAGCAGACCCCAGTCAAAGGTCTGCCCGGTGCCCCCGGCTGCCTTCTCGTGAAAGGTGTCGAACAAAAAAGCCGAAACCACCTCGGCATAGGGGGCCAGATCCGCCGAGGTCAGGGATTCCCGCGCCCGAAAAACCTTCATTACCCGACAGACGATTTCCGCGCAGTACGCAGGGGACTCTGCTCCGTGCAACTGCACCTTGGTCAACCCGCAGTATCGGGCAATCTCGTTCACCGCCGCAGCTTCCTGATCGACAAAAACCCCCACCGCATCGACAAAGGGCGGCAGGCTTTTCACAATGTCTCGGGCCCTGTCCGGGTCAATGTAGCGGGGGCTTTGCTCAACAAAGATCAGGCCGATCGCATCCACTCCGGCGGCCACCACTGTAGCGACCTCCGCCATCTCCCGCATCCCGCATACCTTGATCCGTGTTCTGACGTGCAGACCCTTCATCCTTGCTCTCCGCCGACCAGCGCCCGCAGGGCCTCAGCCGGGTCCGCAGCCCGCATCAGGGTTTCCCCGACCAACGCCGCCCGAATCCCATGCCCCGCAAGCCGCAACATGTCCTGATGATCACGAATCCCTGATTCGCTCACCAGGGGAATCTCCGATGGAATCATCTTCTGCAAACGGAAGGTGGTGTTCAGGTCCATGGAAAAATCGCGGAGATCGCGGTTATTGACCCCGATCAGACGGCTGCCCGCAGCCACGGCCTTTTCGACCTCCGCTTCGTCATGCACCTCCACCAAGGCATCCATGCCAAGCTCCGAGGCCAGGGCCTGATACTCTTGTATCTGGCTGGTCTCAAGAATGGCGGCAATCAGCAGAATCGCGTCGGCGCCATAAGTATGCGCCTCCCGAATCTGCAACGGATCAATGATGAAATCCTTGCGCAGCACCGGAAGACTCACCGCCGCCCGCACCGCAGGGATATAGGCGAGCGAGCCCTGGAAAAAATCCACGTCGGTGAGCACCGATAAAGCCTGAGCCCCGCCAGTCTGATAGCTGCGGGCGATGACAACCGGGTCGAAATCAGGCCGGATCACGCCCTTGGACGGAGATGCCTTCTTGGCCTCGGCAATGACGGCCACGCCGGAAAAATCAGTGAGCGCCCGGATGAAGCCGCGCGGCGGTGGAATCTCAAGATCAGGCGTGGCAACACCACGGGCCTTGAGGGCCGCGACCTCTTCTTTCTTCCGGGCTACGATGGTATCGAGGATCATTGATTTTTCCCCGACTTGGAAAAGGCGACCAGCACATCTACCTTGTTGAGCGCGGCCCCGCTGGCCACCACCTCACGGGCCAGGGCCACACCGGAGGCCAAATCGTCGCTGCGCCCGGCAGCCATCAGAGCGGCGCCGGCATTGAGCAAAACCATGTTCAGACAAGGCCCGGCCTTGCCGCTCAATACGGAACGCAACTGCACCGCCGCCTCGGCTGCGGTTGTCCCGCCTTTTATCTCGGCCAGGCTGGCCGTGGCCATACCCAACTCCGAAGGATGAATGGTATATGTTGTCATTTCGCCGTTAGCCCAGTCGGAGACCTTGGTCGTCCCGGTGATGGTGATCTCGTCAAGATTGCCCTCGCCGCACACCACCAGGGCGCGCCGTGTACCAAGCCTGCCCAGAACCTTGGCCAGGGTTTCAGTCAAGGAAGGATCATACACCCCCAAAATCTGAACATTGGCCCCGGCAGGGTTGGTCAGGGGGCCGAGGATATTGAAGATCGTCCTGATCCCGATTTCGCGGCGCGGACCGATGGCATGCTTCATCGCTCCATGCAAGGCCGGAGCAAACATAAAACCGATGCCGATCTCACGGATGGATTGGCCGATTTGTTCCGCGCTCAAGCTCAAGTTCACACCCAAGGCTTCGAGCACATCGGCGCTACCGCAATGACTGGAAACGGAACGGTTGCCGTGCTTGGCCACCGGAACCCCGGCTGCGGCCACGACAAAGGCGGTGGTGGTGGAAACATTGAAAGTGCCTGAGGCGTCGCCCCCGGTGCCGCAGGTATCCACGAGAATATCGCCCTCGGCAACCCCATGCACCTTGGTGGCTTTGGCCCGCATCACCCTGGCCGCGCCGGTGATCTCATCCACGGTTTCGCCCTTGATCCTGAGCGCAGTGATAAAGGCGCCGATCTGGGCCTGGGTGGCTTCGCCGCCCATGATTGTTTCCATCACCCCGACCATCTCCGCTTCGCTCAGGTCGATTCCCGCCACCACTTTGGCAATGGCCTCTTTCATCATGCGACCATCTCCTTGCGTTGCTTCGCGAGAAGTTCCGGGTAGGCCGGATCAATGAAATTTTTCAGCAATTGCACCCCAGCCGGGGTCATGATGGATTCGGGATGGAATTGCACCCCTTCCACCGGCAGAGTCCGGTGCCTCAGCCCCATGAGCTCGCCCTGATCGGAACGCGCCGTCACCATCAGACAGGCAGGCAGGTCCGACTCCTGCACCACCAGGGAATGGTAGCGCATGGCCTCAAAAGGGTTGGGCAGGCCGGTGAACACCCCCAACCCGTCGTGGCTGATGGGGCTTGTCTTGCCGTGCATAAGCCGTCCGGCCCGCACGGTTTGCCCGCCAAAGGCCTCGCCCAGAGACTGATGCCCCAGACACACGCCCAGCACAGGGATTCTGGTGCTGAAAAAGCGGATCGCCTCAATGGATATGCCCGCCTGAGCCGGAGAACAGGGGCCAGGGGAAATCAGCAGCCGGTCGGGCTTAAGCCCGGCGATGAAGGAGATATCCACCTCATCGTTGCGGAAGATTTTCATCTCCGCGCCCATCCCACCGAGGGTCTGGACGATGTTGTAGGTAAAGGAGTCGTAGTTGTCGATGATGACTATCATGTTCTTTCTCGCGTGCCGCCTGGGCTAAAACTCTTTTTCCGCCAATTCCACAGCCCGCCGCAGCCCCATGGATTTATTGATGGTTTCCTGATACTCCAAGGCGGGCACCGAATCGGCGACAATCCCTGCGCCGGCCTGCACCCAGAGATCGTCGCCCTGCATGATAAAGGTCCGGATGGTGATGCAAAAATCCATATTCCCGGAAAAACCGAAATAGCCGACGGAACCGGCATAGGGCCCGCGCCGCTCCGGCTCAAGTTCTTCAATGATCTCCATGGCCCGAATCTTCGGAGCCCCGCTCACCGTGCCCGCAGGAAAGCAGGCGCGCAGGACGTCGAACTGATCCTTGCCGGGAGCCAGCGTCCCATGCACCCCGGAAACCAGATGCATGACATGGCTGTACCGCTCGACCACCACGAGATCGCGAACCTCCACCGAGCCATACTGGGCGACCCGGCCCACATCGTTGCGCCCCAGATCGACCAGCATCAAATGCTCGGCCCGCTCCTTGGGGTCAGCCAGCAATTCCTGCTCAAGGGCCGCGTCCTCTTCCGGGGTCTTCCCGCGCTTTCTCGTCCCGGCAATGGGGCGCAGCTCGATACCATCCTGCTCCAGGCGGACCAGAATCTCCGGGGAAGACCCGATCTGAACCAGATCCCCGAGCTTGAGATAAAAAAGATAGGGGCTGGGGTTGATGTGGCGCAGGGCGCGGTAAAGCTTGAAGGGCGACAGTTCTGTTTTGGTGTGAAAGCGCTGCGACAAAACAACCTGAATGACATCGCCGGCCTGAATATACTCCTTGGCCGCCTCCACCATCTTCTCGAAAGCCTGCTCGCTCATGTTGGAGGTGAAGGCGTGGGGCGCGGTGGCCTTCTTGCCTTTGCCGCCGAGATACTCCGTGGGCATGGGCGCCTGCAAACGGACGATGACCTTCTCGATCTCGGCTTGGGCTTTCGCATACAGGGCCGGGATATCCCGCGCTTCGATCCCATCAGCCCCAGAGGTCTGCACCAGATTGACCACGGTGAGCAGCTGCCTGAGGTTGTCGTAGATCAAGACGGTGCGAGGCACCATGAAAGAGCTGTCCGGAAACTGGGCCAGGGGCGGGTTGCTCTCGGGCAGCCGCTCCATGAAGCGCACCATGTCGTAGCCCAGAAACCCCACAGCCCCGCCAAAAAAACGCGGCAGCAGCTCAGGGTCGCAGGCCATTTCGGAGTTGCAGGCATTAAAGGACTTGAGCAGACTTTGCAGGGCCTCAAGCGGGTCGCCCTGCTGCTCCTCCGCCGTTCCCTCCCGGGTGAGGGTGATCCGGGTTCCGCAGCTTGCAAAGATGACGATGGGATCAAACCCGATAAAGGAATAACGCCCCCACTTCTCGCCACCCTCAAGGCTTTCAAAGAGAAAGGCGTGCGACTCCCCGCCCGCCACCTTGGCAAAGATGGTCAGCGGCGTATCGAGATCGGCAACGATTTCCCGATAGATCGGCACCAAACCGGCATCGGCGGCCAGGTGTTCAAACTCCTGCAGGGAAGGTCGAAACATGTGATGGGTCCTCAACTCATAAAAAAAGGTAACTATTCATCAGCACCACATCTGCTTTGTCATCGGCCTGCTCATGTGCAATAGCACACTTCGCAGTCCTCTTTCGCGCATCTGCGGCACTGCTGAACAGTTACAGCCTGGGATATACCCGACTTTCATCTTAATTTGGCTAAATAATTATAAAAAAAGCCATGGGACACAAGCGTCCCATGGCTTTTTTATTTTTCTTCTCGCAGCGAAACACTCTTCATAATATACAGGTTTGATCCCTGCGCACGGCGGAAGAGGCACAACCAGGCCAATCGGAAGGAGTCATAGGCCAAAATCGTTCTCCCGCAGGAGGACAACCTCGCCAGGACTCCAGCCGTTACCGGCTCTCTCGTTATATTACACCGCGGCCAACATAGCATTTACCCGCTTGGTCAAACGGGAAACCTTGCGGGAGGCATTCTTTTTATGGATGGAACCTTTCACCGCTGTTTTCTCAATGATAGGGATCGCCAACTTCAGTGCTTCCTGGGCCTGATCTCCGGCTTTCAGCTCAACGGCCTCAAGGACCTTCTTCACAACACCCTTCATCTTGCTCTTGTTGGAGCGATTGCGAAGCCGTTGCAACTGGTTCTGACGATTCCTTTTCTCGGCGGATTTATGATTAGCCAATTCTCAACTCCTGTTTACTGTATTGTTGATTGATTCAAGACGCTCTACCCGCACTGTTTCAGGGCTGGCAGGTTTTCTGCACGGTCACCGTTTCCCGATAACCCCGACAGAAAGATGCTGGAAAATTTTGTGAAGATAAATCAATTTCCCCGCCTTGTCAAGCAACAACTGGGCAGCCTGTTTCGATATTTTTTTGAACATGTGCGAGGAGTTTCTTGGCGCGAAACATCTTTTCTTTTCACAACACCACGACCGATCTCCTCAATTTTTTTAAAAAAATTCATTCATGCCCCTTGCCTGGCGCCCTGCTTTTCGTTTACTTTACAGATGAAGATATTTTCAATGCTTCCACCCAAAATTTTTTTATTAACGGAACCAGAACCACAATGCTGCAATTCGCACAGTCACTCCGGTGGCAAGACATATTCGATATCATGATCGTCTCGTTCATCATTTATCGCGTCATGCTGCTGATCCGCGGAACCCGTGCCGTCCAGATTCTGTCTGGCATCGTTGTCCTCGTCATCCTCTATTTTGCCGCAAGAGAACTCGAATTCCTGACCCTGTACTGGCTGCTGGGAACATTCTTAAGCTCAATCTTCCTGATCATCATCATCATTTTCCAACGGGATATCCGACGAGCCCTCGCCCAGGTCGGACAAACCACCTTTTCCAAACCGCAGGAAGACACGGTGCACATTCTGCTCGAGATTGTCAGGGCGGCGCAGCAAATGGCCCAGCGCAAAATCGGCGGACTCATCGTCATCGAGCGGGAAACAGGACTCAACGAATACATCGAGTCCGCCCATAGCCTTGACGCCATCGTCAGCAGACAACTTCTGGTCACCATTTTCCAAACTACCGCCCCGCTCCATGACGGGGCGGTAATCATCCATAACGGTCGAATCCGTTCGGCTGGGGCTTTGCTCCCCCTCACCAGAAACCCCTACATCAGCAAACAACTTGGCACCCGCCACCGGGCAGCCATCGGTCTTTCCGAGGAAACAGACGCAGTGATCATCGTTATCTCGGAAGAAACCCAGAAAATATCCCTGGTCCAGCACGGGGCCATGACCTCCGATCTCGACGAAAACGCACTCAGAAGCCGACTTGACGCAATCTTTGCTCCCAAGGAAAATACGACTCCCCTGTTATGGAAAAACTGGCTAAACAAATAATCCGGCGCCTGCCCACCCCCAAGCTCCTCAACTGGCCGAACAATTGGGGGCTGAAGCTCATTTCCCTGATCTTCGCCATCCTGCTCTGGTATTTCGTGGTGGGCGAGGACAAAATTGACACCACGGTCTACATTCCGGTGGAGATTGTCAACCTGCCCAGGGAACTGGTCATCTCCAACCAGTTCAAAAAACAGCTGGAGGCAACGGTCAGCGGTCCCCGCGGCCTGATCAGCGGCCTCAACCGCCAACGGATCACAAGAACCATCAATCTTGCCAAGGCCACCCCCGGCACCATTGTCATCCGCAACGAACCCGAAACGATCCAGTTTCCACGGGGCGTTATCGTCTCACGCATCCAGCCCAGCCACATTACCCTGCTCATTGACGAACTCATCGAAAAGGAACTGCCTGTTCAGGCCAGGACCACAGGCGAACCTGCCATTGGCCACGAACTGGCGGGAGTGGCCTTCGAGCCCCCGCTCATCAAGATTTCCGGGCCCAAGGCCATTGTCGGACGGGAAAAACTCCTGACGGCAAAACCCATCGACATCAACGGACTGAAGGGACCGACGACCATCCAGGTTCCCCTGGAGCTGCGCCCCGCGCTTCTCGAACTCATGGGGGAAACCGTGGTCACCGCCAATGTGGTGATCCGTGAAAAAACCATGGAAAGGACCATCGCGGATGTTCCCGTCCACCTCTCCGACACCGATTCCGCAAGAAAAGTGACCATCGAACCGGACACCATCAACATCCGCGCCCTGCTGCCCCTGAGCAGCAAAGGAAACCAGGCCCGGCTTTTCGAGGCCACTGTCTCGACAGACGGGTTGTCGGTCGGCGTCCACAAAGTCCCGGTTAAAATAACGGCGGCAGAGCAGATAAAAATCATCGAGGCACTCCCTGCCACCGTCACCGTCAGGATTGGCCGGAGCTCTGGCAAATGAGCCGGAACTGCCGTGTGCTCTCTGCTCCCGGCAGCAGGCAGACTCAGGGGCCGCCCGTAATAGATTCCGTTGCATGTCCCGTTTTTCCGACCCGCGCGAGGAAACCATGAGAAAATTGTTCGGCACCGATGGGGTGCGGGGGGTGGCGAACACCTACCCCATGACCACCGAAATCGCCATGCAGATAGGCCGGGCCCTCGCCTTTCTGGTCAAGGACATGCGGCATGGTCACCGGATCGTCATCGGCAAGGACACTCGCCTTTCCTGCTACATGCTCGAAAACGCCCTGGCGGCGGGCATCTGCTCCATGGGGGTGGACGTCCTCCTGGTCGGGCCGTTGCCCACGCCGGGCATTGCCTTCATCACCACCAGCATGCGGGCCGACGCCGGGGTGGTGATCTCCGCCTCCCACAATCCATTCCAAGACAACGGCATCAAGATCTTCGCCAGAAACGGCTTCAAACTCCAAGACGATTTGGAACTGGAGATCGAAGATCTGGTCTTTTCCCAGAAGATGTCGGCCCTGCGGCCGGTGGCCGAAGAAGTAGGCCGCGCCGCCCGCATTGATGACGCCAAGGGCCGCTACATCGTCTCCTTAAAAAACACCTTTCCCCATGAATACACCCTGGACGCCTTCCACATCGTGCTGGACTGCGCCAACGGCGCCACCTACGGGGTTGCCCCCCACGTTTTCGAGGAACTGGGCGCCACCGTCACCACCCTTGCGGCGGAGCCGGACGGCACCAACATCAACCGCGATTGCGGCGCCCTGCACCCGGAACACATGGCCGCCAAGGTCAGGGAACTCGGGGCGGATATCGGCATCGCCTTAGACGGCGACGGCGACCGGATCATCGTGGCGGACGAGCACGGCAACATCGTGGACGGCGACCATATCATGGCCATCTGTGCCGCCGACCTGATCAGCCGCAAGAAGCTGAAGAAAAAAACCCTGGTGGCCACGGTGATGAGCAATCTCGGCCTGGAAGTCGCCATGCAGCGTTTGGGCGGCGCCATGGTCCGCACCCAGGTGGGCGACCGCTACGTGGTGGAAGAGATGCGCAGATCCGGCTACAATTTCGGCGGCGAGCAGTCAGGACATCTGGTATTCTTGGAGCACAACACCACCGGCGACGGCATCCTGGCCGCGCTACAGCTGCTGGCGGTGATGATCAAAAAGGGCAAGCCCCTGTCGGAGCTGGCCACCGTCATGGAAAGCTTTCCCCAGGTGCTCAAGAATGTCCGCACCGCCAAAAAGATCAACACCAACGACATCCCCGGCTTCAGCAAGAAACTCAAAGAACTGGAAAAGAAATTGGGCAAGGATGGCCGCATCCTCGTCCGTCCCTCCGGGACCGAACCGGTTATCCGGGTCATGGTGGAGGGCAAGGACGCCGCGCTGATCGACGCCATGGCCGACGAACTCTGCGAGATGATCCGCAAGGCGGACACCGCCAACGCGTAACCCCAGCGTCTTGCCCAACAAACCATGATGGACTTGCAACAACTCGGGGTTTGCTTCAAACAGGTGCTTCGACAGGCTCAGCACGAACGGAATATCAATACATTAAGACAATGTCCGTTCGGCCTGAGCCTGTCGAAGGGCTGTTATTGCGACGCCAGCAAACCATGAAAATCCGACTCGACCAGCTCCTGCTCCTGCAAGGGCTGGCCCCCACCCTCAAAAAGGCCCAGGCCATTATTGCCGCAGGCCAGGTACTGGTAAACGACCAGCCGGTCGACAAGGTCGGTTCGCTCTTTGCTGAAGACTGCCAGATACGGCTTAAAGGAAAAACCTGCCCCTATGTGAGCCGGGGCGGGCTCAAACTGGCGGCTGGGCTGGACCATTTTCAGATCGACCCCACCGGCCTCGTCTGCGCCGATATCGGCGCCTCCACCGGCGGCTTCACCGATTGCCTCTTGCAGCGCGGAGCCGCCAAGGTGTACGCGATTGACGTCGGCTATGGACAACTGGCCTGGAAACTGCGACAAGATCCGCGAGTGGTGGTCCTGGAGAGAACCAACGCCAGAAATCTGCAAACCAGTGACCTTACAGATCTCCTTGACCTGGCGGTGATCGACGCTTCGTTTATCTCCCTCAAAACGCTGCTGCCGCCGCTGCTCGTCCTTTTTTCGGGGGCCATCCGGGTGCTGGCCCTGATCAAGCCGCAATTCGAAGTCGATAAAGGTCAGATCGGCACGGGCGGGGTCATCCGGGACAGCGATCTGCACGAGGAGGTGATTGAAAAAGTCCGAGGGTTTGCAGGCAGGCTGGGCCTTGTCCCGGTTGGCGTCAGTCCCTCCCCGATCCTTGGCCCCAAGGGAAATCGGGAGTTCCTGATCTACCTCGTTTCGTAGCAAAAAAGCTAGATGCGATAACGTTTGCCGCGCCAGAAAAAATCATCCCGCTGACGTCCTGACAGGTCATGGGCAAAACGGGCGATCAGTCCGGACTCAACAACCAGATCACAAAGCTCCCCATCCAGATCCCCCCGGTCAACCAACTCTTCCAGAATGCCCATGGCTTCGGAAAGCATTTTCCCCGGCTTGTAAGGCCGATCCGCCGCAGTCAGCGCTTCCAACACATCCGCCAGGGCCAACATTCTCGCGGGCAGGGGAATGGCGCCGTTCGCAAGCCCTCGGGGATAGCCGGTGCCATTCAATTTTTCATGATGCATCCCGGCATAGACCGCGACATTGCGGAGTTTTTTCGGAAAGGGCAGTCCCTCCAGCATCCTGATGCTCATATCCACATGGTGGTTCATCACCTTGCGTTCCGCCGCAGTCAAGGTGCCTTTTTGCACACAAAGATTCTCAACCTCATCTGGAGCGAGCAGGGGCAAATCCATCCCGCTCATAGCGTAAGTTATCCCGGCAAGCCGCTGCACTTTCTCGATGCTGTCGGCAGGCAATCCCTCGCCGCCCAAATTGATCGTATCGAGAAAGTTGATGATCTCTTGCCATTCTTCCGTTTTTTCAATAGGCCGTTGGGCAGCAGGACGTGCTTCATCCCTCGGACAGGGCTCGTTTTCCAGTCGGGTGACTTCATCATTCAATCTGGAAATTTCCACCCGATGCCGAACCAGTTCTATCCGGTCGAAAATGGTCTCAAGTTTGGTCGCCTTGTCCATGAGATGCTCAGGCGTGGTGATCTTCCCCACGTCATGCAACCAGGCCGCCATCCTGATTTCGGCAAGCTCGTCGGCGCTGAAGCTGATCGGGGCGAACTTGCCGGTGGTGGCGCTGTTCACCTCCAGGGCGATCTTCTCGGTAAGATTGGCGACCCGGAAAACGTGCCCTGCCGTATAGGGGGATTTTTCATCAATGGCGTCGCCGATTGTCCGCACAAAGGCGTCCAGCAGATTTTCGAGCCCCCGGACCAGCCGCATCTTGGTAAGGGCAATGGCCGCCTGCGAGGCCAGGCTCATTACCATTCCCACCTCGTGCTCAAGAAAGGCGACAACCGCACCGGTTTTCCGATCCTTGGCATTGAGAAGCTGCAACACCCCGATAACCTCATCCTCATGATCCCGCAGAGGAATCACCAGCATCGAATGGGAGCGATACCCCGTGGAAGCGTCAAAATCGCGGGTTCCCTGAAAATCAAAGCCTTCGGCATCGTACACGTCGGGGATATTGACCGGCTCGCCGGTAAGGGCACAGTGGGCGGAGACGTTGCGGTGATTCTCCTGGTTGTCCGCAAGGCGCAGGGGCACGGGAGGCCAGGAGATGGCTTCCCCGCTCCCCCCCATGCACACCCCGAGCGAATCATTCTGGACAATGGCAAAATCAAGGGCTTCCCGCTCGCTCTCCTTGATGTACAAGGTTCCTCCATCGGCGTTGGTAAAATGGCGGGCCTCCCGGACGATCCTTTCCAGAAGCCGATCGATATTTTTTTCCGAAGAAAGCCCCAGGCCGATCTTTACCAGTTGATAGAGATGATTTCCCTGGCCTTCGCTGAACTCCCGAACCTCCCGGACAACCCGGTCGGCAAGCCCTGCGATAACCTCCGCCGGAACCTCGGCCATTGCCTGCCCGGCGTAGTCTTCGATCCCCTGCACGACCTTCTGCATGAGGATGTCCACTGCCGGCTGCCTGCGAATCCGAGCCTTATCCGGAAGAGTATCCATGGCCTTTCCCTTCGCCCGAGGCGGTAATTGCATATTCATATCTTCCTACCCGGCCAGTGGCGGGACAAAAATTTTTCCATTATAATGCCGCGACGCCGGATGTGTTTTCCCAGATCACCCGGTATCAGCTGGACATAACCTCAAAAATCAGGACCGTTGGTCATGCTGAAATACGTTAGCAAACTGCTGACTGCGACGGCCTTTCTTGGCCTTGCCCTCTCTGCCGCAGGCTCCAGCCCGAGGGAGCAGGTGCTGGACGATTACAAAAACGGCCTGGCAACGGGCTGGGAGACGAAGTCCTTTGCCGGGCAGACCCATTATACGGCAGAACACGATGACAAGCAATTCTACATTAAAGCAACAAGCACCGCGGCTGCCTCCGGTCTTTTCCACAAAATTGACTATGATCCCAAGGAACAGCCCATTCTCCGCTGGAGCTGGAAGATAGAACACACCCTCGCCAAAGGCGACGAACGCACCAAGGCGGGAGACGATTATGCGGCCCGGGTCTATGTGGTGTTCCCCTCCCTGCTTTTCTGGAAGACCAAGGCGCTCAACTACATCTGGGCCAACAAACTGCCCAAGGGCGAGGCCCTGCCCAACGCCTTCACCGCCAACACCATGATGATCGCGGTGGAGAGCGGCAATGGGCGCGCCGGTCAATGGTTGAATGAGGAGCGCAACATCTATGAGGATTTCAAGAAATATTTCAAGACCGAGCCTCCCAGAGTGGGCGCCATTGCCATTATGACCGACACCGACAATACCGGCGAGAGCGCCACCGCCTGGTACAGCCCCATCATCATCGGCAAAAACAGCCCGTAACCAGACCCCATGCCCGGTCGCTGCCCGGAAGGCAAAAGACCTCGGAGACGGTTGACTTGCCAAAGCGAAAATGCTACCTTGGGTGCGATGCAATTCTCATATCTGATCAGCATTTCCATGCGTTCTGCTGATCATGCTATTTGCCAAGTTTTTTTTCAGGAGCCTATCCGTCATGACCAAAACACCTCTCCTTTCCCGGCCATCCCTGTTCATCACCCTCGTCGGCGCAGCCCTGCTCCTGCTTGCTTCCACCGCCTTCGCAGATGACCACGTCAGTGTCCTGAAAAACGGAGCCAATATCCGCTCCGGCCCTGACGCGAAAAAAGAAATCCTCTGGACGGTATTCAAGGGTTTCCCGTTGCAGGTAACCGAACGCAAGGGAAAATGGGCTCACGTGGTGGACTTTGACGGAGACAAAGGCTGGATCACCACCGACCTTCTCGCAAAGGAGAAAACCGTCATTGTCAAAGCAGCCACCGCCAATCTGCGGGTTGGCGCGGGAAAAGACTACGAAATCGCAGCGGAGGTCAAACACGGCGTGGTCTTCAAGACCCTGACCACCGAAGGCGACTGGGTCAAGGTCAAGCATGCGGACGGCACCACCGGCTGGGTATTGGGCAAGCTCCTCTGGCCTAATATCCTGCCATAACCCCAGACCCCATGGGAAAAAAAGCTCCCCCGGCATATCCGCTGCATCCCGTCCTTCTGGTTGATGACGAACTCCATACCCTGGCCAGCTTCGATATCGCCCTCCGCTCCCATGGCATCAACAACACCATCCGTTGCCAGGACAGCCGCGAGGTCGCTGGCATCCTCGACCATCAGCCGGTGGAAATCATCCTCCTCGACCTGATGATGCCCCATGTTTCCGGGCATGACATCCTTAAAGACGTCAGCCAGCGTTTCCCGGACCTGCCGGTCATCATCGTCACCGGGGTCAATGAAGTGGAAACCGCTGTCCGCTGCATCCAGCAAGGGGCTTTCGACTACGTGCTCAAGCCGGTGGAGATCGAACGCCTCCTGCCGAGCATCGGACGGGCGCTTGAAATCAGGCAGCTCCGTCGGGAAAACTCCAGACTCGCCAGCAGTTTTTTTGAAAAAGATCCGGCCCGCCCGGAGGTGTTCTCCCGGATCATCACGGGCAACGACACGATGAAATCCCTGTTCCGCTATTGCGAGGCCATTGCCGAAGGACGGCAACCGGTGCTCATTACCGGGGAAACCGGGGTGGGCAAGGAGAGCATCGCCAGAGCCATCCATGATTTGAGCGGCAGAACAGGAGAATATGTGGCGGTCAACGTGGCCGGCCTTGATGACCAGATCTTTGCCGACAC
>Ga0334722_10003272_pt1 | contig 17598 bp, 13 predicted proteins | sample C3_bottom_MG_FD_207210 | JGI IMG/M metagenome (GOLD analysis project Ga0334722, IMG submission 207210) | Sediment microbial communities from Yellowstone Lake, YNP, Wyoming, USA - C3_bottom | ecosystem: Environmental > Aquatic > Freshwater > Lake > Sediment | place: USA: Wyoming | collected...
ACCGCGAGATCATGCGCTGGACGCCGCACGCCCTCATTGAAGGGTGCGCGATCGCGTCGCACGCCATCGGCGCCGAGACGTGCTACATCTACGTGCGCGGCGAGTTCACCGAGCCGATCGCGGTGCTGGAGCAGGCGCTCGCCGAGGCGCGCGCGGCCGGCATCATCGGCGACAACGCGATGGGCAGCGGCAAGACGATCAACATCTGGGTGCATCGCGGCGCCGGCGCCTACATCTGCGGCGAAGAAACCGCGCTGATGAACTCCATCGAGGGGCGTCGCGGCAACCCGCGCATCAAGCCGCCCTTCCCGGCGGTGGCCGGCCTGTTCGGCATGCCGACGACGATCAACAACGTCGAGACGCTCACTGCGGTGCCGCACATCCTGAACAACGGCGCCGAGTGGTACAAGGCGATGAGCTTGGGCAGCCCGAAGAGCACGGGAAGCAAGCTGTTTTCGGTCTGCGGCAACGTGGCGCGCCCGGGCAACTACGAAGTGGTGATGGGCTTCTCGTTCAAGGAATTCCTCTACGACCTGTGCGGCGGCCCGCTGCCAGGGCGGAAGTTCAAGGCGATCATCCCCGGCGGCTCGTCGGTACCGGTGATCACCATCGAGGAAGCCGAGCAGGTGAAGATGGACTACGAGGGCTTCACCGAGTTCGGCACCATGCTCGGCTCTGGCGGCGTGATCATCTTCGACGATGCGCAATCCATGCCCAAGCAGCTGGCGCGCCTTGCGCGGTTCTATGCGCACGAGAGCTGCGCCCAGTGCACGCAGTGCCGCGAAGGCACGGCGTGGATGACCAAGATCCTCGAGCGCATCGTGGCCGGTCAGGGGACGTTTGAGGACCTCGACACGATCTTCGAACTCACCGAGAACATGACGGGCAAGACGATCTGCGTGCTCAGCGACTCGTGCGGCGCGCCCGTGTGCAGCGGGATTACGCGCTTTCGCGGCGAGTTCGAGGCGCTCATCACGGGCAAGCGCTCTTCGACCGTGGCGGTGGGCTGATGGCCGACCAGAGACTCGTCACCCTGACCATCGAGGGACGCCCGGTGAGCGTCCCCGAGGGAACGACCATCCTCGAGGCGGCAAAGACCGCCGGGGTGCTGATCCCGCACTACTGCTACCACCCGGGGCTCAAGATCGCGGGCGTGTGCCGCATGTGCCTCGTCGAAGTGGAGAAGATGCCCAAGCTCGCGCCGTCGTGCGCTACGACGGTCGCCGAAGGACAGGTGGTGAAGGTGTACACGCAGAAGGCGCTCGACGCGCGCAAGGGCGTGCTCGAACTGCTGCTCATCAACCACCCGCTCGATTGCCCGATCTGCGACCAGGCCGGCGAGTGCGAACTGCAGGACTACACGTTCCAGGAAGGGCGCGCCGACTCGCGCTACCGCGAGCCGAAGCGCTTCAACCCAGCGGAAGATTTCGGCGGCGACGTTCTCTACGTCACCAACCGGTGCATTCTCTGCACGCGCTGCGTGCGCTTCATGGGCGACGTCGCCGGTGACCGCGCCCTATGCGTCGAGGAACGCGGCGACCGCGCGCACATCGGCATTGCGCCGGACCACGATCTCTCGCATCCGTGGGCGGCCAACGTCATTGACCTGTGCCCGGTGGGCGCGCTCGTCAGCAAGGACTTCCTGAACAAGGCGCGCGCGTGGGAACTCGACCGCACGGCGTCGGTCTGTCCGAATTGCTCGCAGGGGTGCAACATCACCCTTGAGACGCGCGATCAGACCGTCGTGCGCATGAAGCCGCGCACCAACGACGCGGTCAACCAGTTCTATCTGTGCGACGAAGGGCGGCTCAACTACCAGTGGATCAACCGCGACGACCGGATGGAAACGCCGGTGGTGGCTGGCAAGATCGCGTCGTGGGAGGCTGCGCTCGCCGCAGCCGGCGCGGCGCTCAAGGGTGGCGGGGTCACGGTCGTCGCGAGCGCGTCGCTGAGCAATGAAGCGTTGTGGCTGCTCAAGCAGGCGGCGGGCACGGGCAAGTTCCGTGTGGCCAAGGGCGGTGAGGCTCCGCTTGCCGGCGTGCCGGATCTGGCCCTGCGCGCGGATCGCGCGCCGAACGCCACGGGCGCCGAAATGCTCGGCTTCTCGCGGGCGGACAATCCGCTTGCGGGGGCGGGGCAGACGGTGGTCATCGCCGGCGACGATCTCGGCGGTCTCGACACGGCGTCACTCGCGAGCGCGAAGCACGTGATCGTGATCGGCACGACGGTGCCGAAGGGGCTGCCGGCCAACGCGATCCTGCTTCCGATGGCGAACTTCGCCGAAGAAGAGGGGACGTTCACGAATCTGCGCGGTCGCGTGCAGCGGTTCCTGCAGGCGCGTCCTGCGCCGGGTCTCGCCCGCGCCAGTTGGATGGCGCTGGCCGGCCTGGCCGCCGCCGCGGGCAAATCCGCCGCGTACGACTCGGCCGAGGCGGCCTTCGCGGCGATGGCGAACGCCGAGGCCGCGTTCAGCGGGCTCAGCTATGACACGCTCGGTCTCAAGGGCCAGGTGGCGCCCGGGGCGAGGGTGAACGCATGAACCATATGACGGCACTTCTCCTGCAGGTCGCCGATCCGCAGATGCCGCCGACGCAGGGCATGTTCGTCCTGTTCGGGCTCATCAAGGCGGGCGTGGCGTTCGGCGTCTACATGCTCTGCGTGGCGTATACGACGCTGCTCGAGCGCTGGCTCGCCGCGTGGATTCAGGACCGCATCGGTCCGAATCGCGCCGGCCCCAAGGGGCTGCTGCAGCCCATCGCCGACGGCATCAAGAACTTCATGAAGGAAGAGGCGCTCCCGGGCGGCGCGAACAAGGTCCTGTTCATTCTCGCGCCGGCCATCGCCTTCGTCCCCGCGATGCTCACGTGGGCCGTGATCCCGTTCGCGTCGCCGCTGCCCGTACCGGGTGTGGGGCTGATTGACATGGCGGTGGCCGACCTTCCCGTCGGCTTCCTGTTCATCCTCGCCATCAGCTCGCTGGGCGTGTACGGCATCACGATCGCGGGCTGGTCGTCGAACAACAAGTACGCGCTGCTCGGCGGCCTTCGCGCGTCGGCGCAGATGATCTCGTACGAAATCGCGATGGGCATGAGCACGGTCTGCGTGCTGCTTCTTGTCGGCAACGTGAACCTCAGCGCGGTGATCGCACAGCAGCAGGGGCAGGGCTGGAACGTGCTGCTGCTCACGCTCGCCTTCTTCATCTTCGCGATTTCGTCGCTCGCCGAAACGAACCGCGTGCCATTCGACCTGCCGGAGTCCGAATCCGAGCTGGTCGCGGGCTACCACGCCGAGTACAGCTCGATGCGCTACTCGATGTTTCCGCTGGCCGAGTACGCCAACATCATCACGGCGAGCGGCTTGATGGTGACGCTGTTCTTCGGCGGGTGGGACATTCCGTTCACGCAGTGGGACAACACGCCGCCGTGGACGGTGCTCAAGACGGCGCTGACGCTCGGCGCGTACTTCGTGAAGGTGTTCTTCTTCGTCTTCTCGTTCATCTGGATCCGCTGGACGGTGCCGCGGTTCCGCTACGACCAGCTCATGGCGCTCGGGTGGAAGGTTCTGCTGCCGATGGTGCTGGTGTACATCACGGCGGTCGCGAGCCTGCTGCTCGCGCTCGACGCCGGCGGCGTGGCGCACACGAGTTACGCGTTCCGCGGCGCGTTCCTCGGCATGAACGTCGGGTTCGTGGTGCTGGTGTTCTGGGTGCTCGATCGCGGTCGGATCGTGAGCCCCGCGTATTCCCGCATCGAGCGTGCGCGGATCGCGCACCTGCGCGAAGGGGCGGGGCGCAGTGATTTCGCGGCTCGGAAGGGGGCCTAATGGCGATTAAGACACGGGTCGTCGACCGGCCCACGGCGAGTGCAAGCTACGTGCGCGCGACGTTCCAGGGCCTCGCGCTGACGTTCAAGCACCTGGTGGATCCGCACAAGGTCACCGTGCAGTACCCCGAGGAGAAGTGGGACATCGGGCCTCGCTGGCGCGGCACGCACCGCATGCTGACCACCGAAGACGGCAAGGCCAAGTGCGTGGCGTGCGGCCTCTGCCCGACGGTGTGCCCGGCGAACTGCATCAAGCTGGTGCCGGGCGTGGACGAGCAGGGGAACCGCTATCCCGCGGTGTTCGACATTGACGAGTTCCGCTGCATTTTCTGCGGCTACTGCCAGGAAGTGTGTCCCGAGGAGGCGATCCACCTCGGGCGGCACTACGAGAACGCCGAGTACGAGCGCAAGGACTTTGTGTATGACCTCAAGCGCCTGACGTCGCAGACGCATCCGGTGTGCGAGATGTGGGATCCCGCGGATCCGAAGGGGGAATGATGCAGCCCAATGAATTCCATCCCCTGATCTACACGTTCAGCTTCTATTTCTTCGGGCTGGTGGGCCTTGGCAGCGCCATTGCGTTTGTGACGCGCAAGAGCCCCGTGGCGGCGGCGATGTGGCTGGTCAACGTGATGTTCTGCCTCGCCGCGCTGTATGTGATGCTCGACGCCCAGTTCATCGGCACCATGCAGGTGCTGGTGTACACGGGCGCCATCATGGTGGTGTTCCTGTTCGTGATCATGCTCCTCAACCTCGGGCATCCCTCGGACATCGCGGACGCGCGCGGCAAGTGGCCGTCGTTGGCCGCGCTGATGGTCGGCGCGGCGATGCTCGCCGAGGTGATGGCGCTGAACCGCGGGAACACGGTGGAGAAGCTCATCCCCGCCGATCTCGCCGCGAAGGCGGCACAGGCCGCGGCGGCGCCACTCGCGGGCGGCGTCATTGGCCCGGTGGCCGCGCCGCTCTTCAAGGAATACCTGCTCGCGTTCGAGCTGACGAGCGTGCTGCTGCTCGCGGCGATCGTCGGCGCGGTGATTCTCGGCAAGCGGAGGACCGATGCTCGCTGAAGCCCTCGCCCTCTCGGCGGTGCTGTTCACCATCGGCGTGATCGGCGTGCTCACGCGCCGCAACGCGATCATCATCTTCATGTGCGTCGAGCTGATGCTCAACGCCGTGAATCTGAGCTTTGTCGCGCTGAGCAAGCTGTACGGCGCCACCGGCCAGGTGTTCGTCGTCTTTACCATGACCGTCGCCGCGGCTGAAGCTGCGGTGGGGCTGGCGATCATCATCGCCATCTTCCGCCACCAGAAGACGGTCAACCTTCAGAACATCAACCTGCTCAAGGGATGATGACCCCGGCCTTGATTCCCGAGGGAGCGCACCCGCTCGCGACGACCGTCGCGCGCTTCGTGTGGCTGCTCCCGGTGCTGCCGCTTCTCGGGTTCCTCATCAATGGAGCCCTGGCGATGCTCGGCGTGGCGAAGGTTGGCCCCGCCGATCCGTCCGCCGGCCACGGGCACGGCCGCGACGAGGTGCACGGGCACGACGACGCGCACGGCCATGGCGCTCACGATGACCACGGGCATCCGGTGCGGCACAAGTTCGCGCCGCTCGTGTCCCTCATCGGCCCCGGCGTACTCGTCGCCGCGTTCCTGCTGGCGTCCGCGATCTTCTTCGCGATGCGCGGCGTCGAAATGGAGCACCCGTACCTCCTGACGCTGTTCAGCTGGATCCCGGTCGGCGACGTGCAGCTCAATGCGACGATCCTGCTCGACCCGCTGTCCATGACGATGGTGATGGTCGTGACCGGCGTCGGCATGCTGATCCATCTGTTCAGCGTCGGCTACATGCAAGACGATCCGGGCTATCCGCGCTATTTCGCGTACCTGAACCTCTTCGTGTTCTTCATGCTCCTGCTCGTCCTCGGCGGCAGCTACCCGTTGCTGTTCGTGGGCTGGGAAGGTGTGGGCCTCTGTTCGTACCTGCTCATTGGCTTCTGGTTCTCGGAGAAGGCCAACGCCGATGCGGGCAAGAAGGCGTTTATCGTGAACCGCATCGGCGACTTTGGGTTCATCGTCGCGATGTTGATGATGTTCGCGAATCTCGGAACGCTCGACATCGGCGGCGTGGCGGCCAAGGCCGTCGAGCTGCCGTTTGGCGGCGCGGTGGTCACGGCGATGGCGCTGTTCCTCTTCCTCGGCTGCACCGGCAAGAGCGCGCAGATTCCGTTGTACGTCTGGTTGCCGGACGCGATGGCGGGCCCAACGCCGGTCTCCGCGCTCATCCATGCGGCGACGATGGTGACTGCGGGCGTCTACCTCGTGGCGCGCGCATCGGCCGTCTTCTCGATGGCCCCGGTCGCGCAGTTGACCGTGGCCGCCGTCGGCGCGGCGACCGCATTGATGGCCGCGACCATCGGCCTCAAGCAGTGGGACATCAAGAAAGTCCTCGCGTACTCCACGGTGTCGCAGCTGGGCTACATGTTCGTGGGCGTCGGCGTTGGGGCGTACACCGCGGGCATCTTCCACCTGGTGACGCACGCGTTCTTCAAGGCGCTCCTGTTCCTCGGGTCGGGCTCGGTGATCTTCGCGATGCACGCGGCGTATCACAGGACGCACAACCATGACGATGCGCAGGACATGCGCAACATGGGCGGCTTGAAGCAGTACCTGCCGGTCACCTTCTCCCTGATGTGGATCGCGACGCTGGCCATCGCCGGGATCCCGCTCTTCTCCGGTTTCTTCTCGAAGGACGAGATCCTCTCGTCGGTCTTTGCGCGCGTCAGCCATTCCACGCTCGCCGAGGCGACGTGGCTCGGCATTCCCGGCAGCACGGTGCTGCTGGTCGTCTATGCGTTCGGGCTCGCGTCGGCGCTGCTGACGGCCATCTACATGACGCGCATGATGCTGTACACCTTCCACGGGCCGAACCGGACCGGTGAGGCCGAGCGGCCGCATCTGAAGGAAGCGCCGTGGATCATGACCGGGCCGCTGGTGGTGCTCGGCATGCTCGCGGCGGTTGGCGGCTGGCTCAACGTGCCGGAGTTGCTGAGCGCGATCGGTCCGGTCGGCAAGCTCGAGCACTTCCTCGAGCCGGTCGTGGGGCAGGCGGCCCTGCGCACGACGCTCGGCGCACCGCCGGAAGTGGCGCACGGCACCGAGCTGATGCTTGTCGGGGCGGCGATCGCCATTGCCATCACCGGCATCGTCATTGCGCTGCTGCGGCTGAAGCCGGCCGCGTTGGTGCCAAAGAAGGACTATCCGGCCGCCCGCGGCATCGAGCGCGTGCTCGAGAACAAGTACTTCGTCGACGAGGGCTACGATGCAGCCGTCGTCCAGCCGACGGTCAACGTGTCGCGTGCCGTGCTCTGGAAGGGATTTGACGCCGGCATCATTGACGGGTTGTTCGTCAACGGGAGCGCGCTGCTCGCGCGCGCCTTCGGCTGGATCGGTTCGCAACTGCAGACAGGCCAAGTGGGCACCTACGCCTGGGTCCTGCTGATCGGCGTCCTCTCAATCCTCGGCGCCTTCACACTCCGGTAACCCATGACCGCGTTCCTGTCGTCGCTCAACTACAACGCCTGGATCCTCCCGGCCCTGCTGCTGCTGCCGGTTATTGGCGCGGTCGGGCTGTGGGCGCATGCGCTGCTGTCGGCCAAGGAGCCGGACGAGAAGCGCTGGCGCGAAGTGCGGATGCTCGCGTTCGCCTTCTTCATGGTCGAAGCGATTCTCTCGCTTGGCCTCTGGTGGTCCATTGACGTCAACGCCGCCGGATGGCAGGCGATGGTGGACCTCCCGTGGATTCCGCAGTGGGGCGTGCGGTTCGCCATCGGCATGGACGGCATCTCGCTGATGCTCGTCCTGCTGACCACGCTGATGATGCCGCTCGCGGTGCTCGGCAGCTGGACGAGCATCCGCACGAAGCCACACGCGTACTACGTCAACTTGCTCCTGCTGACTGTCGGCATGTTGGGCGTGTTCGTGTCGCTCGATCTCGTGCTGTTCTACGTCATGTGGGAGCTGATGCTGGTGCCGATGTACCTGATCATCGGCGTCTGGGGCGGGGAACGGCGGCTCTACGCGGCGATCAAGTTCTTCATTTACACGATGCTTGGCTCGCTGCTCATGCTGGTCGCCATCCTGTACCTCGGCGCGGCGGCGCGGGCGGTCGGCGGCCAGCCGACGTTCAGCTACGACTTCATCCTGAACAACGTGCGCCTCGATCCCACGACCACGCTGTGGCTGTTCGGGGCGTTTGCGCTGGCGTTCGCGGTGAAGGTGCCGATGTTCCCGTTCCACACGTGGCTGCCCGACGCGCACGTCGAGGCGCCCACGGCGGGCTCGGTCATCCTGGCGTCCATCATGCTGAAGATGGGCACGTTTGGCTTCATCCGGTTCGCGCTGCCGCTGTTCCCGAGCGCGGCCATGAATCCCGCGGTGCGCAACTTCATCATTGTCCTGGCGGTGATCGGCATCGTGTACGGTGCGCTCGTCGCCATGGTGCAGCCCGACTTCAAGAAGCTCGTGGCCTATTCGTCGGTTAGCCACCTGGGCTTCGTGATGCTCGGCATCTTCGCGCTGACCACGGAATCCATGCAGGGCGCGCTGATGGTGAACATCAACCACGGCGTGTCCACGGGCGCCCTGTTCCTTCTGGTGGGCATGATCTACGAGCGGCGGCACACGCGCATGATCGAGGACTACGGCGGCATCGCCAAGGTCGTGCCGATCTTCGCGACCATCCTGACGGTGGTGTCGCTCAGCAGCATCGGCGTGCCGGGAACCAACGGCTTTATCGGCGAGTTCCTGGTGCTCGTCGGCTCGTACAAGACGCAGCCGATCCCGACGGTCATCGCGGCGACGGCGGTGATCTTCGCGGCCGCGTACCTGCTCTGGGCGTTGCAGCGGATCATCTACAACAAGCTGGCGAAGCCCGAGAACGAGCACATCACCGACCTCAATTGGCGCGAGATCGGCCTGCTGGTGCCGCTGATCCTCGCCATCGTCTGGATGGGCGTCTATCCGAAGCCCGTGCTCAACAAGACCGAAGCCGCGGCGCGTCGCCTCGTGACGTACGTCGAGGCGGCCTCGATTCACACGACGCAGACCGCGTCCAACACGGCGCGATAAATGCACTTCATTCTCGCGAACCCCGCCCAACTGATGCAGGCCCTCGGGCCGGACCTGCTGCTCATGGCTGGCGCCATGGTGCTGATGCTCTGGGCCGCCTGGCGGCCGGACTCCGACGAGCATCAGCGCGCGGTCGGCACGGCGGCGCTGGCGCTCATCGCCCTCACGATGGCCGTGCTGTTCTGGTACGCGGCCAAAAGCCCAACGGCGACGAACGGCGTCATTGCGGTGGACAACTTCCGCTGGGCATCGGACCTCGTCTTCCTGCTCGGTGCGTTCGCCGCCATCGCGCTCGGCATGGAGTACAACGTGCGCGAGCGGATTCTCCCCGCGGAATCGCACGTGCTCGTGCTGTTTGCCACGGCGGGGATGATGGTCCTCGCCGCCGCGCGTGACTTGATGATTGTCTTCCTCGGCATCGAGTTGATGTCGGTGGCGGTCTACGTGCTGGCCGGGATGAATCGCCGGAGCCCGAAGTCGGCGGAGGGCTCGCTGAAGTACTTCTTGCTCGGCGCGTTTGCCACGGGCTTCCTGCTCTACGGCATCGCGCTCGTCTATGGCGCCACCGGCACCACGAACTTCTGGGACATCGGCCGCAAGGCGGCCGAGTGGAATTTCGCCGGCCGGCCGATGATGTACGTGGGCGCGGCGCTGCTGCTCGTCGGCTTCGGCTTCAAGGTGGCGGCCGCGCCGTTCCATATGTGGGCGCCCGACGTGTACGAGGGCGCGCCGACGCCCATCACGGCGTTCATGGCCACCGCGGTGAAGGCGGCGGCGTTTGCCGCGCTGCTGCGCCTGTGGATGGAGGCGATGCCGGGCATTGGCGGAATGTGGTTCGCGCCCGTCTGGTGGCTCGCGGCGGTGGCGATGTTCGTCGGCAACACCGTGGCGTTGCAGCAGCGCAACCTGAAGCGGCTGCTCGCCTACTCGTCTATTGCGCACTCCGGCTACCTGCTCGTGGCCGTGGCGGCTGGGACCGTCTCCGGCACGGCGGCGTTCCTGTTCTACCTCGTGGCGTACACGCTCGCGTCGTTCGGCGCGTTCGCGGTGGTCATCATCGTCGCCCGCACGGGTGACACGAATGGCGAACTCGTGGACTACGAGGGCCTGTGGCATGTGAAGCCGGGGCTCGCTCTGGCGATGGGCGTCTTCATGCTCTCGCTGATGGGCTTTCCGATCTTCGGTGGTGTCGGGTTCTTCGGGAAGTGGTACCTGCTGATGGCGGCGCTCGACGCCCCGCGCTCGCTGGTGACCCTCGCGGTCGTGCTCGTGCTGACGTCAGTCATGTCCGCGGGCTACTATGTAAACGTCGTACGACTCATGTTCATGAAGCCGCGTCCAGAGAACGCGGCCGAAATCGAGCCTTCGGGCGCGATGACACGCGGCGTCGTCTTCACCGCCGCCATACTGGTGCTTCTGCTGGGGCTCATGCCCACGCGGCTGATTGACTGGAGCCGGGACAGCATCCCGCGGCCACCACAGTCGCAGGTCTCCCAAGGCAGCAGCCGCTAGCCGCCAACGACGCCCCGCTTCCGCGGGGCGTCGTCGCGTTAAGTTAGAAGCTCACCTCGTGGCACGAATCCCATGATCAACGCTGGCATTTTCCGTCAATACGATATTCGCGGCGTCGTCGGTGACGACCTCACGACCGAAGCGGCTGAGGGGATTGGCCGCGGTTACGCGGCGATTCTCGCCGAGCGCGGCATCAGCGGCGCGGTGGCGATCGGGCGAGACAACCGTCACAGCGGGGCGTCGCTGCGCGACGCGCTGGTGAAGGGCCTGACCGACTGCGGAGTGGACGTGGTTGACATTGGTGTTGCGCCCACGCCCGTGCTGTACTGGAGCCTCCATCACGCCGGCGTCGTCGGCGGCATTCAGGTCACGGGCTCGCACAACCCACCCGAGTTCAACGGATTCAAGCTCAGCGTGGGCGCCACCTCGCTGCACGGCGACGGCATCCAGCGCCTGTATCAGCTGATCGCCGGAAGCAAGAATGCGGCGAAGCAGGGCACGGTGCGCACGATCGCGCCGATCCCGGAGTATGTGGCAGACATTGCCAAGCGCATCGGCAAGATCAAACGGCCGATCAAGGTCGTGGTGGATTGCGGCAACGGCGTGGGCGCGCTCACCGCGCCGCAGGTGTGCAAGGCCATTGGCGTGGACGCGACGCTGCTCTTCGCGGAGAGCGACGGCAACTTCCCGAATCACCATCCCGATCCGACCGTCGTCGCGAACCTGCAGGATCTCATTGCGGCGGTGAAGCGCACGGGCGCCGAGCTCGGCATTGGCTTCGACGGCGACGCAGACCGCATCGGCATCGTGGACGGGAAGGGCACGATCATCTGGGGCGACTACCTGCTCCTCCTGTACGCGCGCGACGTCTTGGAGCGCACCGGCAAGGGCCAGTCCATCATCTTTGACGTGAAGTGCTCGCAGGCGCTGCCCGACGCGATCCGCAAGGCGGGCGGTGAGCCGCTGATGTGGAAAACGGGGCACTCGCTCATCAAGGAGAAGATGAAGGAGCTGCACGCGCCCATTGCCGGCGAGATGTCGGGGCACATGTTCTTCACCGAGGGCTTCTACGGGCACGACGACGCCGTCTACGCCGCCGCGCGATTGTTGCGCATCCTCGGCGACAGCGGCAAGCGCGTGGACGAGCTGCTCGCCGATGTGCCGCGCTTTGTGAGCACGCCCGAGTTGCGCGTCGATTGTCCCGACGCCAGGAAGTTCGACATCGTGAAAGCCGCGCAGGAACACTTCGCCCGGACGCACGAAGTCATCGCGGTCGATGGCGCGCGCATTCTGTTCGGCGACGGATGGGGCCTGATTCGCGCGTCGAACACGCAGCCGATTCTCGTCATGCGTTTTGAAGCGCTCACGGACGCCCGGCTGCACGAGATTCGCGCCGAAGTCGAGGGCTGGTTGAAGACGCAGGGAGTCGGGTAGCCGCATGACGTTTCGCCGCGCCCTCGCCGTGGCCGGGTTGGCGCTGGCGCTCGCGCTCGTCGCGGGTCGACTCGTGGCGGGCGCCTATTCGGAATGGGCGTGGTATGACGCACTGGGCGCCGCATCGCTGTGGCGCGTGCGCTTCGCCGCGCTCGCCCTGCTGCGAGGCGGGCTGTTCATCATCGCCTTCTCGTTTGCGTTCGCGAACCTGCTCGCGATGCGCCGTTCGATTGTGTCGCTCGTGCTGCCGCGTCGCCTGGCGAATCTCGAAATCGGTGAGGCCGTGCCCGGGGCGGCCCTGACCGTCACGGCGGCGATCGTGAGTGGGGTGCTGGCCGCGGCGGTCACGCTGCCGCAGAACGACTGGGTGGCGTATCTGCGCGCTCGCTGGGCCGCACCGGTGGGCGAGAGCGATCCATTTCTCAACCGCGACCTCGCGTTCTGGATGGGATGGATGCCGTTCGAGCGCAATATGCACGAGTGGGCGGTGCTGCTCGCCGTCGTCGTCGGCATCACGGTGATGATCCTCTATGCGCTCACGCCGTCGGTGCACGTGGAACACGGGCGCGTGCACGTCTCCACGTGGGTGCGGCGCCACTTTGCGATGTACACCGCGGTGCTGCTGCTGCTCGTGGCGTGGGGGGATCGGCTCGACGCGTATGACCTGTTCATCCGCGGCAGCGGCGTGCGCGAGGCGTTCACCGCGTTTGACCACCGCGTGCTCTTCCCGTACCTCGTCGCCATCAGCTTCGGCACGGCGGCGGCCGGCATCGTCGTCGCGTGGACCGGCTGGATCGGGCACCAGCGGGCGATGCTCGGCGCGCTGCTCGTCGTCCTCGTCGCCGGCCCCCTCGGACGCATGGGGCTTCCACTGTTGGATCGCCGCGCGGTTGGCGAGCGCGAACGCGCTTCACTTGAGCGGCCGTACACGCACACGCGCTTGCTGTACACGAGGCGCGCCTATCGCGTGGACGACATCGCGCGGGGCGACAGCGCCGACAGCGTGCGCATCGCGGCGTCGGACGTCGCCTCGCGCGTGAGTGCGTGGGATCCCGCCGCGCTCGCGCTGGCGGCCGCGGACGACCCCAAACTCATGGCGGCGGGCGGCGCGGCGGCCTGGCGCGTCACGGCGGCCGATTCACTGCGCGCCGTGGTGTCGTACGCCAACGAAGGGATGGATCCGTCGCAGGGCGAGACGCTTCTCGAGGAATTGGATCCCTCGGATGCCGACGAACGCGGCGGTCCATGGCCCGCCGTGCCATCCACCGCCGCGACGCTTCCGGCGATCGCCATTGGCGTCGGCGCACTGCCGGTGCGCGTGATCGAGGATACGCTCGGGCGCGTGCTGGCGCCGGCGTTCGCGTCAACATGGAGCCGTATCGGGCTCGCGTGGGGCGTGCGCAGCCTGCGCCTCGCGTTTCGTGACGACGACCCCCGCTACGCGCGGCTGTTGACGCGTCGCGACGTGCGCACCCGCGTGCGCGCCCTCGCGCCCTTCTTCACCGTCGGCGCCACGCCGCAGGCGTTCATTGCCCGCGATTCGCTGTGGTGGCAGCTCGAGCTGTTCAACGCGAGCAGCGATCATCCGCTGACGGAGCCGATCGTGATGGGCGGGCAAACGCTGCACTTTGCGGCGGCGGCAGGATTTGCCGTCGTGAACGCGCATAGCGGACGCGTGATGCTCGTGCTTGCCGCGCGCCCGGACAAGATGACCCGCTGGTGGCGCGACCATCTTCCGGATCTCTTCGTGACCCGCGCCGCACTCGGCGATGATCTGTTGCGCGCGCTGCCGCCGCCGGTTGACCGCGCCGTGGTGCAGGGCAGCGCGCTCGCGCGCACCGGATTCCGCAATGACACGCTCGCCGCGCGCCCGCTCTTCCAGGCCGACGATGCGGACGTGGAGTTGCTGCCGGGAGCGCCGACGCCCTTCGTGAGCGGTGCGGCGGGCAGCCCGCTGGCGTGGGGCGTGCCCACCGTTGATGCGATGGACCGCCTGCGCGGCGTCTTCGTGGCGATCGGCGGGCGGAACGCGCGCACCGCGCTCGTCGAAGTCCCCGACACGTTGCGCTGGTCGGCGGTGCTCGACCAGTTGCAGCGCACGGCCGACTCGGCGCGCATCAGCCGCACGCGACGTCATCCGCGCCGAGGCAGAGTGCAGGTGATACCAACCACGGACGGATTGCTCGCGCTGCAGTCGTTCTATGAGTGGGTGCCCGATCGCGCGCCGGTGCTCGCGGGCACCGTGACATGGCGCCGCGGTGAGGCGCGCGTCGCGGCGTCGCTCGCGGCGGCGTACGGGGCGGCGTACGGGGCGGCGACGCGGGTCCCGGAGAGCGACGCGCGCCTCCGCCTGCGCATCGCCCGCGTGTACGAGGCGCTGCAGGACGCGCTGCGACGGTCCGACTGGGCGGCGTTCGGGCGCGCGATGTCCGAGCTGCGGCGACTTTCCAGCGACCGCTGAGCGCGCGTGCGCGAGGGGGAGACACCGACAGGCGCATCGGGCGATCCCTGAACGCAATCGCGCATTCTTAGAGCGAGATGGGCGTTGATTTCAGCACCGCCGCACTCCCCTCGGTGCGTGCTGCATCGTAAATTTCGCGCGTTGTCTGCATCGGGCGCCGCACGGCGCCGTGTACATATCCCTCGGAGTTCCTGTGAACATCCACGAATACCAGGCGAAGGAGATCCTTGCGCGATTCGGCGTGCCGATTCCGAATGGCAAGGTCGCGACGACGCCTGCTGAGGCGGAAGCGATCGCCACGGAGTTCGGCGTCGCCGTGATGGTGAAGGCGCAGGTGCACGCTGGCGGTCGCGGGAAGGCGGGCGGCGTGAAGTTCTGCAAGACGCCTGCAGAAGCGAAGGAAAAGGCCAGCGCGATTCTCGGCATGCAGATCAAGGGCCTGACCGTCGAGAAGGTGCTCGTCACGGTCGCCGCCGACATCGGCAGCGAAGCGTACGTCGGCATCATCGTTGACCGGCAGCGCAAGAAGCCAGTGTTCATGGTGTCGGCCGCCGGCGGCATTGACATCGAACAGGTCGCCGCGACGACGCCGGAGAAAATTCTCTACCTGCCGGTGGACACGCGCTACGGCCTGCGCAGTTACGAAGCCATGCGCATGGGCTTCTTCCTCTATAGCGACGTCAAGCTCGCCAAGCAGGCCGCCAAGATCATGCAGCAGCTCTACGCCGCGTTCATGGCGAGCGGCTGCTCGCTCGCCGAGATCAACCCCCTCGTCGCGACGCCCGCGGGTGAGCTGATCGCGGTGGACGGCAAGATGGTGATTGACGACAACGAACTCGACCGCCACCCCGACATCGAGGCGCTGCGCGACGTGTCGTCGGAAGCGGCGTCGGAAGTGGACGCGCGCAACTGCAACCTCACGTTCATCAAGCTCGACGGCAACGTCGGGTGCGTCGTGAATGGCGCGGGCCTCGCCATGGCCACGATGGATCTGGTGAAGTACTACGGCGGCGAGCCGGCGAACTTCCTCGACATCGGCGGTTCGTCGAACCCGGAAAAAGTGGTGAACGCACTGCGCATCATCACCGCCGATCCCAACGTGAAATGCATCCTGTTCAACATTTTCGGCGGCATCACGCGCACCGATGACGTGGCCAACGGCATCGTCACGGCCACCAAGGCGAACCCGCTGAAGGTGCCCATCGTGATCCGTCTCACCGGCACCAACGAAGAGATTGCCATGAAGATCCTCACCGAGAACGGCTTCTCGGCGTCGGCCGACATGGACGAAGCCGTCATCAAGGCGGTCAAGATGGCGAAGGGAGGAGCGGCCGCGTGAGCATCTTCATCAACAAGGACACCAAACTGGTGGTGCAGGGCATCACGGGCCGCGATGGCTCGTTCCACACCAGGCAGATGATGGAGTACGGCACGAACGTCGTGGCCGGCGTCACCCCCGGAAAGGGCGGCCAGAAGTTCGACGACAAAGTCCCCGTGTTCAACACCGTGTACGACGCGGTGCAGGCCACGGGCGCCAACACCTCCGTGATCTACGTGCCGCCGATGGGCGCGGCCGATGCGATCATGGAAGCGGTGGACGCGGGCTGCGCCTTCGTGGTGTGCATCACCGAAGGCGTGCCGGTGCTCGACATGACCAAGGTCTATCCATATGTGAAGGAGCGCGGCGCGCGCCTGCTCGGGCCCAACTGCCCGGGGATCATCTCGCCAGGGCAGTCGAAGGTCGGCATTATTCCGGGACGCATCTGCATGCCGGGCAACGTCGGCGTCGTGAGCCGCTCGGGCACGCTCACGTACGAAGTCGTCTACCAGCTCACGCGGGCCGGCCTGGGCCAGACCACGTGCGTCGGCATCGGCGGCGATCCGATCAACGGCACCAGCTTCATTGACTGCCTCGAGGCGTTCGAGAAGGATCCGAACACCAAGGCCGTGGCAATGATGGGCGAGATCGGCGGCACCGACGAGCAGCAGGCCGCTGACTTCGTGAAGAACCACATGACCAAGCCGGTCGTTGGCTTCATCGCCGGCCAGACCGCTCCGCCGGGACGCCGCATGGGCCACGCGGGCGCCATCATTTCCGGTTCCGCGGGAACTGCGGCCGAGAAGATCGAAGCGTTCAAGGCGGCCGGCATTGGCATTGCCGTGCGCCCGATGGACTTCGTGGAGCTGATCAAGGCAGGACTGAAGTAACTACGTCGGTAACAGCGTCAGTCGCTGCGCTGGTGGAAGGACGCGATGAAACGCGGTGGACGGGTGCCTGTCACCCCCTTCGCGGCTCCTCGCGCCCTTCTATCTTTGTGGAGGCCGTTTTTCCCTGAACCACCTTCGAACGACACGACCATGGCTGGCAACCGCACGCTTGCGATCATCAAGCCCGACGCCTTCGGCGCGGGAAAAGCCGGAAAGATTATTGCGCACCTCGAAGCCAAGGGCTTCAAGATCATCTGCGCCCGGGTCATTCATATGACCAAGGCGGAGGCGGGCGAGTTTTACGCCGTCCATCGCGGACGCCCGTTCTATGGGGAACTCGTCGAGTTCATGAGTTCGGCGCCGTGTATGCCATTGGTGCTGGAAAAGGAGAACGCGGTGCAGGCGTACCGCGACGCGATCGGCGCAACGGACCCCGCGGAGGCCGCCGAGGGCACGGTGCGGAAGCTCTACGCGGAATCGAAGGGCCGGAACGCGGTGCACGGCTCCGATTCCGACGAAAACGCGCGCATCGAGGGCACGTTCTTCTTCGGCTCAGCGGCACTGGTCTAGGTCTTGGGTTTCCGCAGGTGAGTAATTCACCTAAGTCTCAGCCAATCCAGAACTTGACCCCTCGTGCACGACGGCATAGCTTACATGGCTATGCTGTCGTTCGACATTCGGTCGCTAGAGTATGAGGCAGCCGCCGTTTCCGGCGTGCTGCCCCCTGACGATGGCGTCTGGATGGAAGGGGATCTTCCCCTGCCGGTCGGTGAGGGTATCCGGGTGACCGGACGGCTCGCTGCCGCGGGCAAGGGACGGTTCTACTTCAGCGGGCATATGGCCGGCCAAACGCAGCAGGAGTGCCGTCGCTGCCTGACGCCGTTCCAGTCTGAGGTGGATGCCGACGTCCACGTGCTGTTCGCGTCGGGCGATGGCGAGGATGACGATGATCCGGATGTCTTCCCGGTTGGTGGCGCGACCGGTGATGAGATTGACCTGCGCCCCGCGGTGCGGGAGCAGTGGCTGCTGGAGG